>Ga0137308_102847_pt1 | contig 10176 bp, 8 predicted proteins | sample Inofrocosms_June_FD_97181 | JGI IMG/M metagenome (GOLD analysis project Ga0137308, IMG submission 97181) | Mouse cecal microbial communities from Vienna, Austria - N-Acetylneuraminic and N-Acetylglucosamine D2O microcosms_June | ecosystem: Host-associated > Mammals > Digestive system > Large...
ATTAAGTTCACCATATTCATCGTTAATTAAATTTTGTATACTTGTATCCTTTTCTATTTTTAACGCCATAACTTTGTCTGGAAAAATCTCATATCCATTTCCAATTATATCATACACTTTCTTTTTCAGATCAGGAAATTCCTGAATTGTTTTTCCTGCACAATATAATGCATTTACAGAAGTCAATACATACGGACTATGCGTTGTAACCATAATAGAACTTTCGTTCACATTCGCAAAATAAGCAATAAATTCAACCACCTTATTCTGCAGATTTGGATACAAGTGAGCTTCTGGTTCCTCTATAATTACAAATGCTTTCTCCTTTTTTAACATCAAAATATATAGTTGATTGAGCAGCCACAAAACTTCCTGCTGCCCCGATGATGCAAAGTTAATTGGTATTTTTTCATTATGCAATTCTTTATCCTTTGCAATGATATATTCTTTTCCCGCATTATATTGATAGTCACCTTTCAAATCAGAGATTAACATTTCAGATATTTTTCCAACATCAAACTTTCTTTCCCCATCAGGATAACGTTTATGAACATTTCGAATTCCATCAGTAAATGCCCCATGAATATTGTCAATAATCCGCATAAACTCCCGTGATATTAAATCCAAATTTTCATTCTCAATTAATGAACGATTATTAACCAGCAAGGTAATCATACTTCTTCCAGCCGGAATATAATAAGTTTCTTTATAATCATCAAATATTTTATTAACATTGTTTCTAAAATTATCATAGTTTCTCAATCGTTCTTTACTTGCGTAAGAAAGGCTGACATTAGCATCCAGTTTTTGATGATACAGGTTTAAAGCATCTTTTTCTAACCTCTTTATTTCCTGGGTTAATTTGGAAGAATATGTGACACTTATATATCTTTTTTTAGCAAATTTATTTAAATCTACTTTAATCCAAATATCATCTGTGTATTCATATTTTAAATACAAGCGTTGATCCAAATCCCAACTATAGCCAAATAATGAAATGAAAATTGACTTCAATTCCTTTTTAATAACTTTTTTAAATCCGCCACTTACATCATTTCCATTATATAGAGCGTCATCATATAACTGACAAAGATAGTCCGTTATAGTAGCTTTTATCATTCTAAAAAAATATGTTGCCTTTGCCACTGTACTTTTCCCAGTTGCCTGTTCACCAATAAGTAAATTAAAATCTTTTATCTGCATCTCTAATTCTCTTATAGGACCTAAATATTTTATTTCAATTTTCTGCATTTTTCACACTCCCTGATATATTTTCAAACTGACAAAACATGGACTCCCGACTCTGCCGGACCGCCCATGTTTTTAGAAATCAGATATTAACGTGTCAGCACACCAGTACTGTCCCACTAACTCAATGTAGCCGCATAATCATTAAAGACATAATCCATAATGGAGGCCGTTCCCACGATCTCACAGCCATAGATATTATAATCCTCCATCTCCTGCTGACGCACGATCCGCACCACACAATTCAACGCACCACTATCACATAGGACAAGCCTGGCATTAAAATAATATCCAACCGGCAGAACGCTTTTGGTCTTAAAGCCGATCCCCACCTTAGAAACATCAAACACCTGGATCGGCGCATTGATATTCTCTACCTTTACATTATCCTGTTTAAACAATGAAGAAATCTCCAGCTCTAACTTCGCCGGCCATCTCTTTTCTCTTCTCATCTCAATCATGACTAGTCCCCCTTTGTCTCCTAAAACAGCATTCTAAATATTATCTAACATCCAAATGAATAGATTCTGGGTTCTACATATATTATCCCCAACTGTTACTACTATTATCTCTTAGAAACTGCTTTACGTCAACAACTTTCTTGAACAATCTGAAAGACTAATCCAGCAATTCTTTGAGGATCCGGTTTACCATTCCTGGATCTGCCTTACCCTTCATCGCTTTCATGGTCTGCCCCACCAGGAAACCGATGGCTTTGGTTTTTCCTGCCTGATAATCCGAAACTGATTGTGGGTTTTCAGCAATCACTTTTTCTATCCTCTCCCGGAGCGCCCCCTCATCATTGACCATCCTCAGACCGTTCTCCTCCACATACTGATCCACATCAATATTTTCAGAAAACATTTTTTCAAATACTTCCTTTGCCACGGTAGAGTTGATGGCGTTCTCATCGGTCAAATGAATGAGCGCCGCCAGATTCTCCGGCGAAAAAGTAATATCTTCCGGTTCCATCTCCTTATCCTTTAAAAGGCGCATGGTCTCTACCATAAGCCAGTTGGATACTTTTTTTGCATTGTGGCAGATCGCCGTGGCCGCCTCAAACATATCCGCCAGACTTTTTGAGCTGGTAATGATATTGATATCGTATTCAGGTATATCAAATTCTTTTTTGTATCGTACTGCCTTTTCCTCCTGAAGCTCCGGCTGGCGCGCCTTCACCTCCGCGATCCACGCATCACTGATGCTGACAGGCACCAGGTCCGGGTCCGGAAAATAGCGGTAGTCCTGGGCATCCTCTTTGGAACGCATCGCATAGGAATATTCCTTATTATCATCCCAGCGCCGTGTCTCCTGAACAACCTTTTTGCCCTCCTCGATCAGTTCGATCTGACGCGCCCGCTCTCCCTCGATGGCTCTGGATATCGCCTTGAAGGAGTTCAGGTTCTTCATCTCGGTACGGGTTCCAAACTCGGAAGCGCCCGCCTCACGGACCGAAAGGTTGACATCCGCCCGCATGGAGCCCTCATTGAGCTTGCAGTCTGAGGCCCCCAGATACTGAATGGTCATACGAAGCTTTTCCAGATAGGCGATGACTTCTTCGGCGCTTCTCATATCCGGTTCTGACACGATCTCGATCAATGGTACACCGGAACGGTTAAAATCTACCAAAGAACAATCTTCCCAGTCGTCATGCACCAGTTTTCCAGCATCCTCTTCCATATGAATCTCGTGGATTCCAATGGATTTTTTTCCTGCCGGGGTCTCTATATCCACATGACCGTCCCGGCAGATCGGCAGATAAAGCTGGGAGATCTGATAGTTTTGCGGGTTATCCGGATAAAAATAATTTTTTCGGTCAAATCTGCAGTACTGGGTGATCTTACAGTTGGTGGCAAGTCCCACCGCCATAGCATATTCCACCACCTGCTTATTTAACACAGGAAGAGATCCCGGCATGCCGGTACAGACGGGACAGGTGTGTGTATTGGGTGCACCGCCAAACTCCGTGGTACAACCGCAGAATATCTTTGTCTTTGTGGCAAGTTCTACATGAACTTCCAGTCCGATCACTGTTTCATATTGTTTTGCCATGATTTCCCCTCCTTTTATTGTTCCCGTGAACGATTCTGCTCAAATGTATAAGCCACGCGAATGATCTTTTTCTCCTGAAAACAGTCCCCGATCAGCTGCATCCCGATGGGAAGCCCTTTGTCGTCTTTTCCACAGGGAAGGCTGATCCCGGGAAGTCCCGCCAGATTAACCGAGATGGTATAAATATCTCCCAGATACATCTTGATGGGATCGCTCAGGCTCTCACCGATCTTCGGCGCTGTGGTGGGAGCTGCCGGTGCCAGTATCATATCATATCTCTCAAATGCCTGGTCAAAGGCTTTTTTGATCAATGCCTTGGTCCGCAGCGCTTTCAGGTAATATGCATCATAATAACCGCTGCTGAGCACGAAAGATCCCAGCATGATCCGGCGCTTGACCTCTGGGCCAAATCCTTCCGAGCGGGTCTTCTTGTACATATTGTGGAGTCCCTCGTAATCCCCGGTGCGGTATCCGTATTTTACCCCGTCAAAACGGGACAGGTTTGAGCTTGCCTCCGCCGAGGCGATCACATAATAGGCAGGGATTGCATATTCCACAAGGCTCAGATCAAATTCCTCCAGGAGCGCTCCATTTTCTTCCAGAACCCCCGCCGCCTTTTCTATCGCAGCTTTTACCTGGGGATCCAGCCCCTCTCCAAAATAATCCCTGGGAATCCCGATCCTCATCCCCTTGACGTCTGCCACAAGGGCAGAAGTAAAATCAAGATCCTCCCGCTGGATGGAAGTGCTGTCCTTTTTGTCATATGAAGATATCGCTTCCAGAATCGTCGTACAGTCTGTTACGTCCTTTGCGATGGGACCGATCTGATCCAGAGAAGAGCCGTAGGCGATCAGTCCGTACCGGGAAACAGTGCCATAGGTGGGCTTGATTCCTGTCACCCCGCAGAATGAGCTGGGCTGGCGGATGGAACCGCCGGTGTCAGATCCCAGCGCGTAGGAACATTCCCAGGCCGCCACCGCCGCACAGGAACCTCCAGAAGACCCTCCCGGAACGTGATCTGTATTGTGGGGATTCCTCGTGATTCCATATGCTGATGTTTCCGTGGTACTGCCCATGGCGAACTCATCCATATTTGTCTTTCCTATGATAACCGCCCCTGCTTTTTCCAGGTTTTGTACCGCTTCTGCAGAGTAGGAAGGAACAAAATTCTCTAAAATCTTTGAACTGCAGGTAGTCAGAATTCCCTTGGTACACATATTGTCCTTTATCGCTGTTGGCACTCCCGCCAGAGGACTGTCCAGTTCTCCGCTGTCGATCTGCTTTTGAACCTCTTCGGCCCGTGCCAGAATAGTTTTATCATCCAAAACTGTCACATAGCTGTTGATCTGCCCCTCACGCCTTTGGGTCTCTTCCAGAGCCGCTCTCGCCGCCTCTGCCACTCCGATCTCACCGCTCTTTATCTTTTTGCCAAGTTCTACTGCTGTTAAACTCATGATACTCATGGCCGCTTTCTCCTTTCCCCGGATTAGTCAAATGTCTTCGGCACCATATAGGTCCCCTCTTTTTTCTGCGGGGCGTTGGCTAGCATCTGCTCTCTGTCGTCCCCATTTGTCACAACATCCTCCCGGAACACATTATGAACCGGAAATACGTGAGACATCGGCTCCACTCCCTCCGTGTCCAGTTCATTTAATTTGTCTATATAATCCAGCATACTTCCCATGTCTTTCTTTGCCTGTTCCTTTTCCTCTGCGGAAAGCTCCAGCTTGGCAAGTATGCCCACATATTCAATCGTCTCATCTGAAATAATATTTGCCATAATAATCCTCCTAAATATATATACCCGGCTGCCTGTCTGTTATGGTTCCAGGCGTGACATGTCACGGGGAAACAGTGTTGTCTCTCTGACATTCTCTTCTCCCAGAAGCTTCATTGTGATCCGTTCCAAACCAATTCCCAGTCCTCCGTGGGGCGGCATACCATGTTTGAAGATCATAAGATAATGCTCCATCCCCTCCTCTGTCATGCCCCGGGCCTCCATCTTTTCTTTCAACATATCCAGATCATGTATTCTCTGGCCTCCGGTGGTTACTTCCAGCCCTCCAAACAACAGGTCAAAACTGAGGGTATATGCCGGATCCGACGGATCATCCATAGCATAAAATGGACGTTTTCTCGATGGGTAATGCGTCACAAATACAAAATCAGCCCCGTACTCCTCCTTAAAATACTGACCAATCAGCATCTCCTCTTCTGGCTCAAGATCATAGGGGTTGCGGATCTTTCGGTCATATTTCTCAGAAACCAGTCTTTTCGCCTCGTCAAAGCGTACCCGGGGAATCTGATCCACCTTCGGAAGCTTCACCTCTAGCAGACTTAATTCCTTTGCATATTCTTTTTCCAAGAGTTCTACTGTATACTGCAAAAATCCAGTCTCCATTTCCATAATATCCTGAAAACTTTCGATATACCCCATCTCAAAATCCATGGATGTATACTCATTCAAATGGCGTTTGGTGTTGTGTTTTTCTGCGCGGAATACTGGCGCGGTTTCAAAAACCCGGTCAAATACGCCTACCATCATTTGTTTGTAAAATTGTGGGCTCTGTTCAAGAATGGCTGGTCTGTGAAAATAATCCAGCTTAAAGATATTGGCACCGCCCTCCGCACCTTTGGCGCCGATCTTCGGTGTGTGGATTTCTGTAAATCCCTGTGAAAATAGATAATCGCGGAAGCCTCTGACAACAGCCTCCTGAATTTTAAATTTTGCCCGCTCCCTAATGTTTCTAAGAGCAATGGGACGAAGTTCCAGCTTAGTCTCCAGTGAGGTATCCAGCCTCCATTTACCCACCGGAATCGGCATAGGCTCCTTCGGTTCCGATAATATCCTAACCTTCTTAAGTCGGACTTCAAAACCATGGGGTGCTCGCTCTTCCTTACTCACCCTTCCCTGAATCTCCACGGCAGCGGCTTCTTTCAGTTTCTTCCGCGGCAGATCCACCGCTCCGGTTTCAAAGACGGTTTGCACCAGCCCTTCCCGTTTTCTGAGAATGACAAAGGCGACCTCTCCCATATCGCGGATGGTGTGTATCGCTCCGTTCATGGAGATGTCCCTGCCTTCATAGTCCCCGGTGAGGATGTCTGAGATTTCCACTACATCTTTTTTTGTCTGTCCTGAAACAAATTCCATAATCCTTTCCTCTCTTTCTTCGTTTTTTTGAGGTTTTGTTCCATCCGGGACAAACATAGGCCAAACCCCGATCGCCACGCTTTGCGAGCCGCTCAGGGCCGCAGGTGCGCTCAACTATCTGCGAGTAAGCCCGCAGATAGTTTCACTTTACCTTCGCGCAAAAAGCCCGCCCCAGTGAAACAAATGTTTCGCCTGGGACGGGCATGAACGTCTTTTATTCATAACCCGCGGTACCACCCGCGTTGAAAATCATCTTAACACTTCAAAAAGATAATCTCCCTCTCAATATGCATATAACGGTGCCACCGTGTATGCCTACTTTATGTTCAGCATACCAGCTCCGGAATGTTCTCCTGCTTACCGCTCCCGCGAGACGCTCTCAGTCGGTGACGTCTCTTCCTGTCGTAAGTTCACTGCATAAGCAATCGTTTCCTTCAATGCCTTTGACTAAATTAGGCTTATTTTATCACAATTAATTTCTAAATGCAAGCACAACTTTGGCAAAATGCTGCTGTTATTTTGTGGTAGCCACATGAATCGTAAGCTTCGGTGACCAGCTTACTGTTCCGTGCAGCTTCGCACTTTCCACCCACGCAAAATCAGGATTATCCGTGATAATAACCGGTTCGGTAACCATTCCATTGTCATCGATGCCATTATTTTCTACGTAGATTTTGCACGGATTTCCATCGGCATCCGTTCCAGAAAGAATATATCTGGCAGACAGGGTTTCAATCTGCCCGTTGAATTTCAATCTCGTATCCACACAATCTGAAACAATTTTCCCCTTAAAATTCGCACAATCCGATGCGCCTCCGAAATGAATCATCGATGCTTTCCCTGTACTTCCTGTCACAGATGAGGTACTTCCTATATCGATGGTAAAGGTAAAGATCTCATTTGTATAGGACTGGCTCTCATCCGGCCGGATCACCGGGGGTGGGGCCACTGGCTCGGTATTTGACTCATTCCACAGAATATCAATAGTCTTTGTCCCATCACCCTGGTCCGTGATGCGCCCCTGCAGATCTGCTGTTTCAAGCCATGACAGCGTAGCGCTGTCAGTTATTATAATTGGTTTTGTGACAGACTTTCCGCTCTCATCCACAGTACCATTTTCCTCGATGAACATCGAACATTTTTTGCCCTCAGAATCCGTGCCAGAGATCATGTATCTCGAACAAAGACGCGTCTCTCCCTCCTTATAGTCTTTTATAACAACCGTACCTTCTCCCATGATCTTCCCATTCAGATATTCCCCGGTCACTTCACCTGTAAAATACTGCATATCCACGTGACAGGTATTTCCTTCTACAGAATGTAATTCTGTGTCAGATACGGTTACCGACATGACCTTTTTCGTATACAGATCAGGAGTTGGAGCAGGCGTCTCTGTGGGCTGCGACGTCGCCTGGGGTGTAGCTTGCGGAGAGGCCGCCGGCGTATTTTGAGGAACTACCGGCGGAGTCACCTGGGGCACATTTGTGGGCTGTGGACTTATGGATGGTTTATTTATGTTCTTCTTTTTACAGTTCACAGTAATTGCCCCTATCTTCTTTGATGATTTTTTAGCACCCTTTTTCAATTTCTGCATCACCGTAATCTTAGCCCTGCCCTGCTTTTTGGCGGTGATCACACCTTTTGAGCTGACTGCCGCAGTCTTCTTAGAAGAGGACCGAAACGTATACACAGCCTTTTTATTTTTGTTTTTTATCGCAATCTTTTTCTTCTGTCCCACATTCAATGTAAGCTTTTTAAATGAAAGCGTCGGTTTTTTAGCGGCACTTACCGTCTGCCAGTTTCCCAGAACCAATCCAGAAACCAGGACCAGACATAATAATTTTTTCTTCATATTCTCACGCCTTTCCGTAATTATAAAAAATAGTTATCTTACGCAGATATACACCCAGTATCCGATATAAAGCAGTACCATACCGGCGCCCTCGGCGCGGTTCACACGCTCTTTTGTCCAGGTAAAGATCCATACGACCAGACTCATCAGGATCAACAGCACGACATCAACGAGATTCTCTGTGATCACAGCAATGGGACTGATCGAGGAACTGATTCCCAGCACAAATAGAATGTTAAAAATATTGGAGCCGATGACATTTCCCAGCGCCATATCCACCTGCTTTTTCCTCGCTGCCACCACTGAGGTAACAAGTTCCGGAAGGCTTGTCCCGATGGCACAAATCGTCAGTCCTACCAGCGTCTGGCTCATTCCGAACGTAGTGGCGATCTTAGAGGCAGACTTTACGACAAAATCTCCGCCAAAAGCAATGGCCGCAGCGCCGCATACAATGAACAGAATACTTTTCCATACCGGAATTATAGCATACTCTTCCCCTTCATCTACCTCCTGTCCCGCTGCCCTGGCTTTCAGGGCAGACATCACCATATAGAATAAAAACAAAATAAAGATCGCGAGAAAGATCCATCCGTCCATCCGCTCCAATTCCATACCCAAATATCCCAGAACCCCCAGCAAAACGGCACATAGGATAGAAAATGTAAAATCACGTTTCCGGGTTTCTGCTTTGACAACCAGAGGTGCAAATAAAGCACACACGCCACATACCACCATCAGATTAAATATATTGGATCCCAGTACGTTACTTACCGCCAGAGAGTTTTCTCCCGTTAAAGAAGCATTGATACTGACAGAGCACTCCGGCAGGCTCGTTCCCATGGCCACGATAGTCATTCCAACAATAAGAGAGGGCACTCTCAGTTTTCTGGCAATACTGGCGCTTCCCTCCACAAAAAAATCCGCACCCTTGATCAGAAGTACAAAACCTACGATTAATAGTAAAAATGTAGGGATTAATGCTGCCATGAATTATTTCCTCCAAATCATTTTTAGTCCGACCATTCGTCGATTTAATTTATTGTTTGCAATTACTTAATAATTTTATAAAAAAAATATGTTATTGTCAATAAATACCGTTGCAAGTTTGGGTATTATAATCCATTCTTGTATATCCTAATTATTGAAAGGAGCGATTAAGTATGCCATTCTTTTTCCCTTATTTTGATCCCACTTACATCCTGGTCATTGCAGGAGTACTGATCAGTATTGCTGCTTCCGCCAATGTGAACGGAAGTTTCCGCAAATACAGCCAGGTATTCAGCCAGAGAGGAATCCGCGCCGAGCAGGCCGCTGAAATGATCCTGCGTGGCGCCGGGATTCAGGATGTATCCGTCCAGCGCATATCTGGAAATCTGACGGACCATTATGACCCCCGGTCAAAGATTCTCAGGCTGTCCGATTCCGTCTATGGTTCTTCTTCGGTTTCCGCCATCGGTGTAGCCGCCCACGAATGTGGTCATGCGATACAACACGCCAGAGGGTATGCTCCCCTTGCGATCCGAAGTGCGATTGTGCCTGTCGTAAACTTTGCCTCCCGTATCTCCATGCCTTTGATCCTGATCGGCCTGATCCTGGGTTATCTCCAGCTGGCTCAGATCGGCGTGATCCTCTTTTCTGCCGTTCTTATTTTTCAGCTGGTGACGCTGCCAGTAGAATTTAATGCTTCCCGAAGAGCGCTTAACATTCTGGAAGATACCAATATCCTTTATGGAGATGAAAACACCGGCGCCAGACGGGTTCTTCGTGCTGCCGCCCTTACCTACGTCGCTTCTGCTCTCGCCACCGCCCTACAGCTGTTCCGGTTGATCCTGCTGACAAACCGGCGACGGGATTAGCACAATGCCAGAATAAA
>Ga0137308_102848_pt1 | contig 10174 bp, 10 predicted proteins | sample Inofrocosms_June_FD_97181 | JGI IMG/M metagenome (GOLD analysis project Ga0137308, IMG submission 97181) | Mouse cecal microbial communities from Vienna, Austria - N-Acetylneuraminic and N-Acetylglucosamine D2O microcosms_June | ecosystem: Host-associated > Mammals > Digestive system > Large...
TGCAAAAGCGCCTATGAGCAGCTGGGGATACATACCGTGCCGGAAAGAACGGCCGCATCCGGCGCACTGATAGAAACAACACCGCTCTCCCGGTGCTTTGACGGCGCTGTCTGTATGCGCTGCGGCAGACAGCAGATCAGCCGGGGAGAGCGGATACTGCTGACAGGCGAGAATGGAGGCGGTAAAACCACCCTGCTGCGGATACTCGCAGGCTTTGATGAACCGACAGAGGGTGTGGTGAGCCGCTGCGGCAGCATATCCATTTGCCTGCAATCGGAGCCTGTGATACATATAAAGACCGTGGACATGATAAAAGCTGTGAGCGAAAACAACGATATATCAGCTGATGAACTGCGAAAACATTTGAAGGCATTCCATATTACTGACATCAGCGAACAGTATTTTGATGAATTGTCTTACGGACAGCGCAAAAAGCTGTGCCTCGCCCTAGCCCTGTCAAAGAAGGCGGAGCTGCTGGTTTTGGATGAGCCGACGAATCATCTTGACGCGGAGGGTGTGGAACATTTGCTGGATGTTTTGAGGCAAAGAAAAGAGGGAATCCTTGTCTGCACGCACGATAAAAGACTCGATCTCAGCTGGTCGCGCGTGTGGACTGCGAAAGGAGGAGAGATCAGTGAGTGCGCCAAACAGTAAAATCATTCGCAGGGATGTGCGGAGAAAATATCTGCTGCCAATCATCGTGCGCGTGTTTTCCGACTTCCTGGCGATAACGCTGCCGAGTGTGGCAGCTATGTTGATCGGCGCCATGTCAGACAGTCTTCTGGCGCTGGACCGTGAGGCGATCATGGCGCAGCTGCCGCGTTTTGGCACGGCGATGCTGCTGGATGTCCTTCTGACGCCTCTTTTGCAAATGGAGGAGAACATTCTTCTTGCCAAAATCGGCTTTGGTTATGACGCTTTTCTTATCGACAAATTTTTTGAAAAGCGGCTGATTGACATCGAGAACTCAGACAGCGGCGCTGTTATGGAGCGGCTGGAAATAGATTCAGCAGCCTTTGCCTTTGATCATATATGGCTTTTTACACGGCCGGTCATTTTAGCGGGTTATGTGGCGGTTATTGTCTATATGGTGTTGTCCGAAGGGTATCATCTTGTCTATTGCGGGATTCTGGCGGTGCTTTCCGGACTGCGGCTGCTGCTTACAATCCTGCGCGCGAAAAAGAAACAGACGTTAAAGCGCAAAACCCTTGAATATGAAGAAAACCGCCGCGCTATGCAGCAGGAATTAGGCAGTATCCGCGACTTTGCAGCGAGTTTTTCGCTGAGCAGCTTCGAGATCGCTAGATTTTCTGGGCTTTTTCACTCATACCGCCGGACAGACGGACAGGAAAAAATCGGATTTGAGGCGGTGGATACGCTTCTCGATTTTTTATGCGGCTACGGCGTGCAGTTTATATCCGTACTATTGGGGGCGGTTCTGGCGGCGCGGGGAAGCCTCTCTGTCGGAGGAATTTTAAGCGGCTATTTGATGCTTTCGAGCTTCGCAGCGGCGTGGAATTATGTAGCTGAGTTCTTCTCTGCGCTGAAGGATGAGCCGGAGAAAGTGAAGCGTATGTCGATTTTCTATGGGGCATCGGAGGCGAGGGGCAGCGATAGCGGCGATGTTTCTGAAAGCATCCTTGTCAGGAATGTGAATTTCAGATATCCGGCAAACGAGCGGGATGCCGTTCACGACATCAGCCTGCGTTTCAGTGCTTGCAAAAACTACACGCTCACCGGCCCTAACGGCAGCGGCAAGAGTACGCTTCTTTATCTGCTGTCAGGGCTGTATGAGCCGGACAACGGACAGATCGCAGACAGCGGCGGGAACGTATTGAACCAGCTTTGCCTGCGGCGCAGTGTTACGCTTTTGGAGCAGGATGGTGCTATTTTCTCCGGCACTGTCGCAAGTAATCTGTTTTCGGAGGAGATGGACCGTGCTAAGTGCATTCTGGACGCGCTGGGTTTTGGGAAGGAACTGCAATACAATATTGAGCCAGAGGGTAAAAATCTTTCTCCAGGTGAACGTAAGAAAATTCTGATAGCACGGGCGTTACTTCGGGACGCGCCGTTTCTCGTCCTTGACGAGCCGCTGAACCATCTTGATAAGGAGGGGCAGGCGGCACTGGAGGCAATGATAGAGGGCCGGCAGGGGTTAATTATAGTTTCTCACAGAAGCTTCGGCACTATGGGTAGTGCACAGAGCATTGCACTGTGACAGAAGAGGTTTCACGGCTTGGTTTTTTGCTCAATAGATGGAGATGTTTTTTCGGGGACCAGCTTCCCTTCCCGGACATAGCGCTCGACGGTCTCCGCCTGCACGCTGACCCGGCGGACGAACTCCATCTGGGAGATCATCCCCTCTGCCTCGGCGGCGCGTCAAAAAAGCGGAAAATATGAACCACTGGTCACGTTTCTGACCTGTGGTTCATCGCTTTTTACAGCGATCAGAGGTACAATAGCGTTATTATTTTACAGGAGAATGTGTATGGAATCAACTGATATTTTTGACCGGATGAACGGCCTCGCACAGCAGCTGCCCGTGTCTGCCAATTTTTCCACATTGCAGGAAAGGATCGCTGCCCACAAAGCGCGGCTCCAGAGCGTCCCCCGGGAGCGCCCCGACCCCGCGCGGCGGTACCGGATCGGCGTCTACATCCGCTGCTTCAACCAGACGCGCCACTGCGGCGACGTGCTCACCAGAAAGACCTACACCTCCAACTACCGGGACCATCTCGCGAAAAAGAACCGGGGCCAGAGGCCCCGGAGCTGGTATAAGGATTATCATGAGGCCATCGTCACCCGGGATGACTTTGCCGCCGCCCAGAAGATACTGGACAACGCGCGATACGGGACCCGGCAGGTCCTCCCCGTGCTCTGCGTCATCAAAAAGGGCTCTCTGCGCGGTTTCGCCGTCATCCACCCGCACTGGGCGGGGATTTGAAGTCGCCAGAGGGGAATTCCTGCGTCCGGCCCGTTTGCCGGTGGTGCGCTTTGGTGACGGGAAGATCTATTTGAACGCGGTATGTATCCGCGCCCTTGGCGGGCAGGAGTATGCCGCATTGCGGCCCGAGCCTTCGCAGCCCCGGCGAGCGTCCAGAGGTACGGGAGATACGCAAAAGCGCACACAGAAAAACGATCTGTCTCTGTGAAGGATATGCCCGCCTCCGACCCGGACGCGGCGGTCTCCGGCTCCCGGGAGCCCCCTGTGTGGTGCATGATCTATGACGATCTGAGCTATGAGCATGAGGCGGATATTTTTGCCAACCAGATGCGGTTTGTCAAGAAATTACAGCCCTTTGAGATCTTCAACGCTAATATCGAGGCCGAAAATCACACTCAGATGATGGTCCACAGCCTGCTTCGCTCCTATCAGCTGACGGCCCCAAACGGCGTCCCGGCGTGATCTGCGCCATTTCCACGGTGGAAGCCATCTGCCCCCAATATGGGTACCCGGTGCTGGAGCGGGGCTTATGGCGGTCATCCCACTCGATGTCTCCACGTTCCCACTGCGGAAGTAATCCTGTCCGCGGGATAAAATGACGGGATCAATACCATCCCAAAACCTCTGGATGCTGTCGGATAGGGACACCTCTGCCACCCCTCTTCTATAGCTTCTCCAGCTTTTCAAATTCCTTCAAAAACTCGCAATATAAGCACTTTACCAATACACCACATAGGACGTCAGCGGCTCATCCCCGCGCTCAATGACCCAAGCCGCCAGCCTTTTGGCGATGTCATCCAGCATGTCAAAATCCAGATTGTCTGCGGTATCATAGATGGTGTTTAACGTGGAAGTTATGTTTGGATCACTTAAGCAGGCGTCCTGAAACAGGGTAACACTGCTCATCGTTTCTTTATCAAATGCGCCCCCGCCTGAAGCAATATCCCGGTCAGCGTACTGGAGCCCCAGACCGCCAGCAAGACTGCCCCGCAGAGCGGCTTCTGAATTTACTCCATAGACTGTTATTGGCTGACCCCTCCAACCGATACACTTCAAGTTGACCATGCGGATCTGCGTATACTGTTCCTCAATATGGTCAGACAGCGCAACAAAACCGTTCTGGCGGTTATCCTCTGTGTTGAAGGCGGCAAAAATTACATCACAGGGCAGTTCCTCCGCCTGCGCCAGCCAAGCCGCTGTCTGGACCAGCGCTGCAACGCCGGAGGCGTTGTTGTAAGCGCCGGGCATCAGGAGCGGCCCGCACTGGCCCGGGCCGTCAAAGTTCGCGCCGAGGACCACTGCCTTTGTGTGGTCTTTCCCGGGAAGGAACCCGACGACATTCTCCGCACTGCCCTCTTCATCGACGGCATCAGGGAGTTGCAAATGGATCTGATACCCGTCCTTTTTCAATTGCTCATAGACAGCTTCTGTGACGAGGATGCGGCTGGGAGTTCCGTTCGCATTGGTGTAGGGCATCCCCCTGGACACATCTCCTGTTATCAAGCAGAGCTTCCGGCTGGCGTTCTTGGGGTCCGCTTCGGCATCCCATACGGCCTTGCCATCACTGTAAAGGGCGTAGTCTGTGGAAAGCGGGGCCGTAAGGTCCACCGCGTCCGGGGAGGCCCGGAACACCCAATCCTCCCCCAGTTTCAGCTCTGTTTCCTGTCCGTCGGGGGAGACGATAAAAGCTTCCCCCGGAAGAACGGCTGTAACATTGGTCTGATAGGTCTGCTTCCAGCTCCCAAGGGTCGGGAGCTTCTGCAAGCCCACCCGGCTGAACTGCTCCGCCAGCCAGCCGGCGGCGGCGCGGCTGCCCTCACTGCCGCCTGCGCGGCCCTGATATCTCGGGTCTGTCAGCTCCAGGACACAGGTCTCCGCCGTCCCCTCGACTGTCCAGTCTATCTCGTACTCCACCGGGGCGATGCCCATTTCCCAGAACAGCCCCGGCCTGACCGCTTGCTCTTTCGCGGGATCACTTTCTGTCACCGCATCGGGCAGTTTTTCCTCAGATACCGGTTTCTCAGGGGCGGGCGTCTCTTTCTGACAGGCCGTCAGACAGAAAACCAGAGAGAACCCCAGCAAAAAACACAATGCCTTCTTCATAAAACAGCTCCTAATCTACCAGTGCGCCGTCCTTCAAGCGCAGGACCTCGTCGGCCATATCCGCGATGGCAAGGTCGTGGGTGACAACGATGACGCAGTAGCCCTCCTCGTGGGCCAGCCGCTGGAGCAGGGAGAAGACGAGCTCACTGTTTTCCGTATCCAGGTTGCCGGTCGGCTCGTCCGCAAGGATGATCTTCGCGTCAGAGACCAGCGCCCGGGCGATGGCCACGCGCTGCTGCTCTCCGCCAGAGAGCATGGCGGGCAGTCGCTTGTAGTAGGAGCTGTCCAGCCCCACAGCCGTCAGCTTTTCGCGGACGGTCTTCCCCGCCTGCTCCGGCTTCACGCCCCGCAAAAGCATGGGGTAGGTCACATTTTCCTCCACCGTCAGCAGGGGAAAGAGGTTGTAGTTCTGGCAGACCAGGGAGACCGCCCGCAGGCGGTAGTGGTCCCTGTTGCGCTCCGCTGTGCTTTTTCCGTCATAGAGGATCTGTCCCTCCGTGGGCAGGTCCAGGCCGGCCAGCAGAGACAGCAGGGTGGTTTTCCCGCATCCGCTCTTGCCCACGATGGCGTAGAACCTCCCGCCCTCAAATGCGAAATGGATGCCCTTGATGGCGTGTACCGTTTGGTATTTGCTCTGATAGATATAGTGCACATTTTGCGCCTGCAAAAGACTCATGAGCTCACTCCTTATCGCGCAGGATGTCCATAACGCCGACGCGGACCGTCAGCATGACCGCCACAGCGGCGCCCAGCGTGTAGCACAGCAGGATCATGGTGCAGACCACTCCATCAAAGCGGACCACTTCCATAAAATGACCCGCCGCCGCACCCAAAGACACACCGGCCAGGCAGAGGACGAACTGCTCCAGCAGAGCCTTCAACGTGATTTGAAGCCTGCTCTCCCCCAGCATCCGCATGACCGCGTACTCCGGCTTCCGGTCGCGGGCCAGCAGGAAGCTGATGAACGCGCCAAGGACCGCAATTGTCAGAAAGAAGAACAGGTAGGAGCCCTCCAGCTGGGCGAGATTGCTCTCGATGGGGCCGGCGGTCTCCTTCAAAATACGGTCGTCGATCCGGACGCGGACGGTATCGCTCCCCCGAAGCCCCCGCTCCGTCATCATGGTTTTGATGCCGTCCAGCTCCCGGTTGTCTTTCACCGTAAAATAGACCTCGTAGATGCCGAAGGTCCAAGCGAAATAATTGCCATGCTGTCTTTGGGCGGTATTTGCCGCGACGGTCAGCTCCTCCATGGTCTTCAGCGGCATCACACTGGCAAATTCGGTAATCTTCCCCGGATACGTCCCCGCCACCTTCAGGCGGAAGATGCCCTCCACCAGGCTCCTGCCCACGAGGACCCGAGCCAGAAAGGGGACCGTGTCGCCCGGACGGTAGCCCCAGCTCTCGGAGACGATGCACACCCGCTCGCTCCCCTCCAGACAGCTCTCGCCGTAACCGTCCATCCAGCGGATGCTGTCCCTGACGCGGACCAGCTCGTCGGACGCCTGGAAGGTGTTGTAAGCCATCATCGGGCCCCCGACGCCGCCGCTGTCTTCGGCCTCAAATCTCGGAAGAAGGGTCTGGAACGCGGTCAGCCGGTCCTGCTCTGACGCGCCCGCTCCCGCTTTCGCCTCCAGAATGCCCTTCGGGAAGGCGCGGACACCAAAGTGGCTGCTGGCGTAGAGCTCACTGAAATATCCGCTGGACTGCAGCTCTCTCCACAAGCTGTCCGAAACAGCCGGCGCGCTGTCCACCCCGGCGGTGAGGATGCTTCCGGTCACTGGAATGCCGTCGTATGTCTCCTCCAGCTCCGTGCGGACCGTTTCGATGAGGCTGGGGTAAAAAAGCATGAACACCGCCGCCGCCATGGTGGAGAGCACCACCAGCAGGCAGGCCCCCTTCCGCCGCAGGGCCATGCGCCAGATATAGGGGAAACTTTTCATACCGCCATCACCTACACCTTCCCTTTCGGCAGAAGCTCCCGGGGCTCCTTGTTGATGTCCAGCGCCGCGAACCCCAGCAGAAAGGCCGGGCAGATCAGCACCGCGCCGCAGGCTTCCAGCGTCACCAGCGGGTCCGCTTTGACCTGGATGTCCGATTCCTGCTCCGTCAGGGCGGAGAGATCGTTCTCCTGGCTCATATCCATCTCGATCTCCTCGATATTCTTCCGCATGATGCCGTTTCCTACGACGCCCGTCATGCCGCATCCAAGGAGCCCGCCCGCGATACTGCCGGTGACCGTCAACAGCATGATACAGAGCAGTACCGCCGAGAGGGCCTGCCGCTTCGTGCCGCCCAGCATACGGAAGATACCCACCGTCTGCCGCAGGTTCTGCCAGAAGAAATACGCGACAAGGGTGCAGACGATCAGGAGAAGGACGGATGAGAGGAGAAGCAGTAACTTCGCGGTGCTGTTCATGGACAGCAGGCTGGACTGAACGGCGCTGTATCCCTGGTCATAGAAGGTGAATCTCGGCTCGTAGCGGCCTGCCCGCTGTGTCGTCAGCCCTTTTGCCGCCATATCCTCCAAAAACTGGTCCACAGTGCCGTTTTTCAGCTTCACGCTGAACGTGGAGCCGTGGACCAACATGTCCGTCAGGTCCCTTGGCTTGGAGACGGAATTGGCTGGGATATAGATGTTATAGTCCAGCAGGTCCAGGGTGTTCGGCGCGAGCTCCGTATTCCCCCTGGTGGGGTAGATGGAGTAGATGCCCACGATCTCATACTCTCCCTCGTGTATGAAGGGCGTTTTCTCCCCGTCGTAGATCGGCTGTTCCTTGAAGAATGGGATCTCGCTGGGGATATAATCACTTTCAAAAAGCCGCATATCCAGCTTGTCCCCGATTTCCCACCGCTGGTTCTGCGCCACATCTTCGCTGATGAGGCAGACCTTCGCGCCGCCGGCATACTCCTCCGGGGTGATCAGCCGCCCCTCTGAGATGCCGGCGCCGCCGATATGATAGGCGGGTACAGAGGTAAAGTCGTTGGTAGCAATAACATTATGGGTGTACTGCTGCACGCGGATATCCTGCCAGAGATCCTCGAAGTAAGCTTTCAGCTCCGGGTCCTTCTGCACATCCTCCCAGCGCTGGAGCGGAAAATGCACAAATTCCTTGTCATACTCCATCCCCTCCCTGGAGCCGTCATAGGTCAGGCGCATTTCTCCGTAATCCTGGACAGGTTTGGAGAACGTAAACTCTCTGCTGACGATGTGGTCGATATCAGAATCATCGTATGCAAGAACGCCCGCTTCCTCCGTCCACACCCAGTAACCATGCCTATCAAGGACCGCAATATACTCAACATCCGGGTATAGGATGAGTTTGTCTGCATCGTCAGTTCGGTTGAACCGTTTGATCTCCCCACTATAAGATGTCCACGTCTCTTGGTCCAATCCAAAGCCCTGGTAGTACAAGATGCCGGGGTAGTGAAAACAGTCGGCAGCATTGTCAATGACATCCAGATGTAAAGGTCGGCTTTTCCGATGGTATAGATCAAATGGAGAATATTTCAACGAGATGGGAGTCTCTGCCCGGATCTTGAAACGGATGATGTTGTTGCTGCGCATATACCATTTATCATAAGAATGAGTAGTGGGGCCGTAGTACACCGCGGGATGGCCCTCGATATAGGCCCCGTACTGCGTCCGCAAATCCCAGCTTTCCACCGCTTCACTGTCGATAATGTCGCTAAAATCATACCCCTTGACGCCCACAGCCTTATAACCGATGTGCTCCTCGCTGTTCCGTTCCACCAGCTGACCATATTGATCTACCTCTCCGTACAGCTCTGTAACAGCCAGGGTAGAAAAAGCGTTTTCAGAGATCTGTAAGTTGCGGACGCTGTTCTGATACAGATTTATGCTCGAGACAAAAAAGGCCGCCGCGACCAGCAGAAGGCAAAAATAGACAACCGTCTTTTTGCTGCGTTTCACCTGATCCACAAAAAATATATGATGCATATGGCAACCCCCTGTCCTCTAAAAAAGCATGTCATCATTGCCCCGGTTGCGACTGCGGCAAACTATCCAAGCCTTTTCCGCAATCGGTATCATCTCTGAAATTGGCGTGGATATGTCTGTGTTCCCCACCTATTCCCTGCAATATGATTAGGGAACCGCTGACTGGCAACAGTTAAATTCCTTGGCGATTTCTGTCTGATACGCATCTGGATGTTCCGCCACATATGCTCTTAGCTTATCGGGCTCTATCTTCTTACTGCCGCGGACCGGTACTTTTGGCTTTAAATCTCCCTTCTCTTTTAATTGCTTTTCCCATTTTCGGATCGTTGAGACTGCTACCTTGAAGGTCTTGCTTGTTTCTTCCAATGTGTGTCCTTCCTCACGATATTCTATTGTGCGTTCTCTATATTTTACTGGATAACTCATGCCTGTATTATATCATTCTTTGAGATGCTGTTCAAGTGATATTACTATATTTTTGATTTCCTCTCGTTTTTCCAGTCCCAGATATGCGCTGTCCCCATAGACAACCTCATCGTCCTCTCGCAACAGCTTTGATGCCACGGTCACATCGTGGACATTGGCGGCGGCCTCCACCGTGTGGACAAATCCGCTGCCCGCATCCACGCCGGTATGGCACTTCATGCCGAAATGCTACTGGTTCGTGATCGAGTTGCTCTCCCGGCCTGCCAGTTCATCTCTGGACAGGCGGTAGTACAAACCAGCTCGCTTACCGTTTTGGGGGAATAGCATTCTGCACCTCCTTGATGTGTCCCACGAAACGGTCGGAACGGATATCGCAACTGGAAGTATACCACACCTCCTGCGCAATAGCCATCCCAACCGCTCTAAAAATTTATCTTTTTCCCAGTTCCTCGATGTTCCGCTTCATCAGAGCAATTAAAGCATCCAGCATATCCTCTGAGCTATCTGGGTCACTGATGCTCTCGATGATATACACGGTGTCACCCTGTTTGCGCTCATAGGTATATTCAGTTTCTCGTTTCAGCATTTTGTCACCTCACATAGTTGGTCCATAGTATTGGTCCGCACTGCTCAACTTCTGCCCCATAGCCAATTTCTTCAGAGCCTCCCGGCGGCGCAGCTTGCTGTCCGTCCATGTTGGCGGCGCAGGGAGTGGAGGCATATCATCCATGCGCTCCATCGAT
>Ga0137308_102849_pt1 | contig 10173 bp, 8 predicted proteins | sample Inofrocosms_June_FD_97181 | JGI IMG/M metagenome (GOLD analysis project Ga0137308, IMG submission 97181) | Mouse cecal microbial communities from Vienna, Austria - N-Acetylneuraminic and N-Acetylglucosamine D2O microcosms_June | ecosystem: Host-associated > Mammals > Digestive system > Large...
ATACTTAGGGATTCTTAGCATTCTGGAACTGACGCAGCCAGGGGAGGCACATCCCCTTTCCCAGCGTCCCTTCCTGTAAAAATTTACCAAAGCAACTCAAACTTGTTCGTTGTAGTCTAGTAGTGGAAAATAATGACATGGACAGTATTTAGGAAATATGGTACAATTTTCTTGTGCAGGAGAAACACAATATGAAAACAAAGATAAACACAAAAACGACAGATATAAACAAACACAAACATAAAAAACCGATAAAACTTCGCGCACAAGCAAATGGAAAACGAAACATTACCTTAAAACCAGAAACAATCTGCATGGCAGCGATCACACTGTCTGTTCTGGCAGTCCATATAACCGCATGGAATTCCACTGCTTTTTCCGACTGGTACAGGCTGCATATATTTCCCGTAATCACAGGCGTGCCAAGCAGGATTTCCAACCTGTTTTCCGGCTCTGTCGGGGAAGTTTTGATTGTGGTGGGAGTACTGCTTGTGCTGTTCGAGCTTTTGTGCCTGCCGCTTTTTATTCTGGGCAGAAAGCACGGAAAGCTGCGCCGCCTGTGGGCATGGAACGTGCGTCTGGTCTGCTGGGTGCTGATCTACATATATGTGACGGAAACACTTCATTGTTATGTGCTGTATCATGCCAGTACGCTGGAGGAGCAGGCTTCTTTTGGCAAAAAGCGCCCGGTGCAGGAACAATACGGTGTGCAGGAATTAATTGCGGCGTATACGCAGGTCGTTACACAGGCGAATAAGCTGTCTGGGGCAGTCAGCCGCAGTGCGGACGGCGCGGCAGTTTATGACGGCTCCAGGCAGCAGCTTTATCAGGCGTGTGCAAAGGCAATGCGGGCGCAGGGAGCGGACTATCCGTATCTGGCAGGCTATTATCCGCATCCAAAGCCGATCCGTGCCTCTCATTTTATGAGCCAGCAGTATCTGCTCGGTATCTATTTCCCGTTTACAATGGAAGCAAATTATAATGCGGTGATGTATCCGCTGAATTTGCCAGCGACGATCTGCCACGAATATTCCCATTTAAAAGGAGTGATTTTAGAAGACGAGGCAAATTTTTTTGGCTTTGCGGCATGTATTGAATCGGAGGATTTGTATTTGCAGTATGCTGGGTATCTTAGCGTGCTCGGATATCTGTCAAGGCAGGTGCGCCAGAGCGTGCCGGATGAACAGCGAAAAGCGCTTGTCAAGCCAAATGAGCAGGTGTTAAAGGACGATGTGTTTCTGACACAGGAGCAGTGGGAGCAGGTAGAGAAAAAAGCAGTCCTTTCTACGGAAACGGTCAATAAGGCGACAAATGTGTTTTTGGAAACGAACCTGACAATGAACGGTGTCAAAGACGGGATCAGCAGCTATAGCCGGGTGGTGCGGCTGGTCATCCTGTATTATGCAAAAGAATTGTGAAAGCTGTAAAAAAAGAATGACAAAATGACGGATACATAGTACAATAGTTACAGAGTGTGTGAAAATATGGAAGTTTTGCAGGGTGAGAAGGAGGAACCATTTGTGAAAATACAGGATTTTGCGGATATGAAGAAGTTTGACCGGATTCTCTCGAACTGGGCAGTTGCGACAGGCATGGCGGCAGTGGCAATCGGGACGGACGGAAGTTATATTTCAGAACAGCATAATTTTACAGAGTTTTGCAAGATGCTGCGCGGATGCAAGGAAGGAAGCGTAAGGTGCGAAAAATGTGACAAAGAGGCGAACGGCGTTTACCGCTGCCATGCCGGGCTGTACGATTTTGCAGTGGAGCTTACGGTCGACGGGGAAAAGTTTGGCTCTGTGCTGGGCGGCCAGGTCTTGCAGGAAGAGCCGGATGAGGAGCAGTGCCGTAAGCTGGCAGCGGAGCTTGGGTTAAATCCAGAGACGTATCTGCGGTCGTTACATAAAGTAAAGGTAAGCTCTCCGGCAGTGGTGCAGGCATCTGTGGAAATCCTGAGTGACGCGATGAACCATTTTATCCGTTCAGAGTATGCCAAAAACCGGACAAAGCATATATTTACAAGCCTTTCCGACGGCGTTAAGGAGACCAACGAGCTGATCGAGACGATTAAAAAAGAAACCGGGACGCTGCGTTCCATTCAAAGCCGCCAGAAGATACTGGCGCTTAACGCAAGTATTGAAGCTGCAAGGGCAGGGGATCTGGGCGCGGGATTTGCAGTTGTGGCGAGTGAAGTAGGCAAGCTGTCGGAACGCAGCTCTGTGGTTAATAAAAATATTGAAGAGGTCGTAAATCGCATTTCAGAAGTTGTATCTGCGATGAAATAATCTGCAAATAAAAAATGCCAAAAATTCACAGTGTATGACACGTAAAAATTGGGACGTTCTTTCGTACTTTTTAAGGTAACCTTAATAATGCGTGATTATGATAGGTGCCATGTTTGAATGTTTGGGACATCGGCAAAACGAAACCGGATAACATTGAAAAAGTACAAAGGAGTTATACATGAAGAAAAAAAATCGAATTTTAGCAGGTGCATTGGGATGTATGCTGCTCTGTAGCTCTCCTGCCGGGTATTTGGTAGCTGCCTCAGAACAGCCGCAGACGCAGAAAATAGAAAATTCCGCCAAAGATCCGATACAGACGCAGGAAGCGAAACAAGCCGTGCTGCCGGAAGATCTGGCACCGGATTACAACGATCCTGATTATGTAAAAATGCAGATGCCAGCGGAGCAGACAGCAGCATCCGAGACGCCGTTTTCACTGCGCAGCATCGAGGCGGTCACAACGAAAAGTCCGTATACCGGACTAGTCTATACGCATGGAGCGCAGTTTAGTGACGGCAGCATTATCGATGGAATCGATGTATCGAAATGGCAGGCGGATATTGACTGGAAAAAAGTAAAGGCAGCAGGCGTAAAATTTGTATTTATCCGCTGCGGATATACGGCGTTGTCCAAAGACTTTGCCATGTATGAGGACGAGTATTTTAGGAAAAATATCGAAGGTGCCTATCAGGCAGGCATTTCCGTCGGCATATATTTCTTTTCCAATTCAATTACGACAAATGAGGCAAAAAAAGAAGCACAGAAAACACTGGATTTGATAAAAAATTATAAATCCATGATTACGTTACCAGTCGTATACGATTTTGAAGCGTTTTCTAATGCTTACCGCGCCTACGGGCTGTCAAAGGAGCAGGTGACGAAAAATACGATTGCCTATGCGGATATTATCCAGGATGCGGGCTATACGCCGATGTACTATGGAAGCCCGAACTTTTTGGGCAGCTCTTTTGACGTGGCAAAGCTGACCGCTTATGACTGCTGGCTGGCAAATTATACGACGCAGACGAGCTATAAGGGCGATTATACGTATTGGCAGTATTCCAGTACGGGGCATGTGGACGGCATTGCCGGAAATGTAGACTGTAATTTTTATTATACAGGCGGCGACGGGGAACTGACGCCACCGGAAGAGCTTGATCCAGAAGATTTTGCCGAAGGGCTTGGACCGGTCAGCGGGCTTCGGATGGAAGACAATGATATGGACTACATTACGATTCAGTGGGACGCGCTGGAGGAAGCAGACGGCTATAAGGTTTATCGCAGCAAATCTTACGGAGGTACTTATAAACAGCTTAAAACGATCAACTGGAACGAAGTGACTGCCTATACAGACGATATGGTTATAAAATCTGAAGGGCGCCAGTACTTTTACAAAGTGGTTCCGTTTCTGTTAGATGAAGACGGCAACCTCAAATATGGGGAAGAGTCTGACATACTTACAGCAAATACACTGCGCCAGCACGCGTTCCGCCTGAAAACGACGGCAAATATCCATTTAAGGCGCCAGGCGGGAACAGAATATGAGTCGCTTGTTGTCGTACCGTCAGGAACCGGACTGCCGTTTTTTAAATTTACGCTGGCAACAGACGATAAAAAGTGGTATAAGGTAACCTACAGCAAAAACGGAAAAGCTTATACCGGATATTTGTCAGGCAGCTATGTGACGATCTATACGTATGGAAATACGACAAAGGATGTCAATGTAAGAACCGGTGCGGGACTTGCCTATAAGGTGCAAAGAAAGATACCAAAAGGCACAAAGGTAACGATGGTTGGCAGCAGCGTGACTGTGGCAGGCACAAAGTGGAGCCATGTAAAATATACACTGAAAGGGAAAAACTATTCGGGATATATACCAACCAAATATATCAAGCAGACATAACAGGAATTTAAGGGCAGCCAGGCTGTATCTGTGAGCGGGTACAGCGTAAGCCGCCCGCAGCTAAAAGGAGCGGGGAGGATGGGTAAAGATCTTAGGACAGAAGCAGCAGACCGTTTGTTTGACGCGGTATTAACACTGAAAAGCCGGGAGGAGTGCTACCGGTTTTTTGAAGATATCTGCACCGTCAATGAGCTGCAAGCGTTGTCGCAGCGGTTTGAAGTCGCACATATGCTGCGCAACCACCAGACCTATATGGATATTGCAGAGACAACAGGTGCTTCTACGGCAACAATCAGCAGGGTAAACCGGTCGCTGAATTACGGGCATGACGGATATGACCTTGTGCTCCGGCGCCTGCGCGGAGAATCCGAGACAGGCTGAACACCGGGACTTTGCAGGGGCTGCTCTTATGGACATTCGCTGCAAAGTCCGTAAAATTATTTTTTTCTGCTTTCTTTTGCATTCTTTCTTATTTTTTCATCGGGATGCTTCGCAAGCTTTGCATCGATGATCTTTTCGATCAGCATACGCTTTACATAGACATCAAAACTCAACATGCACAAAAAAGAAAACAACTGTAAATTTTCCCGTTCTTCAGGCGGAGAATCTGGAAAAGTATGGCTGCTCGTATGAAACTTGCGCGTAATGTCTTTTGCAAGCATACCTGCCTCGTCTTTTTCCAGCCCAAACACCTCTTTGTAGATCCTGGTCAGGTCAAGTTCGCCGTTTTCAGAAAAATAACGGTCAGTAATCGGATTTAACAGATACTGGATATCGCTGATACTCAGAATGCCTTTGAAATAATAGATAAAGATCAGCGTCAGCAGATGCTCTTTGGAATATTTCTTTTTATCCGGCGGCGGCAGAAGGTTATTTTTTGTATAGTTGTTAATCATCGTTTTGGTCAGGATCTTGTCGTCAGGATAACGTCTTGTGGCGTCAAGCTGTTCGTTCATAAATGTGGTGACCTGGTCCATATACAGGTCGATATTCGGAATGTCTTCCGGTTTGATATAGTCAATGCGTTTTATGCTTTCTAAAATGCTGTTTAAAAGGTCTTTTTCATCGATTTTCATTTTTATCACCTCTGAAATACATTATATAGTAATAAAAACCGGATCGCAAGCGAAAGTTGCATTTGATCCTGGTATTTATCTGTTGACGGATTGGGAAAGAAAAGTTAAGATTATAGATATCTAATTGGAAATCTTTATGGAAGGAATGCAGATCGATGTATGAAAATATGAATGATATGCAGATGCAGGCAATCTGCCGCACGGAGGGCCCTGTGCTGGTTCTGGCTGGGGCGGGCTCCGGCAAGACGAGAGTGCTGACGCATCGTGCAGCATATTTAATAGAAGAAAAAGGTGTGAATCCGTATCATATTATGGCAATCACATTTACAAACAAAGCAGCAGGCGAGATGCGCGAACGGATCGATGATATCGTCGGATTCGGGGCGGAAAGCATCTGGGTATCTACGTTTCATTCTGCCTGTGTACGCATTCTGCGGCGGCACATTAACCGGATCGGGTTCGATACCAATTTTACGATCTATGACGCGGACGACCAGAAGCAGTTGATGAAAGATATCTGCAAACGGCTGGAGATCGACACAAAGCTGTACAAAGAGCGTTTTTTTTTAAATGCAATCTCTCATGCAAAGGACGAGCTGCTCAGTCCATCGGAATACATAAAACATTTGGATGACAATTTTGTCAGGCAAAAGACGGCGCAGGTGTATACCGAATACCAGCAGATGCTGCAAAAAAACAACGCGCTGGACTTTGACGACTTGATCATGAAGACCGTGGAGCTGTTTCGAAACGACAAGGAAGTGCTGGAATACTATCAGGATCGTCTGCGGTATTTAATGGTAGATGAATACCAGGACACAAATACGGCGCAGTTTGAGCTGATCCGCCTGCTGGCATCCAAATATGAAAACCTGTGTGTCGTAGGCGACGACGATCAGTCGATCTACAAGTTCCGCGGCGCGAATATCGGCAATATTTTAAATTTTGAACACTATTTTCCAAACGCAGCGGTTATCAAGCTGGAGCAGAATTACCGCTCTACCCAAAATATACTGGATGCCGCAAACGGCGTGATTGCCAATAATTACGGGCGAAAGGAAAAAGCGCTCTGGACACAAAATGATGCCGGCGATAAAGTGCAGTTTTGCCAGTTTGATTCTGGATTTGACGAAGCGGAATTTGTAGCATCGGACATCCAGAAAAAAATACGCGGCGGCAGCTTCCGCTATCAGGACTTTGCTGTATTATACCGGACAAACGCGCAGTCGCGTCTGTTTGAAGAAAGCTTTATTTTGGCAAATATCCCTTATAAAATGGTCGGCGGGGTAAATTTTTATGCCCGCAAGGAAATCAAAGACCTGCTCTGCTATTTAAAGACGATCGACAACGCCAGAGACGACCTGGCTGTGCGCAGAATTATAAACATCCCAAAGCGCGGCATCGGCGCTGCGACGCTGGCAAAAGTACAGACGTATGCCAACGAGCATGACATCAGTTTTTACCAGGCGCTGCGCGCGGCGGAACAGATCCCGTCCATCGGCAGGGCTGCGGTAAAAATCCAGCCGTTTGTTACATTTATCCAGACAATGCGTTCCAAGGCAGGCATTCTTTCGGTGTCGGAGCTGCTGCAGGAAATAATCGATGCGACTGGCTATGTGGAAGAGCTCAAAGCAGAGGGCACCGACGAAGCACATTCCCGTATTGAAAATATCGAGGAATTACAGGGAAAAGTGCTGACGTATGAACAAAACGAATCAGAAGCCACACTGTCCGGCTTTTTGGAAGAAGTGGCGCTTGTAGCGGATATTGACAGCCTAGACGACGATCAAAACCGTGTGATCTTAATGACGCTGCACAGCGCCAAAGGGCTGGAATTTCCTCAGGTATACCTGGCTGGAATGGAAGACGGCCTGTTTCCAAGCTATATGTCCATCACAAGCGACAATGCGCTGGAAGAAATCGAAGAGGAACGGCGACTGGCTTACGTGGGCATTACGCGCGCCATGAAAAACCTGACAGTCACCTGCGCAAGGCAGCGTATGGTACGCGGGCAGATGCAGTATAACCGCGTATCCCGCTTTGTCAATGAGATCCCAAAACAGGTTATGGAACAGCCAAAGAAAAAGACTTACCGGCAGGAAAAGGAAAACGCCGGATTTTCAGACAACTTGGCAGTCAAACAGGCAATCGAGATGTTTCGGGGAAAAACAGCGGCACAGCAGGGAGACATGCAGCTATACAAAAATCCGTCCGCGCAGAGACCGGATACCCGTGCATGTTCTGCAGATACAATGTTTGATTTTATAAAGGCAGAGCCCGGAAAAGACGATATCCATAATTGGAAAGCCGTGCCGCCTCATCCAGATGCGCAGGACGGGGACGAGCTGGTAAGGAAAAGGCTTGGCTATGGGGTCGGCGATCTGGTTCGCCATCAGAAGTTCGGGGACGGCATGGTCGTAAACATTGTGTCCGGCGGCAGGGATTACGAAGTAACCGTCCAGTTCCACCAGGCAGGCGTGAAAAAGATGTTTGCAGCGTTTGCAAAGCTGAAAAAAATAGACGGATAGGCGGGATAGAGTTAAAGTAACAAAAATTATTTATAAAAAAACAATAAAATGTAAATTTTTTCTCGCTATCTGGGAAAGATATGTTATAATGATATAGATTAAGTGAAATACAGATGCCTGTATATTCAAATAGAGCGGAAAGGAGAACAAAACAGTATGAATCGATTAGATGAATTACATGGATTACTGTCTGAAAATGTAGCAAAGGTTGGAGACCTTCTGAGAAAAGAAGATGAATCTGAAAAGAAAAAAAGCAAAGCAGTCTGGATTTTTGCAGCGCTTGGTATTGTTGTAGTAGCAGCAGCGGCGATCTATGGATTGTATCGTTTCTTCGCTCCAGACTATCTGGAAGATTTTGAAGATGATTTCGATGATGACTTCGACGATGATTTCTTTGAAGACGAAGAAGAAAAAGAAGCGGATGACGAAGCAAAGGCAGACGAAGCAGAAGATGCAATCACAGACGATATGACCGAAGAATAAAAACAGACGATCAAACAGAAAATGAAAATAAAACTGGCCGGAAAGGGATTTCCGGTCAGTTTTTTTGGAGTTGTAACGAAAACAGAATTGGAGAGGATTATGAAAAAAGGAACGATCAGTGAAGGCATTATAGAAAAAGTAGAATTTCCAAACAAAGGAACGATCCGTACGGAAGACGGGGAAAAAGTAATTGTAAAAAACGGTGTGCCATATCAGAAAGTACGCTTTTTTGTTCAGAAAAAAAGAAAAGGCAAATGCGAAGGACGGCTACTGGAAGTACTGGAAAAATCACCGTTGGAGCTGCCGCAGGCTGCCTGTGTGCATTTTGGAAGCTGCGGCGGCTGCACATACCAAAATCTGGATTACAGCAAACAGCTCCAACTGAAAAAAGAACAAATAGAACAACTGCTCCTGCCCGTGGTTCAGGCGGAAGATCCGACATGGTTTGAAGGAATCAAACCAAGCCCGGTACAGTTTGGCTACCGCAATAAAATGGAATTTTCGTTCGGAGATGCATATAAAGACGGTCCGCTTGCTTTGGGAATGCACAAAAAAGGCAGCTTTTACGATCTCGTAACCGTAGACCAGTGTATCATTGCAGACAGCGACTTTAACAATATCTTAAAAGCTGTACTTTCTTATTTTACAAAAGAAGAAACAAGCTATTTCAAAAAACGGACACACATCGGATATCTGCGCCATTTATTAGTACGCAAAGCAGCAAAGACAGGTGAAATCTTAGCAGACCTGGTAACTACAACGCAAGACTGCGGCAGCAAACCGGAACAAGCGCTGCTCGAAGGATTCAAGGACACGTTATTATCCTTAGACCTGCAAGGAAAAATCACAGGAATACTGCATACCAAAAATGACAGCGTTGCAGATGTGGTAAAAAACGAAGGAACCGATATTTTATACGGCACCGATTATTTTTATGAAGCGCTGCTCGGCTTAAAGTTTAAAATCTCTGCATTTTCCTTCTTCCAGACGAATTCCCTCGGCGCCGAGGTTCTCTATGACACCGTCCGGCAATTCGCAAAAGATGCCGTCCTGGGACATGACGGCATCCTCTATGACCTGTATTCAGGCACCGGAACAATCGCCCAGATGATGGCTATGGCAGCCAAAAAGGTAATTGGCGTCGAGATCATAGAAGAAGCCGTACTCGCCGCCCGCGAAAACGCCCGATGCAACGGACTGGACAACTGCGAATTTATCGCAGGCGACGTACTGAAAGTACTGGACACAATTCCAGAAAAACCCGACGTCATCATCCTAGACCCACCGCGCGAAGGCGTGCATCCAAAAGCACTTGGGAAAATCCTGGACTATGGGGTGGACAACATCGTCTATATTTCCTGCAAGCCGACAAGCCTGGTGAGGGATTTGGAAGTGATGCAGGAGAGAGGATATCGGGTGGTGAGAGGGTGTTGCGTGGATATGTTTCCGGGGACGTATCATGTGGAGACTGTGGTGTTGATACAAAGGAAAGATACCTAGAAATCCTTGAATTTACGCACTTTGTGACATTTTTCAGTTTCAACAAAATCGGTGAAAATCATAAGGAAAAGATACTTGTGAAGAAAGTAACCGTAGTTGTGGCATTAGACCTCGGTACGGGGAACACAAAAAATCCTGACAATGAAAGTGAATAGAGAACTATCAGATATAGTGGTAGATTATAGGGATACTTGAATGAGAGTGTCCCTATTTTTTATATAGGGCATTCCATAGTGGGATGCTCTTTTCAATTCAATTTTAAAAGGAGGAACAGAAAAATGTCAAACACAGCGTTAAGAGCAGGGAAAGAGAAAGCGATTATTTTTATCAGCGATGCACATGAAAAATTCTACTACGAGAAATTGAAAGAGGTCAGGTATCAGGACGTATACCACAAA
>Ga0137308_102852_pt1 | contig 10154 bp, 10 predicted proteins | sample Inofrocosms_June_FD_97181 | JGI IMG/M metagenome (GOLD analysis project Ga0137308, IMG submission 97181) | Mouse cecal microbial communities from Vienna, Austria - N-Acetylneuraminic and N-Acetylglucosamine D2O microcosms_June | ecosystem: Host-associated > Mammals > Digestive system > Large...
ATTATATATAGTATAATCAATAAGTTAGGTGGAAATATTATGCTATTTGATGAAGAAATGATGCTTAAAGCTTTGGAACTGGCTAAAAAGGCTTATTCCATAGGCGAATGTCCCGTAGGGGCAATTGTTGTGAACCGAGAGGGGGAAATAATCGGACAAGGCTATAACCGCCGCGAGATCGACAATTCCCCCACTGCTCACGCTGAAATTATCGCTATTGAGGAAGCCGCAAGGACGCTTAAAAGCTGGCGGCTTACGGATTGTACCCTGTATGTCACTTTGGAGCCATGCCCGATGTGCGCAGGAGCTATTATAAATTCGCGGCTGAAACGGGTGGTTTACGGCGCTTTTGACGAAAAGGGTGGAGCCTGCGCTTCTTTAATCAACATTTTTGAGTTGCCGTTTAATCACAAACCTTTTGTGAGAAGCAGAGTACTTGAAAATGAATGCGGAGAAATACTGACGGAATTTTTTCGGGAAAAGCGAAAATAAATCTTTATTTTTTGGAAAAGATAAAAGGTAACGCCGCGCAATGACCGCCTTACAACTTTGCGTGCGGCTTGCTTGCATATTTTCCGTCATCTTGCACAAATCTTCCTTGAAATACGCCGGTATTCATGCGTCGGATTTATACAAGCTGACGAAAAATCTGACGGCGCAATACACACAATCATTGTGCGGTATTGCCAAAATTTTAAGCAAGGAGTATCATATGAATATTTTATTCAAGAAAATAATAAACGCCAATGTGGCCGACATCTGCGCTCTAAAGGTTTTTGAGGATCAAAAAAGCTTTGTGGCGCCGAATACCGTAAGCTTAGCGGAGGCTTTTGCTTCAAGAAACGAAAATATATTTGCTATGCCCTTCGGCATATATGACGAAAATACTTTGATAGGCTTTATAATGTTCGGATACGATACTTTGGACGAACCTAACGAGCCTGAAATCGCAAAGGGAAATTATATTATATGGCGGCTTATGATAGATCAAAGCTTTCAAGGCAAGGGTTATGCTGAGCCGATATTGAAAAAAGCAGTGGAATATATCGAAACTTTTCCGGCGGGCAGAGCCGATTACATATGGCTTTCATATGAAAAAGAAAACGCACGGGCGCGGGAAGTGTATTACAAATTCGGATTCAGAGAAAACGGCGAAATGTGCGGAGATGAAATTGTGGCGGTTTACAGCTTAAAAAAGGAGTAATTGCTATGTGTACGGCGGCGGTCTATAAAACAAAGGATTTTTATTTCGGAAGAACCCTTGACAACGATTTTTCATACGGTGACGAGATTGTAATAACACCGAGAAATTTTCCGTTTAGCTTTACCGAAACGGAGACGGTAAGTTCCCATTTTGCCATGATAGGTATGGCTCACGTGGAGGACGGATGTCCGCTGTATTATGAAGCGGCTAACGAAAAAGGACTTTGTATGGCCGGGCTTAATTTTGTGGGAAACGCGGTTTATTTCGACAGCATCGAGGGAAAGAACAATATCGCGCATTTTGAATTTATACAGAGGCTTCTGTGCAGGTGTTCCGATCTGAAGGAAGCCAAGGCACTGCTCCCGAAAATAAATATAACGAACACACGGTTTGGCAGCAGGCTTCCTGCGGCGCGGCTCCACTGGATTATCGCCGACAAAAGCGGGGCGCTGACGGTGGAATCCACCTTGGATGGATTAAAGATTTACGATAATCCCGTTGGAGTTCTTACCAACAACCCCACTTTTGACAAACAGCTTTTTAACCTTAACAACTATATGGGGCTTTCTGCGCAAGAGCCTGCGAATACTTTTGCGAAAGGGCTGAAATTGGACAGATACTGCCGCGGTATGGGCGCTATAGGGCTTCCCGGCGATCTGTCCTCACAATCAAGGTTTGTCAGAGCAGCGTTTGTTAAAATGAATTCCGTTTCGGGAGAAGAGGAAAAGGAGAGTGTAAGCCAGTTTTTCCATATTTTGGGTTCGGTGGATCAGCAAAAAGGCTGCTGCATACCCGAAGAGAAAAAGTACGAGATTACAATTTACACCTGCTGCTGCAATGCGGACAAGGGTATTTATTACTATACCACATATAACAATCATCGAATTACGGCGGTGGATATGCAAAGGGAAAATTTGGATGGAACGGAGATTATAAGATACACTCCCGTTACCGAGGAACAAATCGCCCTGCAAAATTAGTTCTTAGGTTATGAAGGCTCTAAATCGGATTATGAAAGGCGGTGATGTAAAAAATTGAACAGATATAAAAAGCTTGCGTCAAACACTGTGGTGCTGGCTTTGGGTCAGTTTGGCTCAAAACTGCTGGTAGTGCTTCTGATGCGCTTTTATCAGAATATGCTCGGCGAGGAGGGCTACGGCGAGATCAGTACAATTATAGATACCGCTACCCTTTTAATGGCTTTTGCCACGCTTTCAATAGGCGAATCCATAATACGGTTTGGTCTTGACAGGGCGTATAATAATTCTCAGGTTTTTTCCATAGGTGTAAAGGTGACCTTAATAGGCACCTCCATAGGATTTCTTATAGTTCCCGCCCTTGACCTTACGGCAGGGCTTATGCCAGACAACAAGGTACTGGCGTTGCTTAACCAGTATTCGTGGATTACGGCGGTTTATGTGTTCACGGGGGGGATGAAAAGCACCTGCGCTTTGTTTGTGCGCTCCAACGGCAACGTAAGGCTGTACGCGATGGACGGAATATTTACCACCGTAATGAATATTCTTTTTAACCTGCTGTTTCTGTTGGCGTTTAAATGGGGGAATATGGGGTACTTGCTGTCGGTAATCTGCGCCGATGTGTGCTCAATATTGTTTCTTACATATATGGGGAGGCTGAAAAAATATTTTGCGCTTATTGGCACCGACCGCAGTGTACGAAAGGCAATGATCAGTTTTGCGCTCCCCATGATACCTACCACCGTTATGTGGTGGATAATAAATGCATCGGACACCTTTTTCGTTTCGGAAATGTTGGGTTTTGCCAAGAGTGGTATGTACAAAGCGGCTTATCGTCTGCCCAACATGATAGCCCTTCTTTCGGGAATATTTTCACAGGCGTGGAATATGTCCGCCATAAGCGAAAAAAATTCCCGCACCATCGCAAAATTTTATTCCGACGTTTTCAGCGCCTTTCAGTCAATTGTATTTGTGGTGGGATCTGGTATGCTGTTGGTTATCCGTCCTTTTATCTCGGTTTTTTGTGCCAAGCAGTTTCATATGGCTTATATTTATACGCCGTTTCTTGTTTTGGCGGTGGTATATAGCTGCTTCGCAACCTTTATGGGCAGCATTTATGTGGCTTCAAAGCAGTCCAAACGCTCCCTGCTCACAACCTCGGTGGGAGCTTCCGTAAATATTCTTCTAAATGCCTCGTTTATTCCAGTTTTGGGAAATCACGGCGCAGCAATAGCGACATGCGTCAGCTTTATCACTGTGTTTATTATCCGCGCGTTTGATACAAGGCAGACTGTTTATATGAATATTAGGCTGCGAAAGCTTTGTACAAACACAATTTGTCTTATTGCAATGGGATTGGTCATAATTTTTGTTAAGAACGACATTGTGTTTTATTCGGTACTTGCGGCGATATTTATGCTGATGCTGATGCTGAATTTTAAGGCCTGCGTCAAGATTGTAATGCAGATAATTGGAAAAAAAAATAAATGACAGCCAAAAGCAGTCATTTACCGTTTTCATATTTAAAGAAATCAAAGCTTTTCCATCTGCTTTTCACAATGCATTACCATATTTAACAGCACAGAAGCGCTTTTACCGTACTGTCCCTCCAATTCGGCTCTCTTTATAACGGGAGCTTCCGTTTCGTGAGCGGATACGGACAGCTCTGCCTTTGCCGCCGCCACCGACTCCGCAGCGGTGATAAGCTGTCCCACACCTTCTTCGGGAGTCTTAAACATATTCATATCATTGGTTGGATTGCTCTTGTAAATCAGCCTGAAAGCGCGGTATATAGCGCAGGAAAAGATGTCGTATATCCTGTCGGTAAGCTGAGGATTTTTCGTTTTTCCTAAGAGGGAATAAATTACATCCACGCTGTTATTTACCAGTTTTTTGGCAAATACCGCCGAAAGCTCGTCTGCGGAGAGATTCCTCGCTTTTTCGGGAGCCGTAGCGTTCTCTATGGTGGAATGGGTTATCACCGCGCCGTTGGCTACGGGTGAACGCCCTAAAAGATAATCTGTGGATACGTTATAATAATTGGCGGCCTTCAGGAGAAATTCAAGACCGCACTCTCTCTTGCCTTTTTCGTAATGGGACAAAAGCGCCTGCGCCAAACCAAGGTCTTCGGCCGCCTGCTTCTGGCTTATACCTTTCTCCTTGCGCAGCAGTGTTAAAATTCGGGGAAAATCGTTTAACATATTTTTTTCTGACAACCTTTTTATACAAATATAGTTTTTGGCAATATGTCTCGTTCAGAGCCGTTTTTGGATCAATGAACGGGAAAGAAGCAGCAAAAAAACAAATTTTGTCGCTTATAGCCGCAGAGTATATTATAGGATATATATACCTAAATGTAAATCGGCAAAGAATACAAAAAAAATAAATTTTATTGGTGAGAATTTTTCATAAGGAAGGAATATTGACAAAAATGCAAAATTACACGATTTTTTTAATCCGCCACGGTATTACAGAGGGAAATTTAGAAGGAAAATATATCGGTTTCACCGATCTGCCCCTTTGCGACGAGGGATATTCCGCTATCAGCCGTATGAAACAAGACGATATTTACCCCGATGTGCAAAAAGTGTATTCTAGTCCTTTAAAGCGCTGTCTTGAAACGGCGGAGGTAATTTATCCAAACCGATATATCAAGGATATTGAAAACCTGTGCGAATGCGATTTCGGGGAGTTTGAGGGCAAAACTCCGGAGGAATTGCAGGATGTACCCGAGTACGCGGAATGGCTCAAAGGCGGTTATGACGCATGCGCTCCGGGAGGGGAAAGCTTCGGGGAGTTCACCTTAAGATGTATAGACGGTCTTGAGGAAGTGTTTAAGGATATGATGAAGGAGCACATTTCACGGGCGGCGGTGATAACCCACGCAGGGGTTATCATGAATCTGCTTTCAGGATACGGTCTGCCCAAGGGGCGGCCCGCGGATTTTGCGCTGAATCAAGGGGAGGGATACGCGATAAATCTTTCCACATTTTTGTGGCAGAAAGGGCCGGTGTTTGAGATAATAGGAAAGATTTTTTAAACCCTAAAACCGGATATATAAATATTATAAGAAAGGAAACAAAACAAATGGATATCAATCAGCAGCTTGCGGAGGAATTCAAAATCAGAAAAGAACAGGTGGACAACACCGTAAAGCTTATAGACGACGGCAATACCATACCTTTTATCGCCAGATACAGGAAGGAAGTGACCGGCGCTCTGGACGATCAGCTTCTGCGCGAGCTTGACGAAAGACTTTCATATCTGAGAAATCTCGAACAGCGTAAGGCGGAGGTAAAAGAAAGCATAGAAAGCGGAGGAAACCTTACCGAAGAGATAGAACAGTCGCTTTTAAAAGCGCTTACCTTAGCGGAGGTTGAGGATATTTACCGCCCCTTTAAGCCCAAAAGAAAAACAAGGGCAAGCGTGGCCAAGGAAAAGGGCTTACAGCCCTTGGCGGATTTTATTATGGAACAAACCCTCGCCAGTCCTTACAAGGAAGCGGAAAATTTCATTGACGAAGAAAAGGGAGTAGCTACCGCCGAGGAAGCAATTCAGGGAGCTTCCGACATTATAGCGGAAACCGTTTCCGACGACCCTAATTTAAGAAAGATACTTTCAGAGTTTTACGCCGAAAGAGGACTTATCGTGTCAAAAGCCGCCGATCCCGAAAAGGACTCGGTGTACACAAATTATTATGATTACAGCGAAGCTGCTTCAAAAATCCCTTCTCACCGCGTTCTGGCGCTGGACAGAGGGGAGAGGGAGGAAATACTTAAAATTTCGGTGGAGGTTATCGAGGAGGACGTTCTGAAAATTATTTTCAGACAGTATGTAAAAGCGAGAAACGACTGTGGCAATATAGTAAAAGCTGCGGCGGAGGACGCATATACAAGGCTTATCCACCCTTCTCTCGAAAGACGGATAAGAACCGAGCTTACCGAAAAAAGCTGTAAGTCCGCCATAAAGGTATTTCAAGACAATCTATATCAGCTTCTTATGCAGCCGCCGGTAAAAAACACCGTAACAATGGGATTTGATCCCGCTTACAGAACAGGATGCAAAACCGCTGTGGTTGATGAGACGGGAAAAGTTCTGGATACTACGGTGGTATACCCCACGCCGCCTCAGAACAAGGTGGAGGAAGCCAAAACAAAGCTGAAACAACTTATCGGAAAGCACAACGTGACCGCAATAGCCATAGGAAACGGAACCGCCAGCCACGAAAGCGAGTGCTTTATTGCCGATCTTATAAAGGAAGTGGATACACCCGTCAGCTATATGGTGGTTTCCGAAGCGGGAGCCAGCGTTTATTCCGCCAGTAAGCTTGCCGCCGAGGAATTTCCCCAGTTTGACGTTTCTCTCAGAAGCGCGGTATCAATAGCGAGAAGGCTCCAGGATCCTTTGGCGGAGCTTGTGAAAATTGACCCTAAGGCAATAGGCGTAGGACAGTATCAGCACGATATGCCCAAAAATCAGCTTTCGGAGGCTCTGGGCGGGGTATTGGAGAACTGCGTAAACAGTGTGGGGGTAGATGTAAACACCGCTTCCTGTTCACTTTTGGGATATGTGGCGGGAATAAACGGAACGGTGGCAAAAAACATAGTTGCTTACAGAGAAGAAAACGGCGCTTTTAAGGACAGGAAAGAGCTTATGAAGGTGGCTAAGCTGGGCAAAAAGGCTTTTGAGCAGTGCGCGGGCTTTTTAAGGGTACACGATGGAAAAAATCCCCTTGACAACACTGCCGTTCACCCCGAAAGCTACGAATACGCGGGAAAACTTATCGACCTTTGCGGCTTTAAGCTTGCCGATCTTAAAAGCGCGGATAAAGGTAAAATTGCGGAAACAGTAAAGACGAGGGGAATAAAAGCTCTTTCGGAGGAACTGGGAGTAGGCGAAATGACCTTGGCCGATATAGTGAGCGAGCTTGAAAAGCCGGGACGTGACCCTCGCGACGAACTTCCGCCTCCTCTCCTCAGAAGCGACGTTATGGATATAAACAGTCTAAAAGAAGGTATGGAGCTAAAAGGAACGGTACGGAATGTTATAGACTTCGGCGTATTCGTTGATATAGGAGTGCATCAGGACGGACTTGTGCACATTTCACAGCTTTCCGACAGCTATGTGAAGCATCCTCTCGACGTTGTGAAAGTGGGTGATATTGTTAACGTAAAAGTACTTTCCGTAGACGTAAAAAAGAACAGAATATCTCTTACAATGAAAGGGCTTAACTGAAATGATAGAAATAAAAACCGAATGGACAGAGGAAAATCTGAAAAGATACATGATGTATAAATTCTTTTTCTCCAACAAATTTACTATGCTTTCCACAGTAGTGTTCGGCCTTTGTTTCGCGGTCATCTCCGTTTCCTGCGCCGTCATGTTCGCTATGACCGAAAGCGCTGTTTTTCTTGTTCTGGTGGGAGCGGTGGTTGTACTCGCTGGGGGTGCTGCGGCGTTTTTTGTTCTTAAAATAAATAAAAATGTAAAAGCGTCCGTTAACGAAAATTCGGCTTTGTCGGAAAGGGAAAGCGTTATCCTTGATGAGGATAAAATAACAGTATGCAAAAACGAAACTCCATTCGGGGAAATAGGTTGGGAAAAAATAGTCTCCATCGAACTTTACGACAAAGGAAAAACAGCTTATCTGGCTACCGAAGAAGGGGCAGTGTTGATTTTAGAGTACAAAAATATTGTCACGGGAACCGAAAAAGATCTAAGGGAGATGTTACTGATCAAAAATGTTAAATTATCAGAGAAAGCTTGAGGAGCAGCTTGAAGGAATTGGCTCCCAAAACAGAAAAAGCGTGCTTTTGCACGCCTGCTGTGCGCCCTGCAGCAGTTATGTTATCGAATATTTATCCGAATTTTTGGATGTTACGCTTCTTTATTTCAATCCCAATATTTCACCGGAGGAGGAGTACCGGAAAAGGCTTAATGAGGTTGATAGACTTATAGTTCAAATGCCAGTGAAGTCCAAAGTAAAGCTTTTAGAAGGTCGCTATGAGACCAAAGAGTTTTTTGAGATTGCAAGAGGGCTGGAGGAACTGCCCGAAGGAGGAGAAAGGTGTTTTAAGTGTTACAGGCTTAGACTTGAGGAAGCGGCAAGGATCGGAGCGGAAAAGGGCTTTGACTTTTTCGGGACAACGCTTTCCATAAGCCCGCATAAAAATGCGGAAAAACTGAATCTTATCGGTGAGGAGCTGGGGGAAAAGTACGGTATCAGATACCTGTACGGGGATTTTAAGAAAAAAAACGGGTATAAAAGGTCTATCGAGCTTTCGGGTATTTACGGGCTTTACAGACAGAATTACTGCGGCTGTGTATTCAGCAGGAATGAAGCGGAGAGAATGGGAAGAGCGTAATACTGTTATGAAGTCCCCCTCCGTCAATTGGCAAATTGAAATTTATGAGGGAAAAAGGGTGTGATTTTTAAAATGTGTTCAGAAAATGATACCTAATTCGACCACAATTAACCCGACAACCGCTTAATCGCCAAAAATCCATAAAAAAGTCAAAATCAAGACCGCATTTGCGTTCATTTTAGTCTTGATTTTGACTTTTTTATGGATATAATGACAAAGGCGGTTGTTGGGAATTCCTGTCGTATTCGGTCATTTACATAGTTTGAAATTAAGACTCCACAAAAGATTGCCCATAATGTCTGTGACTATGTGCCTCTTTCGTCCTTTCGTTTTTTCCGTCGTCAAATCCTCTGTTATCGCTTGCATACGTTGTTTTTACAGATTGATAGTCTATTAACGCATATGTTGGAGCCTCATTTTTACCATTTTTGGTACGGACTTTTTTTACCAACATACGCTGTACTTTATCCCATGTACCATTCTTTTGAGCACGATAATAGAACATTGATATTGCTTTCCATTTTGGAAAATAAGTCGGCAGATTTCTCCATTGACAGCCTGTCTTTATCAGGTATAATACTGCGTTCACCAGCTCCCTTTTTTCATACTTACTTTTGTTTCCTGCCGGAAAATATTCTTTTATCAGTTCCCATTGCGTGTCCGTTAAATCACTTGTATATCTCATATTTTCTATTTTACCATATTTTTTATATGTGGACAAGTACATATTTAATCTTTACAATTCTATAATTTGATTTTAAATAGAGGGTTTGTCAACAGATCCATTTCGTTACCCCATCTCCAAAGTTGCCGTTTTGGTTGTTTTGAAGGGTACACCGTTTTAGTGCGATGGTTTTATGTTCTGCCGTATAGATTCTATAATGTTGATTGTTTGAGATACAAAAACAGAATAAATTATCCTGTTCTTACTTCGATCCAAGATTCCTATTACTTTTTGCCATACACGAAATAGTATATATTGCAACTGCCAGCTCTGTAATCGGCATAACCCACCACAGAAGTTCCGCGCCAAACAGTACCGGAAGCACGAATACAAGCACGCCGCATAGAACCATACCTCGTGCCAGAGAAACGATCAATGCTGTTTTCGATCGCATCACAGACTGAAAGTAATAGGTTGCGAAAATATTCAATGGCAAAAGCAGATACGAAAGGCCATAGATATGCATAATATCGGGAGCGATCTGCAATACGTTTTCTGTTGGAGACATGAATACCTTCACAAAAGCATTCGGAAACAAAAGTACTGCAGAGGTCCATAGAACGCCGAAGACTGCAACTGTCCACAGGGAATATTTCTGCGTTTCTCTAATGCGCTCCCAATTACGCACACCGTAGTTTTCAGAGATAATCGGCTGTGCCGCCTGTCCCACAGCATAAGTAAAGCATTGAACAAGACCGGATATCTGAACAATGACGCCAAATACAGCCAACGCATCTGAACCGAAAAAATTCATAATCTGACGGTTGAATAACATCGCAATAATTCCCATAGCTATTTCTGAAACAAAGACAGAACAGCCGTTGAACACCAGCTCTTTTGCTTTATGAATATAACCATGTACACGGGACAGCTTTAGCGCATTT
>Ga0137308_102317_pt2 | contig 10152 bp, 8 predicted proteins | sample Inofrocosms_June_FD_97181 | JGI IMG/M metagenome (GOLD analysis project Ga0137308, IMG submission 97181) | Mouse cecal microbial communities from Vienna, Austria - N-Acetylneuraminic and N-Acetylglucosamine D2O microcosms_June | ecosystem: Host-associated > Mammals > Digestive system > Large...
TGGCCAAGATGATCATTGAAGACTGCACGGAGATCCACATGTTTGTGGGCAAAGCCATTAACAGCGCTTACCAGAATCCGGGCCTGCCTTTTGATCTGGGCATCCGGCAGAATCTGGTGGAGCAGCTTAAGAATACCCTGGAGGAGATGGGCAAGCCGGTTACAGTGACTTACTATTAAGATGTGGAGGAAATGGAGGAGAGAGAGCTATGGTGACAAATGACGCGACCATTTTAAAAGTTAAGCATGACGTGCTGCGGGAGGTGGCAAAGCTGGCCTGGGAGGGCAAGCTGGAGGAGGGCAGAGACGAGATGCCCTACAAGATGATTCCGGGGCCTCAGGCCCAGTTTCGGTGCTGTATCTATAAGGAGAGGGAGATCATCCGGCAGAGGGTCCGCCTGGCGGAGGGTAAGTGTCCGTCCGGCAAGGATTCGATGAATGTGGTACAGGTTATCGGAGCTGCCTGCGAGGAGTGTCCCATCGCTTCTTATGTGGTGACGGACAACTGCCGGAAGTGCATGGGCAAAGCCTGCCAAAATTCTTGTAATTTCGGGGCTATTTCCATGGACGATACGAGAGCGCACATCGACCCGTCCAAGTGCAAGGAGTGCGGAAAGTGTGCCCAGGCGTGTCCTTACAGCGCCATTGCCCATCTGGAAAGGCCGTGCAAGAAGGTTTGTCCGGTGGATGCCATTACCTATGATGAGTACGGTATTTGTATTATAGATGAGAAGAAATGCATCCAGTGCGGGGCCTGCGTGCATAGCTGCCCGTTTGGGGCCATTGGGACAAAGACCTTTATGGTGGATATTATCCGTCTCATCAAGGCCGGAAAGCGGGTGGTAGCTATGGTGGCGCCTGCTACGGAGGGACAGTTCGGGCCGGATATTACTATGGCAAGCTGGAGAACGGCTCTTAAGAAAATGGGTTTTGCGGATATGATCGAAGTGGGGCTTGGAGGCGACATGACGGCTGCCGCAGAGGCGGCAGAGTGGGCAGAGGCTTACAAGGAAGGAAAGAAGATGACCACCTCCTGCTGTCCCGCTTTTGTGAATATGATCAGGCAGCATTTCCCCACGCTCCTTGACAATATGTCTACCACCGTATCGCCCATGTGCGCGGTGTCCAGGCTGGTGAAGGAGCGGGATCCGGGGACCATCACGGTGTTTATCGGGCCCTGCATTGCGAAAAAGAGCGAGACTTTGGATCTGAATATCCAGGGCAATGCGGATTATGCCTTGACATTCGGCGAAATTCGGGCTATGATGCGGGCTAAGGACGTGGAGCTGGAGCCGGAGGAGAACAGCTATCAGGACAGCTCTGTGTTCGGCAAGCGGTTCGGCAACGGCGGCGGTGTTACGGCGGCTGTGGTTCAGTGCTTTGAGGAAATGGGCGAGGATATAAAGCCGGAAGTGATGAAGTGCAATGGGGCGGCGGAGTGCAAGAAGGCGCTGCTCTTGATGAAAGTCGGAAAGCTGCCGGCGGATTTCATCGAGGGCATGGCCTGCGTAGGCGGCTGCGTAGGCGGTCCCAGCAAGCACAAAGCAGAGACAGAGGCGAAAAAGGCAAGAGATACGCTGATCGGCAAAGCGGATAAGCGGAAAGTGCTGGAGAACCTGGAGAAGCTGGGGGCAGATAAGGTGCATATGCATCGGAATTAATGAGTATTGCGGTATGGGAAAGGTCCCTTCCGGCTGGCTGCCGGAGGGGACTGACTTTGAGGAGGGCGAGGGATGTGCTGACGGCGGAAGGGATCTATAAAAGTTATAAGAAAAGGGAGATCCTAAAAGGCGTGGATCTGACGGCTGCTGCGGGGGAGTGCGTGGGGATCGTGGGCAGCAACGGGTGCGGCAAGACGACGCTGCTGTCCATCTTGGCAGGGGCGGTAAAGGCAGACAGAGGAAGGGTCAGCCTGGACGGCAGGGATGCCTCCCAAAATCTTAGGGACCATACCAGGGCAGTGGCTTATGTACCCCAGGAGAATCCCCTGATCGAGGAACTGACGGTCCGGGACAACCTGCTGTTGTGGTACTGTGGGGATAAGAAGGCTATGGAGCGGGACTTGGAGTCAGGGGCAGCGGCATTTTTAGGAGTAGGGGCCATGCTGGGCAGGACTGTGGAGAAATTGTCCGGAGGTATGAAAAAGCGGGTCAGCATCGCCTGCGCGCTGTGCAGCCACGGAAAGACGCTGATACTGGATGAGCCGGGAGCAGCCCTTGATATGGAGTGCAAGGCGGATATCCGCAAGTATTTGGAACAGTACCGAAGGGAGGGCGGGGCTGTGGTTCTGACCTCCCATGAAATGATGGAGCTTTCGGCCTGTACGAAGATGTATGTATTGAAAGAGGGGAAGCTGGAGGCCATAGACCATAAGCTGTCGGAGGAGGAACTGATCGGAGTCTTTCGCCAGACAGGGCAATAAAAAGAAAAAGCGCCGTTTCCGGCTCCTGGGGAGTGGGAAACGGCGTTTTTTACTGTCCATATGCGAGCGGACCGTATATGTACGCGATGCGCATCAATACTTAGAGTTATCCGCAAAACTGCTGTAGGAACTCTCTGCCTGCGGAAGGGGCGCGGCATAACTGCTGCTGCTGACGTCCGGCTGGGGCTGGACACTGGCAACGCCGGTGTTGTCCTCTAAGCGGAACCGTCCGATCAATTCCTTGAGCACGTTGGCCTGGCTGGACAGCTCCTCGCTGGCTGCCGCGGACTCTTGGGAGGTGGCGGAGTTGGTCTGCACCACGCTGGAGATCTGATCCACCGCAATGGCGATCTGGGAGATGGAAGCAGTCTGCTCCTCGGCAGCGCCGGCAATCAGGCCTACAGCATCCAGAACCTTCTGGGAGCTACCCACCACGATCTGGAGGGCCTGGCTGGTTTCGTGGGACAGATCAAGCCCCTCTTTGACTGCTTTTACCGTATCTTCGATCAGGGTGGTAGTGCTCTTGGATGCCTCTGCTGATTTGCTGGCCAGGTTGCGCACCTCGTCGGCTACTACCGCAAAACCTTTGCCGGCGGCGCCGGCCCGGGCAGCTTCTACGGCGGCGTTCAGGGCCAGGATATTGGTCTGGAAGGCGATGTCCTCGATGGTTTTGATCACCTTGCTGATCTCGCTGGAGTGTGTCTCGATCTTGTTCATGGCATTTAAAAGAGATTCCATATCGCTGAAACATACCCCGATCTGCTGGTGGGACTGTTCGTTTTCTTTCTTGGCGGTCCTGGCATGGGAGGCAGTGGACTCCACCTGCTTGCTTACGTCCTGGATGGTAGCGGCCAGTTCCTCAACGGAGGATGCCTGCTGCGTAGCGCCCTGAGCCAGAGCCTGGGCTCCGCTGGACACCTGATCGCCGCCGGCGTTGACCTGATCGGCGGCGGACTCGATCTTGGACAGCGTCTCGCTCATGGAGATCTTCATAGAACGCATGGCCTGTAAGATGTTGGCATAATCGCCTACATATGCCTCGGGATTTTTGCTCTTCACGGTAAAGTTGCCCTGGGCCAGTTCCTTCATGCAGTAATTAATATCGCTGATCAGGACTTTGACAGTGTCCGTCATATTCCGCATGTTGTCCGCCATCTCTCCCAGCTCGTCGCGGGAGTGGTAGGTGATGGCCACATTCATATCGCCTTTGCTGACCCGGGCAGCCACCTGACGCATCTCCTCTACAGGCTTGCGCACGCTGTCGCTCATGGAAAGGGCCAGGAAGATGCTGACCACGACTGCCATCACGATCAGGACGATCACGATGGTGTCGGCGATACCGGCTAACCGCTCGCTTTCTTCCACGTTGGCCAGGGCGTTGGATTCGGAGGTCTCACAGAGACTGGTCAAAATATCGCGGCTGGAGTCCATGTGGGGCTTATAGTTGGATTTATATAACGCAAGGGACTCGTCGTCTTTTTGCTGCGCGGCCAGATCCAGGATCTGGGACAGATAGCCGGATGCCTGATTTAGCTTTTCTTCTACCTGGGTCAGCTGGGAGGATCCGCTCTTGGATGAGCCGGTCATCTTCTGTTCGATTTCCTGCAATTCCTCTACCAGCGTGTACAAGTAGTCGAAATCGCTTAAAGCGTTGGAATAAGCTTCATCGCTGTACTCTACAATGGTCGACAGGATGTTGCCCCGGGCGGAGAATACGGTGCGGCGGGCATCCATGGCTAACGATACGGTTTTAAACTGCAGGTCATAGAACTTCTGCAGCCGTTGGCTCGACTGATTGAGCATAACGATAGAGGTAATACCGACAATGAGCAGCAGAAACACAATAATAAAATAGGATATGAGCATTCGGCTGCGGATCTTTAAGTTCTTAGTCATTTGATTCAACATTTCATAAACTCTCCTTTGTTAAATTTCACCTTCAAAATTTGTGGACGCATTTTTCAGGCTCCCCCACTGCAGCCTTCCTCTCTTTGGTAAATATTATAGTTGTTCAGACATATTTTCCTATGTCCTCACCTCCCTTTATAAAATCTTCTTTGTTCATTGTACATCAAAACTGCCCTTTTTAATAGACTGTTTTTATATTTTTTATATAATTTTTAAGTGATGCCAAACGCACCTAAAAAAGGGGCCTAGGGAAGCTGATTTCCGGCAGCTCTGTATATCTGATACCATTCGCTCCTGGTCAGCTCCACTTTTGCGGCATTGGCGGCATTTTTCAGACGGTCAGAGTTGGTGGTTCCCACGATGACCTGCATTTTGGCCGGATACCGCAGAAGCCATGCGTAAGCGACAGCATCGTTTGTGACGCCGTATTTTTCTGCCAGGTCATCCAGGACCGAATTTAATTCTTTGTATTCCTCGCTGCCGATAAAGGTCCCGCCAAAGAAGCCTTTTTGGATAGGGGACCAGGTTTGGATGACCATATCATTCATCCGGCAATATTCCAATGTCCCGGCATCCCGCATGACGGCGGCATCGTTCATCATATTCACATTGATCCCCGCGTCAATGAGCGGTGTGTGGGCAGCGCTCATCTGCAGCTGGTTGACGGCCAGGCCGTCGGACAAACGTTTTCCTAGAAATTCCATCTGAAAACGATTCATATTGGATACACCGAAATTCAGGACTTTTCCGCTTTTTTTCAGGGTCTGAAAGGCTTCTTCCACCTCATCCGGCTCCATGAGGGCATCGGGCCGATGAAGCAGCAGGGAATCTAGGTGAGAGACTTTAAGTCTTTTCAGGATCCCGTCTACGGAGCTTAGGATGTAGTCTTTTGAAAAATCATACATGGAGTCATGAATGGCGCATTTGGACTGCAGATACAATTTGTTCCTTAAGGCAGGCTGCTGTGAAAGAAGTTCTCCGAAGATCTCCTCGCTTTTTCCGGAAGCGTAAATATCCGCGTGGTCGAAAAAGTTTATGCCTTCGTCAAGGGCGGTGTGTACATAGTGGTCCAGCTGGCTGCTGGTCATTCCCGCAATGCGCATACAGCCGACGCCGATGACGGATACGGGGGTGTTTATGTTGCCGAGTTTTACATATTTCATAACGGACTCTCCCTCTCTTTTCTTAAGTTATAGAATGGTTGGGGGGATTTGTCAAGCGGATCCCCTTTTGGGAGAGATTATCATTGTATTGGAGAGGAAGAGATATTAGGGCATCCTAGTTATATTTGTTGACAAGATCTTCCATATAAAGTATTATAAATTTGGGGATGCGATATCTATTTTCTATAAAAAGTCAGGATGGATGTCAGCAAGATCTTTAGAAGATAGAAACTGGTATGAGTACGCGAAGTCTGCTACGGATGTTGATGTCGATACATCCAGATACTTCCAGGATTGTAAGAGATATTTGGATATTTTGGAGCAGATCAGTTCGTAGGGAGACAGTGAGAGATAAGATCTTAAAATAAGGTGTTGTAAGGAATTTGGATGGCATCAAATCAGAGGGCGGAAAGCAGGAAAAGCTTTCCGCCCTTTTTGGGCAGCAGATCAGGGCTCTATGGCCTATGTGATTTGGTAATGTAAACGTCTTGCGATGCAGAGATCAGCGATTGACAAATTCTTCCATGTGATGTATTATATTAGAGCGGCCTAATAATAACGAATTATAACGAGTGTAGACGAAGTTAAACGAGAGGTGTATGGCATATGTGGAAAATGGGGGACTTAGTGGACAAAGGAGGCAGGATCATGCAATGATTCAGAACCTTCTTTTTATGATGTCATTGTCAGGGACGGTTGTGTTTGTTTTTTATCTGGCAATATATCCTGTTGCAAGACGGTATTTTTCCATAAGATGGAGATATGGGATATTGAAGATGGCAATGGCGTTTTATTTGATCCCTTTTTCTTTATGTAAGTATGAGATAAGAGGGTTTCTGCGGAATCATTCGGCTTTTTTGCGGGAGAAGCTGGACTATATGCTTATTGCATCGGCAGTAGATTATGATTATTTGATCATTTTGAACCAAGGGGTTGTACGGATGTCAGAGAAGGTCCAGATTATGGTTGCCGGTATGGTTGTTGTCGGATCGATCTCTTTTGTCATAATGGGAAGGGAGGCTGTTCAATACTGGAAAGTAAAAGAAAAGAGGATCTCAAGCTGGCGATATGCAGCAGATCAGGAGAAGGAGGAGCTGTTTGTAAAACTTAAGGACAGATTGAAGGTAAAGAGAAAGGTCCGGTTAATTTGTTCGGAATACTGTGGATCGCCGCTGACATGTGGGGTGGTGAGACCGGTTGTCCTATTTCCAGTATGGGATGAGAAGCATAAGATGGATGTCAGGGATGTTGAGTATGTGTTTAGGCACGAATTGATACATATCAGGCATAATGATGTGCTGGTAAAATGGATCTGTGTGCTGCTGATGGCGGTTCATTGGTTTAATCCCTTTGTGTATCTTTTATTCCGCGAGATTTCCTGTATAGGCGAGATGTACTGCGACAGTACTGTGATGGAGGGGAAGGGGGAGGAGGAGAGAAAGAAGTATGCGGATCTTATTTTGAGATCTGCGGTTTCGGAAGGGCATTTAAATCGGTTTGGGGCGGGGATAAGAACAGAAAGTCGTAAAAAAATGTATAAGAGGAGAATTTTAGAGATGAAACAGACAAGAAAACATAAGGTATTTTTATCAGCGGTTGTGGCAGTTTTGATTGGTATGGTTGGTGGGATGACGGCTTTGGCGTATACGAAACCGGTGGTTTTGATAAATGAAATTGATGATGATAATGGAACAGAATTGACGTTTACAACTGAACCTAGAAAATATGAAAAATTAGTGTCTGATCATTTTTTTACAGCGGATGATGGGGCTGTCTATGACTTAAGTGGTATGGACGAGAATGATAGAGCGACTTGTATGCATGATTATTCGATACCTGGGATTATTAGTAAGCATGAGAAGGATGGAGCTGGCTGTATAATAAAAGATTATGAGGCGGCTAAGTGTTCAAAATGTGGAGGGATAAAACTTATAAGATTGATAAGTACTTTATCTTATGTATCTTGTCCCCACTAATTTGAAAAGGAAGTATGCAGGTAAACAAAGGGTATGATCTGACAGGTACAAAGGAATTGATCATGGTGATATTTTGGAATGCCGAGGAGTCTATGACTGTGAAAGAGATAAGGACTATAAAGTTCAAATACTTAATACGTTTCTGTGTGGTCTGCAGAAAATGAATCTGGTGGAAACAAGGAGAGAGGTATCATGTAATGTATATTATGCTATCTGTACCAGAGAGCAGCAGATGCATAAATGGACAAAAAAGATCGTAGCAGAGTTTTATGATAATTCCATTGGGTAGTTTGTAAAGCTTTTTATTGGCGAGGGAAAATTATCAGAGAAAGATGCGGATGAGTTGAGGAAGTTGTGTGAGTGAATTCAATGGTTTGTTGGGGGATGGTCAACCTATAGTAGACGGTTGGAGAGGAGGGGAGAGTGTAATAACTGGTTAGGTATGATTGTTTCTTATACAAAATATATTTTTAGAAAGAAAGGGAGAAATTAAAATGACAAAGAAATTTAAAGTGTTTATCTCTGTTTTATGTATGTGTATTATGTGTAGTTTTACTGTATTTGCGTCTTCTGACAATGGATATGTATTATCAGCAGATGATTTTCCAGGTGTGAAAGTATCGAGAGAGACAAAAGGCAATCTTGAGTTTATTCCGATGGACATCAATGAAAATCCAACGGTTACGCTATCTGGGGATAAAATGCCGAGAAACCAGATAGGTGAACCTATGGATCAGATGTATTTTTATTATATCTATCTGTACCCAATCGTGAGAATTCCAGAAACAGGAGAGGTTGGTACTTTAGGTCTGCCGATGGCTGGAGCAGCCCAGGAGACAAGGCAATACCTTACTGTACGTCATACTCCTGCAGAGACAGCTGCGGTATATCAGAGGGTCATAGAGGATGGATATGATATGTTGGGGTGGCAGGCCAAAGTGAAATTTCGGTTTGATTTTATTACCCCGATTTCATGGGTCAGAATGATTAATTATGTAGAGGCAGTGGATGAAAATGTTCCTCAGCCTCACAATCCATATCAGACATATATTTTAACTTTTAATTCCTATTTCCAGACAAACCCATTAGAGGAATATACAGTATCTCTTTCGGGAGATGTCCGTCACTTTGATAAATACGACAAGAAAACAGAGAGAGTTCCTTTTAATGCAAGCGTCACATTAAACACAAATCAGTGAGGGAAGCATTATGACAATGACAACGATCAATGGATTTTCTATCTATGCGGTTACTTCCAAAGAGGTGAAGCCTGGTAAGCCTTCATACTTTGCGGAGCAGTTTTCGAAATGGGTAGAGGGATCAAGAAAGGAAGAACTTTCGCAGGAGGAAATAGAACGATTAAAGAAGAAGTATAATTCTGGGAACATGTCAAAAGAAGATTCGGTTTCTTTCATGGGGGAATTGGTAGAGGCCGGGATTATTAGTAAAGTTACAGCAAGAAATATTTATTATGGTTTCGTTCCGCTTGATGAAAGTAAAGTCGATTTGACAAAGAATCAGAGCTTTTTAACAAAATGTGATGATGCGTATGAAAGGCGAATGAACTTTTCCAGCGACTTTCACGGTCTTGGAGTCATGGTAGGGACTGGTGGGATAGATTATTATAGAAACTGGTATGAGTACGCAAAGTCTGCTACGGATGTTGATGTCGATACATCCAGATACTTCCAGGATTGTAAGAGATATTTGGATATTTTGGAGCAGATAAGTTCGTAGGAACGAGTGGGATGCCAAATATTGTTGATTACTAAAGGTCAACAATATTTGGTATAAATAATAATGAAAGTTGTGTTTCACATAAAGCGGTAGATATAACAAGTTTAAATGAATCAATCATAATTTTAATGGTTTGAGATCTCCTAAAGAGTTTAAAGATAATTCTCTGTTATTTTCTCCTTTTAACATGAGCTCAAGGAGCTTTTTTATATTGTTTTTGGAAATAGAAAAGAAGTATGACATCAAAATTGCAGATGAATATATTGAAAATAGAAAAATATTAACGTATAATGGATTATTAGAAATTTTAAATAATTATATTTGGAAACAAGGAGAAGGGATAATGGAAGTCTTAGGTGTTCAACAAAATTATATCTATTCTAATTTAAACAGTAAAGAGTCTAGTAATACAGACTCACAGTTTTTGCAATATATACATGAGATGTCAGAAAATAGGGAAATAGATTCTTTTCAATTGTTGGAGAATAAGTATGGAAAAATTATTTATAATGTAGGGGATGCTTCGAACTTTTCTTATTGGGATAGAAACGATTTTCCAATTGAACAGTTATTTATGGAAAATATTGATGTAGCAACATTATATAGATGGGAACCTAAGAATAAAAAATCTAATCCATCCGGTTTTGAAAAAAGCATACAGGATAGGTTAAAAGGTATTAAAGATGGAAGTCGTTCTGTTCTTATTCATCCTAATATAGAGAAGAAGATGAAACAAGATCCTCAATATGCAAAATCAATTTACAATATGATAGATACGTATTTCCAGAATGATATTATGATAAATGAAAGCATACTACCGGGTTCAACTTATGCAGATGATGAGGATCGGACGATCGGATACAAAGATGGTTCCCTGTATGATATTGACACAAATTATGGATTCGGCCCCGGGCAGACGGCATGGATCGACAGCAGACGGGAGCAGA
>Ga0137308_102854_pt1 | contig 10152 bp, 7 predicted proteins | sample Inofrocosms_June_FD_97181 | JGI IMG/M metagenome (GOLD analysis project Ga0137308, IMG submission 97181) | Mouse cecal microbial communities from Vienna, Austria - N-Acetylneuraminic and N-Acetylglucosamine D2O microcosms_June | ecosystem: Host-associated > Mammals > Digestive system > Large...
CACCCGGTCCTGACCAGATTTTGCCGCATCATGTGTCATAACAATCAAATCTGCATTTTTGTTTTCCTTTAGAAAATATTCACCTACTATATGACCTGCATTATAATTATCTGAAGTAATTGTACAATCTGCCAGACTTTCTTCCTCTAAGTTTGAATCCACCACAACTATAAAAATTCCCTTCTCTTTTGCCTTTCGCAAAATATCCGACAAGCTTTTCCAATCTACAGGAGTTACCACCAACACATCAATCCCCATCTGCACCATTTGTTCAATCTGTTTAATCTGTCGTTCTACATTCAAAGCCGGGTCTCTAAGCACAATCTGGTCTTCTTCTAATTCTACTCGATTGCTGATTTCTTCATTTAAGATTTTATAAAATTCATTATTCATTGTCATATAACTTGTACCAATCAGATATGCATTTTCCTTTTGATTTAAAGAATAATCTTTATTGCTAACCCCCACTAACAATAAAATCACAATTGGCAAATACAAGAGAATATTCAATATATAAAATGCTCTTTTTATATTTTTCTTCATTTGTTCACCTTATTATTTTAAAGCATAACCATAATTATTATAGTATACTATACTTCTTACTCCAATTCCGTAAAAATACTCCCCATCAATTCCCACGCTGCATCCCTCTCTCTTCTCTGTTCTTCTGTCAGTTCTTCATAAGGGCGCAACATTGGATGTTGTCTTATAGTATCATCGCGATAAGGTCCATTTCTCCAGTTATAAAAAGTATAGAACTGAAGCCAACGCATATGGTCTAATTTGCGGTACATTTCTTTTGTGGCCGCAGAGCTTTTTGTATTGCAATATTTATCATATGCTTTCTTCACCGAATCTGCTGTAAGTTCCGTAATTGTTTCATCATCAAGTAAAATCCTGGTTTTCATCAGAAGGTGGTCTGCCGCTACAATCTTCGACTGCCTGTGAAGGTCATCTAGTTCATCCCATTCCAAAGTTGGATAAGAGACAGACCTGCGAAACAGTTCATTAATCATAATCGCTGCTTTATTTAACCCAGTACGTATAATCTGCTGTGAAGTATAAATGTCTTCATTTACTCCAAAACAGGATACTTCTGGTGCCCTTCGGCTACTTCTAAGGTCGATGCGGCCAGAGATTTTATAGTATCTATTCAAGGTCCAAAAGATACCCCATCCATCTTCTTCGTTATCCTCACAGATAATAATACGCTCAGCTCTTTCTAACACGGAACGATTCTTTGTCCAGGTCTCATTATGAAAGATTAAGGAATCCTCTGTCTTAGATTCTTTGTTCAAGGAAAATATCTCTCCCAAATGTTCATGTATCGCCAGAAATTCTTCTGCATCTCCAAAAATATGATATGCTACATGCTGCTCTATAGAGATAATATTGGTAAGTATCGCCCGTTCTAGGATACTTAGGCCATAGTTTCCAAATCCAATCAGCACAATCATATTCTCATGACGACACAGTGGCCTAGAACGCCAATATTGTCTGGCGCAACATTCATAACTGTGAAAAAAATTAATATTTCCAGAAAGTTTATCCTGTCCGTTGGTTGTCCTTGCATAGACTTCCACTGGCAATTCATGCAGATTGACAGCCCGGCTGTTGCTGCCAATATCATTTTCTTTCATCAGAAAAATCTTGCATCTTGTTCCTGTATTTTTCTTCTTTGCCACAATCCTTTCTGGTGAAGCACTTAGATAGATGCACGGATAATTGGGAATCTCACTCTGGTTACTTCTTCTTTCTCCATAGATAATCAGTGCATCTGCATCTTCTTTGTAGATATTGGCAGCAAGTGTATTTGATTCCACTCCATAGTCTGCAAAATAATACCAATTTTTATGCCGCTGCAGACCAAGCATAAAGAAAGGCAGCCCTTCACTTGTGATAAAAGATACCACTGCTCCAAGCATTGTCACCATAATACCAGCAGACAACAGCAAAAATATTATCCCCACTGCATGTCCTATCGGAGTCACAGGTATTAAATCACCATATCCTACCGTCGTTAAAGTCACTAACGAATACCATATGGCATCTCCTAATGTCTGAATCATTGCATCACTGTTTGTAGATTCCGAGTAATAAAGAATCGTCAAAAGACCAATATAAATCAGAATAACTATAATAATCAGATATACGTAGGTATTTTTTCTTCCTTTTAACATAGTTTCGGATATAGAGTTTCCTTTCCTTTGCTCTATCTAATTACTAATATAATAAATCTCACCAATCCAGTCAATGGCATTGATTAGATTGGTGAGATTTATTATCTGGTAATTACTTTATGAATGGCCTTTTGCCAACCAGCATATTTTTTAGCTGCCAGTTGTGTATCCATCTTCGGAGTATATTTCTTTCGATGCAGTTTCTCAAAGATAGATTCATCCCACAGGCCAAGCGCTATACCCGCTGCATAAGCAGGACCAAGCCCGGAGAGTTCTTCTGCTTCGGGGACTTGTACGGTTGTCTGCGTAATGTCGCTTTGAAATTGCATCAGATATTGATTTTTAGTCGGGCCTCCGTCTACGCGAAGTTCATCTACTTTTATCCGGGCGTCTTCTACCATCGCATTTACAATATCTGTAATCTGATAAGCAATACATTCTAATGCAGCCTTTACAAGCTCTGCTCTTTTGGTTGTTCTGGTCATACCAATAAATGCAGCACTGGCCCGGCTGTCCCAATAGGGTGCACCTAGACCTGAAAATGCTGGTATTAGATATGTCTTATCTTCTTTGGATGCTTCTTTGGCAAGCGTGTCGGTCTCTGTGGGAGATGTGATTATCTTTAAGTCATCTTTTAGCCATGTAATCACTGCGCCTGTATAATTTAGATTTCCTTCCAAGACATAATTTACTTTTCCGCCCATACTCCATGCAAGGGAAGTGACAACTCCATGGGTACTGTGAATTGGTTTTTCTCCTATATTCATCATAATCGAAGAACCTGTCCCATAAGTTGCTTTCATCATCCCCGGACGAAGACATCCCTGGCCAAACAATGCACCGTGAGAATCCCCAAGCACTCCATGAATTGGTATTGGTCTTGGGAGAAATCCCTCCAAATCCGTCTCTCCAAAGCAGGCGTCAGAGTCACATACCTCGGCGAGATTCTCTGTCTCAATTCCAAAAAGTGCACAGATTTCTCTGTCCCACTGTAATTCAAAAATATTATACAGTTGTGTCCTAGATGCATTGGAATAATCTGTCTTATAAGATTTTAGGCCTGTTAATCTGTAGATTAAGAAGCTGTCAATTGTTCCATAGCAAAGTTCTTTTTTATCTGCTTTTTCTCTTGCTCCTTCTACATGTTCAAGAATCCACGCAATTTTGGATGCCGGGAAATATGGAGATAAGGTAACACCTGTCTTTTTTCTTATCTTTTCTGCCACTCCCATTGCTTCCACCCGGTCACAAATATCTGCTGCCCTTGCACATTGCCATACAATCGCATGTGCAATAGGTTCTCCTGTCAGTCGGTCCCAGGCAAGCGTCGTCTCCCGCTGGTTGCTGATACTTAGTCCGGCTATCTGCCTCTTATCTATATGCGTCTTTTGTATCAGCTCTTGCACAACATAGAGGGTATTTTGATAAATCTCACGAGGGTCATGAGATATAAAACCCTTTTCATCTATTATCTGCCTGTGTGCCTTATCCACTCTCTTTATCAGATTTCCCTTAGCATCAAGCAGCAATGCCTTGGTTCCCTGTGTACTTTGGTCAATCCCTATCAGATACTTATTTTCCATAGTCATCTGTATACTCCCCTCTTAAAGGATTATTTTCCAAACAGTGTTCTCTTTATCTTGGATTGAATCACCGGATTGTCTTTGATTGCGTCAATCAGAACAGCAATCAATACCACTGCACCTGTAACAATCGTCTCCCAATAAGAAGAGATTCTAAGCAATGTGATACAAGTGCTGATAACACTGCTTAAAATACCACCGATAATCGTTCCTACCACACTTCCAACACCACCAGCCATAGAAGTACCACCTAGTACCGCAGCTGTAATGGAATCCATCTGCCAGCTTTCCCCGATACTTGCCTGGAAAGAAGCCAGTTTGCAGGACATCAAAATACCGGCAATTGCTGCTAACCATCCACTTAGGCAATATACCATTAACTCAATACGCTCCGTGGGGATTCCAACAATCTTGGCGCAGTTACGATTTCCGCCAAGTGCATAGATATAGCGTCCAAGCTTTGTTCTTTTAAGCATCAAGGTTAAAAGAAGGCAGATTACAATCATAATAATTACAATATTGGGAAGAATTCCTCCAATCACACCATTGGCAAGTGATTCTGCGGCTTCTGGCATCCCTGTAATGGGCATCCCTTTGGTGATTACATAGACAATACCTTTATAAATCTGCATCGTTGCCAATGTGACAATAAATGGTGTTACTTTAAAATAAGCGATAAAAAATCCGTTGATACCCCCTAGTACAATCCCTATCAGGCTTGCAAGAAAAATTGCCAGATAGGGATGAATCCCATAGTCTACCATAAAAATCGCACTTGCCATTCCACAGACGGAACCAATCGTAGCAACTGACAGGTCAATTCCTCCTGTCAGAAGGACAATCGTCTGTCCAAATCCTACGATAATTACAAAGGACGCTGCTCTTGTCAACGTGCTGATATTATATGCTGTAAAAAAATTACCAGTCGTAATATGTACTGCAATCCCTACAAAAATAGTTACCAAAAGAACCATTCCCGCTGTGGATTTAAAAAACTTTGTAACCTTATCCATTTGATACCTCCCTACTGAAATGCCACCTTTAGAACATCTTCCTGTGTAATCTTCTCAACCTCTGTAATATATCCACTGATTTTTCCATTGTGGACAACCATAATCCGGTCTGCGAGTGCAATGACTTCTTCCATCTCTGAGGAAATCACAACAACTGCCACCCCTTGGTCTGCCAATTCCCGAATCAACTGATGTATCTCTCCTTTGGCATTTACATCAATGCCTCTGGTAGGCTCGTCTAGAATCAACATCTTAATACCTTTTGCCATCCATCTGGCAACAATGACCTTCTGTTGATTTCCTCCTGAAAGATTTTTAATAAGTGTCTCACGGGAAGCTGTCTTAATCTTAAAAGATGCAATATACTGGTCTGTAATTGCAACTGCCTTTTGATAGTCAATCAAACCATTTTTCTTTAACTTATCATAGGATGGAAGCATCATATTTTCCATCACTGACATATCTGGTGCAATTCCATCATGTCTGCGCTCCTCTGAAACATACCCCATCCCACAGAGAATCGCATCCATCGGAGATTTAATCTGTACTTCCTTCCCTTCAATCCAGGTTGTTCCGCCTGCTTCTTTTTCTGTAATTCCAAAAACACATTTGAAAATCTCTGTTCTGCCAGCTCCTACAAGTCCTGCAACACACAGAATCTCGCCTTTTCGTATCTGAAAGCTGACATTCTCAAACTCTCCACTTCTTGTAAGATTTTTCGCCTCAAAAAATACTTCATCTGAAATCTCTCTTTTGACCCGGCTAGTAATCTCCACCTTTTTTCCTGCCATCTGATTAATCATCTCTTCTTTGGTAATCTCAGAGACCAGAACCTCTTTTATCAGGCAGCCATCTTTCATAATTGTAATCCGGTCAGCCTGCTCTATCACTTCATCCAGGTGATGGGTAATAAATACCATAGCAGTCCCATTCTTTTTTAGCCGCTGCATAGAAGCAAACAGACTTTTTGTCTCCTGGTTCGTTAATACGGCTGTTGGTTCATCTAGAATCAGAACCTTGGGCTCATATGTCAGAGCTCTGGTAATAGATACCAACTGTTGGTATGCAGCAGATAACTCTTTTACAGGCATAGAGACATCCACCTGTACATCCAAAAGTCCTAAAAGCTTTTTGGCTTCCTCTTTGGTCTTATTCCAGTCAATCAGATTGTTTTTAACCACTTCATTGCCAAGGAAAATATTTTCTGCAATACTGGCTTCTGGAATCAGATTCAGTTCTTGTGGCACAAGTACGATATTCTTGGCCATTGCTTCTCTAGGAGAGGAGAACCGCACAGGTTCTCCCTCCATAATTATCTCTCCACTATCCATGGAAAACTGTCCAGTCAGAATATTCATCAGGGTGCTTTTACCTGCTCCATTTTCGCCAATCAAGGCATGTATCTCGCCTTTTTTCAGCTTCAGTGTCACACCATCCAAAGCTTTTGTCCCTGGAAATGTCTTGACAATCTTCCTCATCTCAACTAAAAGCTCTTCTGAATTTCCCTGCATCTGTTTATTCTCCATATAACATCTCAATGTACTTATCTGCTTCTTCTGCATATACAGAAGTAGAGCCTACATTGGTAGAATCTTCTACACTTTCACCATCAATACTCTTTACAGCGTTGTAGATTAATTTATATCCCATATCATAGCAGTTCTGAACCTGAGCAACGTACAGAGTGCCGTCTTTTAGATATTCCAGTGTCCGAAGGTCATGGTCCATACCTCCAATTACAATCTCTCCTGCTTTGCCAGCATCCTTGACTGCCTGACATGCACCTACCGGATTGGACATATTGTTGCACAGGATTCCTCCAAGGTCAGGATAAGCCTGAAGCCATGATTCTGTAATACTAATTGCTTTCTCAACTGCGTCGTTGTCTCTTTGTTCGTCTACCACTTCAATATTCGGGTATTCTGCAATCGTATCGTAGAATCCTTTTAAGCGCTCCTCATGGGAAGCAGCTCCCATTGTTCCAGAAAGAATAGCAATCTTGCCTTCCCCGTTCATCTTCTCACAGACAGCCTTTGCAAGTGCACATCCATCTCCATAGTTATCTGTATTGCCTACAAAGAATGCTCTGTCACAGTTGTCTATATCACTGCTGGCAAATGTCGCCGCTTTTACTCCGGCTGCTACTGCTTCATTGATTGCTTTTGCCGTTGTCTCTGGTTGATTGACATCTACCGCAATTAAATCATAGCCTTGTCCACGTGCCGTCTCTATAGAGTTGACCTGGTCAACAGCATCTGGCTCTGCTGGTCCGTACCATTCATATTTAACCGTAACTCCTTTTTGTGCAAAATCTTCTACTGCCGCATCAATTCCACATTTGATAGCATCATACCAGCTATGAATATTTTTGTAAGTGCAATATATCTCATAACTTTCTTGCTTTGGCGTATAGTTGGTATCAAAATCAGCATCTGCCAGTTCCGTCTTCCCGGTTGCACTGTCTCCTGCTTTTGCCTCTACATTCGTACTTTCCTCCGCCTGTGGTTGTTCTGTTGTTACTTCTTCCTCTGCTGGTGCTGTGGAAGTACTGTCACTGCCTTTACTGCCACATCCTCCTAAAACAGATGTTGTAAACACGACACTCAATAAGATAGCTACCATTTTTCTTGACATTTTAAACCCTCCATTTTCTTTTTTATGTACATTTTATAGTTACTAAAATTTAATTACAGCTTTGATAACTTCATCTTTATGATTGAGACTATAGTCAATCGCTTCGATGCAATCTTTAAAATCAAATTCATGGGATACGATATTTTTCAGTGGTATCAACCCAGAAGAAACTGCTGCGATTGCCTTTGGCCACAGATTTCGGTATCTGTATACCGAGTAAAGCGTTCCTTCCATTGCATTTAGTGTGGCAATATCTAACTCTAATACAGGCTCTGGAGATACACCTGTCAATGTGACTTTACCTCCGCGCCTGATTAGCCTGCATGACTGTAAAGTAGTCACTCGATTGCCGGCACACTCATATACCTGGTCCACGCCACCACCGGGAAGTGTTTTGGCAAACTCCTCAATGCTTTCTCTTTGACTGTTAAAGACTCTTGTTGCGCCAACTTCCAGTGCTTTTTCCAGACGCTTATCCATCACATCTGCCACATAGATTTCACTGACACCTCGTGCTTTTAAGCTCATAACCGTACATAGTCCGATACAGCCGCTTCCTAAGACAATCGCTGTCTCTCCAAGTTTGGCATTTGACAATTCCGTTCCATGCATACCGACTGCTAGAGGCTCTATCATCGCGCCTTCAAGTGTGGTCATATTGTCAGGAAGCTTATAGCACATGCTTGCATCATGGACACAGTATTCTGCATTTACACCATCTCTCTCACCTGGAATCGCAAGCATCTGGATATTTTTGCAGAGATTATAATTTCCTTTTCTACAGTCCTCACAATTCCCGCAAGGAACTGCTGGCTCTATAGATACTCTGTCTCCAATCTGAAAATCTGTTACACCTTCTCCTAGTGCAGTCACTACCCCTCCAGGCTCATGTCCTAGTGCCAGTGGACCATCTAACGTCCAGTTTGCCAGTTGTCCTTCCTGGTAGAAATGAAGGTCCGAACCACATACTCCTACATATTCAAGCTTAATCTGAAGCTCTCCTTTTCGGGGTTGTGGAATCGGATATTCTCTCCATTCCAACGTTTTCTTCCCAGTCAGCACACATACTTTCATCATTCCTTCCATATCTTTATCTTCCTCCTTTCTTTAATCTCTATAGATTTTCCAGAGCTTTTTTGGCAATTCCATTTCCATTTAGTCCATAATAATCAAAGACTTCTTTGGAAGTGCCTGAGATAACAGGTGCATCTGGTAAAGCCATCGTTATTATCTTTTTCGGGCAATGATTGCCTGCTACCTGACTTACCATAGAACCAAGACCCCCAAATGGTGAATGTTCTTCCACTGTAATGATAAGTTTGGCATTGGAAGCTGCTTTGATAATTGTCTCTTCATCTAAAGGCTTTATACAATACATATCTATTACCGTAGTGCTGACACCCTTCTCCTTGAGAATAGCTGCTGCATCTATGGCAGGTTTTACCATCTCTCCGCATGCAATAATCGCTACATCATTTCCCTCTGTAATCACAGTTGCTTTATCCATCTCAAATGGAATATTTCCTTCTTGATAAATATCTTCTACTGCATTTCTCCCCACCCGGATATAGGCTGGTTTGTTATCTTTTAAAAGTTCTTGCATCAGCTTTCTAGTCTGAAGCTGGTCGCTTGGAAGATACACTCTCATATTGGGTACAGATGCCATAGCTGCAATATCCTGTGCAGAGTGATGGCTCATACCAAGTGCTCCATAGCTGACACCTCCGCTAATACCAATCAGCTTGACATTGGTATCAGAATATGCCACATCAACTTTACACTGTTCATAACTTCTGGTGGATAAAAAGCTTGCTGGTGAGACTGCATACGTCTTCTTTCCGCATCTTGCAAGTCCGGCTGCAATGCTTACTAGATTTTGCTCTGCAATTCCAACTTCGACAAATTGTTCTGGATAAGTGTCTGCAAAAGAAGTAAAAGAAGCGCTGCCTCTAGAGTCACTACATAATGCGACAATATCTTTGTCTTGTTTTGCTGCCTCTAAAAGCACATCACATATCACTTGCTTATTAGCTGTTTTTGCCATTTTGTAAAGCCTCCTTTTTTTCTTTTAAATCCTTTTTTATCTGTTCTAGTTCTTCTTCCTTTGGCACTTTATGATGCCAAGAGGCTTTATCTTCCATAACCTTTGAACCTTTGCCTTTTATCGTATTGGCAATCAGAACCGTAGGTTTTTCTTTTATTGTCTTAGCCGTGTCAAAAGCTTCTTTTAGCTGTCCGATGTCGTTTCCATCTTCTACATCAATCACATGCCAGCCAAAGGAATGAAATCTTTGATGTAAATCGTCATGTCCCATAACTTCTTCTGTATTTCCTGAAATCTGCAAGCGGTTTCTGTCTACCACTGCACACAGATTATCCAGTTTATAGTGCCCTGCTGCCATTGCACCTTCCCATACCGAACCTTCTGCTAACTCTCCATCCCCCATAACTGTGTATACTCTATAATCCTGTCCATCCATCTTTCCGGCCAATGCCATACCCACACACACTGGGAGGCCATGTCCAAGTGAACCGGAATTCATCTCAATGCCTGGTAACTTATTATTGGGATGTCCGATATATTTGCTCCCAAACTTGCTAAACTGTGCGATAACTTCCTGAATATCAAAAAAACCCTTTCTTGCAAGTACCGCATAATATGCTTCTACGGAATGACCTTTGCTCATAACAAATTTATCTCGCTTTGGGTCATCCATATTCTGAGGGCTTATGTTCATCTGG
>Ga0137308_102855_pt1 | contig 10151 bp, 7 predicted proteins | sample Inofrocosms_June_FD_97181 | JGI IMG/M metagenome (GOLD analysis project Ga0137308, IMG submission 97181) | Mouse cecal microbial communities from Vienna, Austria - N-Acetylneuraminic and N-Acetylglucosamine D2O microcosms_June | ecosystem: Host-associated > Mammals > Digestive system > Large...
GATCTCCGACAGGCTCTCCCGTATCCTCTCAGCCACATCCGGCTTGTTCATGGAATATACATGGATGCCGTTGACCCCATTGGCGATCAGGTCAATGATCTGCTCCGCGGCATAGGCGATCCCCGCCTGTTTCATAGCCGCCGGATTGTCACCGAACTTATCCACAATGGCCTTAAACCGGGACGGCAGATACGTACCGGACATCTGGCAGATCCTCCTGATCTGCGCGGCGCTTGTCACCGGCATAATCCCTGCCACCACAGGAACCGTGATCCCCTTTTCCCGAATCCGGTACAGGTAATTGTAAAGGATGTTATTGTCAAAAAACATCTGGGTAGTCACAAAATCACAGCCTGCCTCCACCTTTTCCTTAAGATGGGCAATGTCCTCCGATTTGTTGGCGGACTCCACATGGCCTTCCGGATAGCAGGCCGCGCCGATGCAGAAATCCCCGCTGCTCTTGATCTCTTGGATCAGCTGGGAAGCGTACTGATAATCATAGGCAGTCCTGCCCTCTTTCGGAATATCCCCCCGCAGAGCCAGCACATTTTCTATGCCTCTGTCCTTAAGCTCCTTGAGAACGCGGGCAACGTGTTCCCTTGTGGAGGAAACACAGGTCAGATGGGCCAGGGTGGGGACATGGTACTCATTGTTGAGGGCAGCCGCAATGTCCACCGTGTAGCGGCTGGTCCCTCCCCCTGCGCCGTAGGTGACGCTCATAAAATCAGGGGACAGCCCTGCTATCTTCTTGGCAGCCGCCTCCACAGTCTCATACTTGTCCTCCGTCTTGGGAGGAAACACCTCAAAAGAAAGGGTGGGTCTTCCCTGCCCCAATATGTCTCTTATCTTCATCTTCTCGCTCCTGCTTTTGTTATGTGATCCTTCTCTATACCAAAAAACTCCTTTTGGCCAATCCCTCTACTGCCCCATAAATATCCTGGCGATGGGCGAATCCGCCGGCAGTATCAGCGTATTGCCCTCCCCGGTCAGAGACTCCCTTGCCGCCTCCAGCGCCCGGATAAACCCGTAAAACTCCGCCCGTTCCGGCGTATTATAAGCCGCCGCCAAAATCCGCATATACTCTGCCTCGCCCTCTGCCGTGATCTGCGCCGCCTGGGCCTGGGCGTCGGAAATGCTGATGGCGATCTCCCTGTCCGTGGTATTCTGGATCACCTTGGCCTCCGCCTGCCCCTCTGCCTGGTAGGTGGCCGCGATCTTATCCCTTTCGGAGATCATCCTCTCGTAAACCGCCATCTTATTATCCGATGGAAGATCCAGCTGCTTTGTCTCAACAGCCAGGATCTCAATGCCGTACTGTTCCATCCCAGCGCCGATATTGCTCATGATCGCCGCCGAAAGCTCTCCGTCCCGGCCGCTGATCACATCATTCTGGCTCAAACTGCTGATCACATTTTTAATGGAATTATAGACTGTGGCGTCAATCCTGCGCTCCGCGTTGAGAATGGAGGAGTTAAGGGTCTGGGCAAATCTTAAAGGGTCCGTGATCTTCCACAGCACATAGCTGTCAGACATCATGGTCTTTTTATCCATGGTGATCACGTCCGACGGCGCCAGGTCATAGAGCAGGATCTCCTTTGGCAGTGTATCCGCGCTCTGGATAAACGGCACTTTAAAGCTTAAGCCCGCAGTGTCGATGACCCGGCTGACCCGCCCAAACTCCCGGATCAGCTTGTACTCATTTTCCCTGGTAACCACCACGGAGCCGCCAAGGCCCACCACAGCCGCCAACGCTGTAAACAGCAGCAAAACTTTTCCAAAAAATCTCTTCATATCCTACTCCTCCCCGCCTTCTTCCGGCTCCTGGTCTGCCGCCTGCCTTGCCTCTTCTCCTGGATGCCCTGGATCTTCTCTGCCGTCCTGGGCCTGAGCTGCAGGAGCCTGGGCTGCAACAAAACTGTCAAGGGGGAGAATGGTGTCCATCTGGTTGGTGCCGTCAATAACCACCTTAAGTCCCGGCAGCACCTCCTCCATGGCCTCATAGAACATCCTCTGCTTCGTGACCTGGGGATTCTTAACATACTCCTCATACATGGCGTTAAACTTCGCCACCTCCCCGTTGGCCTCATTGACCCGTCTGGTCTTTTCCGCCTCTGCCTCCTGCATGATCTTGTCGATCTGGGCCTTGGCTCCCGGCAGCTTTTCATTGCGGTACTTGTTGGCGTTGTTGATGGCAGTCTCCTTGCCCTGTTTGGCAGTTTCCACCGCCTTAAACGCCTCCATAACCTCCGCTGTCGGCGGCTCCGAATCCTGGATGGTCACATTGACCACCTGCAGGCCCACATCATGTCTGTCCAGCTGAGCAATGATCATGTCCTTTACCTTGGATTGGATCTCATTTTTTCCCGTAGTCAGGACCGAGTCCACATCATAGCTGCCGATGACCGTGCGGACACAGCTTTTGCTGATATTTTGAAGAATGTGTACCGGGTCCTTAGAAGCGTACACCGCCTTCACCGGGTCGGATACCTTGTATTCAATATAAAAATCCACGTTGACAAAATTATAATCTCTGGTAATCATCAGGGAATCCTCTTCCTGACTCACATTGTCCTCCTGATCATATCCCAGGGCAAATCCCTGGATAGTCGTGTTCACCTTCTGCACCCTCTGGATCAGGGGGAACTTAAAATGCAGCCCCGGCGCGGTCACGCTGACAGCCTTGCCGAACGTAGTCAGCACTGCCTGCTCCTGCTCCTCGATGTTATAAAAGGAACCTGTGCCAAACACCAGCACAAGGGCCAGCACAAAACCCAGCGTCGCAAATCTTCTGGCTCTCTTGACTGCATTCTTCACTTTCTCTTCCATATCCGGATCAAAACTTTCCATATAAAATCACACCTCTCTTTGCCTGCGGACGGATCCGTGGATCTGACAATCCGCATATACATGGCTTCCAAAGCAGCCCTTTGGCTGCCTGACAGGTCAGAGGCCGGACGTAAACTTACGTCCGGCCTTTTCCTTGTCTCCATTGTCTACGCTGGTAGTATATCATAAATTGTATCATTTGTGACAGATCAGTGACAGAATTCAGAAAATTTTTACTCTTTCCCTGTTTTTCTGTTGGTTGCTGTTCCCGTGGGGCCGCCTAAGCCGGCTATCACCTTTTGTTTCAGCTCCCCCCAAAACTTCTCCCCCAATTCCCGAAACGTCATGTGTTCGTACAAAGAAGACCGCCGCCAGCTTTCAATCTCATCCACTCTGCCAAACATGTTCTCCAAAGCCGCGGCTGCCATGCCGCTATCTTTCTCCATCACAGCCAGATCCAGCTCTGCCCATGCCTCATGGTAAGCCCCCATGTCAAACACCCTGGCAAGCCCCTTTATCCTGTCCGCAACCATATGGGCCTTCTGCCTATCCCCATCTTCCACCGCCAGCTTGTAAAGTCCGCTAAAATACCCGTTCACCATCTGATAACCGGAAAACAGCAGCTCCTCATAAGCTTTATATGCCTCCGCCCTTCTGCCGGTGAGACTGTAAATCTCGGCCATTTTCCTTTTCCGCTCCGGATTCTGTTTCGAGAAAAAGGCCAGGCATTCTTCCGCCTTCTCATACTCCTCCCTCACCCGATAAAAGCCGAACAGCCCGTCTGCCGCCCGGGTCCGTATACTCTCATCGCTGCTGTCCAAAGCCCTCTGATACCATTTAAGGATACACCTGTCATACTCTTTATCAAAAATATCTCTCATCATCCCGTGGGCATGGAGGATCACTGCCATGTTAAGCATCAGTTCCTCACAGTCCGGATACTGCTCCACCTTTCCCCTGGCCCACAAAAACGCTTCCTCATAACTGCCGTCTTGCAGCATCGCGTCGATCTGCGCCACCAGGCTATTGATCTCCTCCTTAGTCATCTCCTCCCGAAAAGACAAGAGAACATCCGGGGTGATGCCAAGAAGCCTTGCGATAGGAGCCAAAAGGGTGATATCGGGATAGGAATTGCCCCTCTCCCACTTATTCACCGCCGGCCCGCTGACCCCCAGCCTGTCCGCCATCTCCTCCTGAGTCATATTTTTCTTCTTCCTGTATCTGCGGATCACCTGTCCGATCTCCATCCCAAATCCCCTGCCTTTCTCTCCATTTTCACGACTAATCATACCAAATGCCAGCCACATCCACAACTGAACAGCTATTAATTATCCGGAAAGAAACCTAACCAGCACTTATATCCAGCCATTGGCGGAAAATGGCTGGTCATCTTATTGTCCACGAAAGGAACTGGCTATAGTATAATTTTATCTTATCTCTCTTATAATTAATATTGATTTTACTTATATCTGTTTTTCATGTATCTTAAATCTGCTGAACGAAATGAAAAATGTACTCTCGGAGTCTCTTTGTGCCTGATTTTGTGAGATGATTTTTTGTCAGATGCGCATAAATTTATGTGCATCTGACGGAAAATCGTCCACAAAGGCAGGTGCAAGAGAGATTCCGAGAGTACATAAAACGATACAGGAGGTAATTTTCATGGTAAGAGCTATCGTAGGCGCCAACTGGGGCGACGAAGGAAAAGGAAAGATCACGGACATGCTGGCAAAAGAGTCGGACATCATCATCCGGTTCCAGGGCGGCAGCAACGCGGGACACACCATCATCAACGATCACGGCAAATTCGCCCTGCACCTTCTGCCCTCCGGCGTATTCTACAGCCACACCGTAAACATCATCGGCAACGGCGTTGCTTTAAATATCCCTTATCTGTTCAATGAGATCCGGTCTCTGACCGAAAAAGGAGTCCCCGCCCCCAAGATCCTGGTGTCTGACAGGGCTCAGATCCTGATGCCCTACCATGTGCTGTTTGACACCTACGAGGAAGACCGCTTAAAGGGCAGATCCTTTGGCTCCACCAAGTCGGGGATCGCCCCTTTCTACTCCGATAAATACGCCAAGATCGGCTTTCAGGTCAGCGAGCTTTTCGACACTCCCACCTTAAAAGAAAAGGTAGAAAGAGTCTGCCAACTGAAAAATGTAACCTTGGAGCATCTCTACCACAAGCCGCCCATTGACCCCAAAGAACTTTTAAATACGCTTTTTGAGTATCGGGATATGGTAAAGCCCTATGTGTACGATGTATCCTCCTACCTTTATAATGCCATAAAAGAGGGAAAGAACATTCTCCTGGAAGGCCAGCTGGGTTCTCTGAAAGACCCGGACCACGGCATTTATCCCATGGTGACCTCCTCCTCCACCCTGGCCGCTTACGGAGCCATCGGAGCCGGTATCCCGCCTTATGAGATAAAAACTATCACCGCCGTGGTAAAAGCCTACTCCAGCGCCGTAGGTGCCGGCGCCTTTGTCAGCGAGATCTTCGGCGCTCAGGCCGACGACTTAAGGCGCAGAGGCGGCGATGCCGGAGAATTTGGAGCCACCACCGGCCGCCCCAGACGCATGGGCTGGTTCGACGCAGTGGCCTCCCGCTACGGCTGCCGCATCCAGGGCGCCACCGAAGCTGCGCTCACCGTGCTGGACGTGCTTGGATATCTGGACGAGATCCCTGTGTGCGTAGGATATGACATTGACGGAACCGTCACCAAAGACTTCCCCACCACCCCACAGCTTGAAAGGGCCAAACCGGTCTACACCACATTGCCGGGATGGAAATGCGATATCCGGGGGATCAGGGATTACAAAAAACTTCCGAAAGAATGTCAAGACTATGTAGAATTTATCGAAAAACAGCTGGAAGTCCCTGTTACCATGGTATCCAACGGCCCTGGCCGCAGCGAGATCATCTACCGGACATGACAGCGGCCGCCCGGGGACAAAAGCGTTCCCCATAAAGGGCTGCCATTCGGGACAAATAAAAAGACGAGTAAAGAGCTTCTGCTTTTTACCCGTCTTTTAAAAACTGATCTTTTTCTTCAAACGCCACCGGCGATGTTTATCTCACAGATCCTCCATTTCCATCTCTCCAAAACTCCCTTACCACGTCCCCGACAGATTCCTGTCTCACTACGTTATAAGGCCACCACTCTCTGGGAAACAGCGCCTGATATTCCTCTTTCAAAAACCGATCGTCCATCAAGACGATGACCCCCTTATCTTCCATGGTCCGGATCACCCTGCCTGCCGCCTGCATGACCTTGTTCATCCCCGGATACTGGAACGCGTAGTCAAACCCCCGCCCGTTTTTCTCGTCAAAATACTTCCTTAAAATCTCCTGTTCCGTACACATCATAGGAAGCCCGGTCCCTACCACCATAACCCCGATCAGCCGGTCCTCCTTCAGATCAATGCCCTCCGAAAAAATCCCTCCCATAACGCAGAACGCCACCAGAGTATTATTTCTTTCCCCGTCAAATTCCCTCAGAAACGCTTCCTTTTCCTGCTCATCCATGCCGCTTTCCTGGACCAGGAGCCCAAATCCCTGCTTTCCAAGCTCCTCCCCCTGTTCCTGCCACAATCCCAGGATCTCGTTCATATACTGGTACGACGGAAAGAACACCATATAATTGCCTTTTCTCTGCCCCGCCACCTCCAGAATATAGGTCAGCACCTTGGCAAACTCCCTCCGATTCCTCCTGGTATATCGGCTGCTCACATCCCCAGCCACCAAAAGCAGCCGGTTCTCACAAGGAAACGGGCTTTTGACATACACCGCGTAATCCTCCAGATTTCCGCTTAAAAGCTCCTTGTAGTAGGTCACCGGAAGCAGCGTGGCAGAGAAAAACACCGTAGTCCGCCCTTTGTCCATGCACGCTTTCAAATGGGCCGCCGGGTTTACACACAGCAGCTTCACCATAAACCGCCCATCCCCCTTAAGCTCCGAATAGATCCGGTACGCCTCATCCATTCCTTCAAACACATTGATAAAATCTCTCAGCTGAAAATAAAAATCCAGGACCAGATCCCGGTCTTCAAACTCCCGGCGCTCCTCCATAAACGTCTCCAGCTCCCCAAACAGAGACAACAAGGTCGCGGCCAGGTGATTCACGCTCTCATGGACCACATAATCTTCACACTCCCGCTTCATCTCCAGAAGCTGCTTATTGCACCGCTCCAGAAGCTTTCCCACCCTGTCCGACCTGCCTTTGAGCACCCGCTTTGCCAGCAGCACGTCCTCCTTAAAAAGAGCCGCGCTGTACATCTCTCTTCCCCTGGACACCAGATTGTGGGCCTCGTCCACCAAAAACAGATACTCCCCCTCCATACCCTCGGAAAAATACCGCCGCAGCCTGGCATTGGGGTCAAATACATAATTATAATCACAGATGATCCCGTCCACCCAGTTGGTAATGTCAAGACAAAACTCAAAAGGACACACCTGATACCGGCGGGCATAGGAAATCACCTTGTCCCTGGTGATCCCAAACTCCCTGTGGATGATGTCATACACCGCGTCATTTACCCGGTCAAAATGCCCCTTAGCGTAAGGGCAGCCATCCGGGTCACACTGAGGTGACTCCAGAAAACAGATCCTATCCTTAGCCGTAATGGTCACGGTCCTTAAGTACATCCCCCGCTCTCTCAGCGCCGCAAACGTCTCCTCCGCCACACTGCGGGTAATGGTTTTGGCTGTCAGGTAAAAAATCTTTTCAATATGCCCCTCCCCCATAGCCTTCAGCCCCGGATACACGGTGGACAGCGTCTTTCCCACCCCGGTGGGAGCCTGTATAAACAAATCCCGCCGCCGCGTTATGGCCTTATACACCGACACCGCCAGATCCTTTTGTCCGTCCCGGTATTCGTAAGGAAATTCCAGATCCTTCAAGGACAAGTCCCGCCGGATGCCGTGCTGGTACAGATATCTGGCCCATTTTACATACTCGTGGATCAGACCCTCAAACCACTGCCGCAGCTCCTCAAACGTGTAATCCTGTTGTAACCTACGAATCTCTTCCGTTTCCAGGTTACAATACGTCATCTGCACCGTAATGCTGGCAAGACCGTGATCAAAGCAGTATATATAGCCATAGCATCTGGCCTGGGCCAGATGGACCAAAATCGGCTCTTCTAACCGGCTGATGTCCATATAAACGCCCTTGATCTCATCGATCATAACCCCCGAAGGCCCTGTGTACACCCCGTCCGCCCGGCCCTCCACCGCGATCCGAAACTCCCCCTCGTCGATCACATGCTTTAAAGCCACCTCCGCCCGATAGCCGGCTCCCATGGACTTTTGTATCTTCCTGTGGATCCGGCTCCCGGCTTCCATGGCATTTTTCTGCCCCGCTCCGGTCTGCCGGTTGTCCAGATCCCCGCTGCGCAGAACAAATTCCACCAGGTTCCGGACGGATATCTTTATGACCTTTGGGGCCTCCATGCCGTCGCCCCTTTGCTTTTTGTCCTGCCTGCTCCCCTCCAAATCCATGATCTGCCCCTTTCCCGGCCCTTTACCGCCATCTTCTGTCCGTCCATTATACCTTATTCTTTCTTAAATGGAAAGCCGGCGTTGTGTCCTCATGCCACAGACCATTGATTTTAACGCGGATCTCTGATAAAATCATAGAAGCGCAGAGATGCATGCCCCGGTCGTCCTAATGTCATGGGAACAGGCAGGGCGGGCATCTTATCATCTAAAACACACAGAAAGAAGGAATTCCCATGACCACAACCGTTACCCTGGGCTCCACCGGTATCACAGTAAACAAGAACGGATTCGGCGCCCTGCCGGTCCAGAGAGTCTCCAAAGAAGACGGAGCCGCCCTGCTCCGAAAAGCCTATGAAAAGGGCATCACCTTTTTTGACACTGCCCGGGCCTATTCAGACAGCGAGGAAAAGATCGGCCTGGCCCTCCATGATGTCCGCAGCCATATCTACATAGCCACAAAAACTATGGCGGATACGGCGGAAGGCTTCTGGAAAGATCTGGAGACCAGCTTGAGCCTTTTAAAAACCGACTATATTGACATCTACCAGTTCCACAATCCCTCCTTCTGCCCCAAGCCCGGCGACGGCTCCGGCCTCTATGAAGCTATGAGCAAGGCAAAAGAACAGGGGACCATACGCCATATCGGCATCACCAACCACCGGCTGGCCGTAGCCCATGAAGCCATCGAAAGCGGCCTGTATGAAACCCTCCAGTTTCCTTTCTGCTACCTGTCCACAGAAAAAGACGTGGAACTGGTACAGTCCTGCAAAGACCACAACATGGGCTTTATCGCCATGAAATCCCTGTCCGGCGGCCTAATCACCAACTCTGCCGCAGCCTACGCCTTTGCGGACCAATATGACAATGTACTTCCTATCTGGGGGATTCAGAAAGAACAGGAACTGGATGAATTTTTAAGCTACATTGACAATCCACCGGTTATGACGCCGGAGCTTAAGAACCTTATAGAAACAGACCGCGCTCAGCTGTCCGGCAGCTTCTGCCGCGGATGCGGGTACTGTATGCCCTGTCCTGTGGGCATCGAGATCAACAACTGCGCCCGCATGTCTCTGCTCCTTCGGCGCTCTCCCTCTGCCGGACACCTATCCGCCCAGGGGCAGGCAAAGATGATGAAGATCAAGGACTGCCTTCACTGCAACAAATGTATGAGCCATTGTCCTTATGGTCTGAATACGCCGGAATTGTTGGCTAGGAATCTGAAAGATTATGAGGAAGTGCTGGCTGGGAAGGTGATGACGGCGGATAATTTTTAGGGGGTTGGGATGCTATAGAACATAAAAATAATACTTTAAAAACTGTATTTTCTCTACAAAAATAAATGTTAGATACAAACTCATCTCTTTTCGTATAAATTTCTTTTAAATACTTAAAATTTATACCCGAAGGGTATACCGTAACGCAAACTCCTTCAGAGTAGGAGGCGTTTTTCTCCATAAGGTATACCCTAAAGAGACAGAGTTTGTATTTTTATTTTCTCAAAATCAAAAAATTATAAACTGGTGGAATATTATCCCCCACATAATCCTCTGTCTCAAACTCCTCTATGAAACTGTCTAATGCCTCAAACATAAAATTCCTATCCATTCTTACCTAATCTCTATATCCTACGGACTCTGTTAATACGTAATCCGATATCCCATGTATTCCTTCTGCAATAACCATAGACTTGTCTGCACTGGCTTTGATATAAAACGCAGTAATTTTCGCCGTTCTTTATTCTTCTGTATTTACATTTACTGCACTTTACAGGACATATCATCAAGAACGTCTCCTTTGCTTTTTATCCTCTATTTATACA
>Ga0137308_102857_pt1 | contig 10137 bp, 7 predicted proteins | sample Inofrocosms_June_FD_97181 | JGI IMG/M metagenome (GOLD analysis project Ga0137308, IMG submission 97181) | Mouse cecal microbial communities from Vienna, Austria - N-Acetylneuraminic and N-Acetylglucosamine D2O microcosms_June | ecosystem: Host-associated > Mammals > Digestive system > Large...
CGTACACATTTTTACCGATGATAATCCAAGGTTATTTAACATACCGCCAAGGGACTCTAAAGCATGGGAAAAGGAATATGACAGAAGGACTTCTGTGGAACGCTCCAACAAGCGCGAGAAAGAGGACTATAAATTAGAAGACGGCAGGCACCGCTCGACGAAGATGTGGTACTGCCGCCTCTACGGCATCATGATGTTACAGCATCTTGATGCCTGGGAAATGCCCTCTGCTGAGGCATTTCAAGAATCATTATTAGGATTGACCGCCTAATAATGATATCTTAAGCGATTCCATAAGATTTTTCAAGGCATAGTACCCGCTATGTCCAATGTTTATGTCCATTTTTCTCAAATTTCTTTTCCTGCACGATATTCAGTTGTCAATTTTCAGTTAGAATCACATTCATTGAGATTCCGAGAAGTTATTTTTATGTGCTCCCGGAATCTCTCTTGCACCTGCCTTTATGGCTGATTTTTCGCCAGATGTGCATAAAGTTAATCAACGTACGTTCCACGTACGCCTCATAAATTTATGCGCATCTGACAAAAATATCATCTCATAAAATCAGGCACAAAGAGACTCCGAGAGTACATTTTTGGGATTTCCCTAATCCCCCATAATGAATATTTTAAAGCAGGACAGCAATAAAATCAAGTCTAACATTTTGAGAAAAAGTGCATATATATTCAGGTTATGACCTACAGTGGCAGATTGGGTGCAATCGTTTTCCAACGGCCTCTTGACAGGCGGGGATCTCCAAGGTGACGCAAAGCGTCGCGTGCCGTTACCTAATATAGAAGGAGAACTTGACGAATCGGTCAGAGCAATCGTATAATAAATTAAGGATTATCTGAATGGTTACTATCTCATGAGCTTTATGACAACACAAGTATTGAAAGAATGCTGACAGGAGAGATCAAAGATAAAATCGGGAAAGTGAGGATACAAAAGAATGAGTGTTTTTCTTTACGTTATTTTTGCGGCAGTCAGTTTTCTGGCATCCGTGGCAGGCGCCATATGTGGCATCGGGGGAGGGGTGCTGATAAAACCGCTTCTGGATACCTTCGGTGTGCTGAGTGTGGCCAGCATAAGCTTTCTGTCCGGCTGCACCGTGCTTTCTATGTCCTGCTATTCTGTTGTGAAAGCCAGGATGAGCGGTTCCTCCCTGGTGGACATGAAGACAGGCACGCCTCTTGCCATAGGGGCAGCCCTGGGCGGAGTCGCAGGAAAAATGATGTTTCAGTATCTGTCCGGACTGGTGGAAAATAAGGACCAGGTGGGGGCCGTGCAGGCCGGATGCCTGCTGTTCATTACCTTGGGGACTCTGATCTATACGGTAAGAAAAGACAAAATAAAAACCCGGCAGGTGACCAATGCAGGCATCTGCATCGCTATAGGGCTGGTGCTGGGCATTCTCTCATCCTTTCTGGGTATTGGGGGAGGTCCCATTAACCTGGTAGTATTATTTTATTTCTTTTCCATGGATACAAAAACCGCGGCGCAAAATTCCCTGTATATCATCTTGTTTTCCCAGATCGCCAGCCTTGTCAATACACTGGCAACAGGCAGTGTGCCGGAGTTTGCCATAGGGCTTTTGGTTATCATGGTAGGCTGCGGGATATTGGGAGGGGCAGCAGGAAGGATGATCAACCGGCGGATGGACGCAGGGATGGTCAACCGGCTGTTTATCGGGCTGATGATCGCCATCATGATGATCTGCGTATATAATATGATCCAATTTATGTGATCCATGGGACAGGTAGGCTGATGATACCGGCCCGCTGTTTTGAGACCGGTTCATAATATAGGAAAGAGGAGGTATTCCATCATGTTTTCAGAAAGCTTTTTATGGGGCGGAGCCATTGCGGCCAACCAGGCGGAGGGCGCGTGGAATGTGGACGGAAGAGGTCCGGCTAAGACCGATGTAACAACGGGAGGTTCCGTAAAGGAGCCCAGGTATGTGACTTACGTGGACAAAGACGGCAATCCTGGTAAAGTGGCGCACGGCAGACCTTTGCCGGAGGGAGCAAGCTATGCCATCCTGGAAGACTGCTACTATCCCAACCATGACGGGATTGATTTCTATCATCGGTACAAAGAGGATATCGCGTTATTTGCCGGAATGGGATTTAAGATGTTCAGAATGTCCATCTCATGGTCGAGGCTGTATCCCCACGGGGATGAGGAGACGCCCAATGAAAAGGGAGTGGAGTTTTACCGGAATGTATTTAAAGAGTGTCAAAAATACGGCATTGAGCCCTTGGTGACGATCTGGCATTTTGACACGCCTCTGTATCTGGAAGAGAATTACGGCGGATGGAATAACCGCAGGCTGATCGGGTTTTACGAAAGATTTGCAAGAACCTGCTTCACGGAATACAAAGGGCTGGTAAAGTATTGGCTTACCTTTAACGAGATCAACAATACGGTCATGATGCTGGATCTGTTTGGCAATGAGGCCGGGGACGCGGAGTACCAGGCCGGATACCAGCAGCTGCATTACCAGTTTGTGGCAAGCGCCAGAGCCGTGCAGATCGGCCATGAGACGGATCCGGACAACATGATCGGGTGCATGATATGCGGCATTACATTCTATCCGGGAACCTGCGACCCGGAAGATATCCTTTTAAACCGTCATTCCTGGGAGAGGGGCATTTTCTACTGCGGCGATGTTCAGTGCAAAGGCAAATATCCCACCTTCGCCAAACGGCTGTGGGCGGAACATAAGGTAAATCTGGATATTACGGAGCAGGATTTAAAGGAACTGAAAAACGGATGCGTGGATATGTACACATTTTCCTATTACATGTCTTCAGTCGTATCAACCCACAAAGCTCAGGAGACGGTGTCCGGCAACTTTACGGCAGGCGCTAAGAATCCGTATCTGCAATATTCAGACTGGGGCTGGGCGTTTGACCCGAAAGGGCTTAGGTATTATCTGGAAATGATCTATGACCGCTATGAGAAACCCATTATGGTGGTGGAAAATGGATTGGGCGCTTATGACAAGATTGAGGAGGACGGAAGTATCCACGATTCCTACCGGATCGACTACCACAGAGAGCACATAAAAGAGATGGCCAATGCCATTGATAACGGCGTGGACCTGATCGGATATACCACATGGGGCTGCATCGACTTGGTCAGCGCCGGAACAGGGGAGATGAGAAAGCGGTACGGATTTATCTACGTGGATAAAGACGATGAAGGAAACGGAACCTATGACAGGAGGAAGAAAGACTCTTATTATTGGTATAAGAAGGTTATAGAATCCAGGGGAACAGAACTTTAGGGATTGACGGAAAAATGCCGTTGCGCAAGGGATAGGACATAAGCGTGACGGCATTTTTCTTTTTAGGTGGTAAGTATCGTTTTTTTTTGGACAAATTGAACAAAATTATAAAGAATAATGATCAAAATCAGAGCTAAAACTATTACAAGCGCCGAAATGAACAAAATGAACAAAAATAAATAGACAAATGATCAAAAAGCCGTTATGATGATTATATCAAATACATTATGCGCAAATGAGTTGATGGTATAAAAATATGACGATGTTCAGGAGGCAGGACTATGGGTATGCAGTCAGATAAGATTATTGGCAGGATAACAGATTTATCCAATCACAGATATGTCAAAGCGATTCAAAGCGGAGTAATGGCTATGATCGGCATTACTATTTTTGCGGGCGTTATAACGCTTCTAAAGACTCCGCCGTTTCCGGCTGATACCACCAACGGGATTGGTTTAGGATGGATGGCTTTCGCCAAAGCCAATGCAGGGTGGCTGAATCTTGTTTATCAGATGACCACGGGACTTTATGGACTGTTGGCATTATTGGGAGTAGTGTGTACCATGGCGGAGGAAAACAATATTAATATAAAAAACGCCGTGATCATAAATTTGGTTATCTACTTGATATTGTCTGTTAATCTGGTGACCGCAGACAATCGTACGACTTTGGACTTTTCTTATCTGGGTTCACAGGGATTGTTCAGCGCGTTTTTCGTTGGGATATTTTTCTGTGAGATTTTAAAATTGTGGGACAAGAAAGGACCGAAGATCAAGCTTCCGGAGGCAGTGCCGCCTATGGTGTCCGCGCCTTTTGAATCATTGATCTCCACCTGTGTTTTGCTTGTACTGGGTATCGCCATCCGTTTGGTGTGTGATCAATTTGGTTTTATGCTGCCGCAGCTGGTAGGCATCATTTTAAAGCCTTTGTTAAGCGCTTCGGAAAATGTGGTTGCCATTGTGGTAATGTTTGCGTTGTCCAGGGTACTTTGGTTCTTCGGAGTTCATGGAACTTCAATCATAATGGCGGTTCTGTCGCCGGTTATGGCTGTCAATGTGGTAGAAAATCTGGCCGCTTATGAGGCAGGGCAGGCTCTGCCCCATGTTCTGGCAACGGGATTTATCAGCTGGCAGATTGGGATGCTGCCGGCGGCCATCGCTATGCTGCTGGTGTGCAAATCAGCCCAGTTGAAATCCATATCAAGGCTGGGGATCGTGCCGTCCATCTTTATGATATCGGAACCGATTTTATTTGGCACGCCGTTTATCTTTAATATGGAACTGCTGATCCCCCACATCGGAGCGTTTTCCTTTGCCGTCGGCGCCGGGTATCTTTTGCAAAGTCTGAATATTGTGGGGAGATGCTTCATTGCCACGCCTTCCTTTATGCCGGGACCTTTGGCTATGTTTTTCGCCACTTTGGACTGGAAAGCCGCCGTGGCCTACTGTATTATTGTTGCGGTCTGTGTGCTGATCTATCTTCCGTTTATCAAAGCTTATGACAAAAAACTGGTGGATCAGGAATCGGCAGGGGAATAGAAGACAAGAGCAGATTTGGAGGGATCAGGATTATGAGAGCGGTCATGATAATGTTTGACACATTGACGAGGAGGTATTTGGAGCCTTATGGAAATTCGTGGGTACAGACCCCGAATTTCCGGCGGCTGGCAGAGCGGACGCAGGTATTTGACCGATTTTACGGAGGGAGCATGCCTTGTATGCCGGCCAGAAGGGAGCTGCACACAGGCAGATACAATCACTGCCACAGAGCATGGGGGCCATTGGAGCCATTTGACGAATCTGTGATCGAGAGGATGAGCAGTCAAGGGATCTATACGCATTTGGTAACGGACCATTCTCATTATTTTGAGGACGGAGGCTGTACCTATCACAATCGTTACTGCACTTGGGAAGGATTTCGGGGGCAGGAAGGCGACCGGTGGGTACCAAGAAAAGCCGCGGATATGGAGTTAAATGGAAACAGGAACAATAAGCAGGGGCTTTCTGTGGAACAGCATATGGCCAACCGCAGCCGGATGGAGGAGGAGGCGAAGATGCCAAGCGTCAGAACCATTGACGCAGGGCTGGAATTTTTGAGCCAATATGAAACGGAAGATAATTGGTTTTTGCAGATAGAATGTTTTGACCCTCATGAACCGTTTTATGTGCCGGAGAAATACCGCAGGATGTATGAGTGCCGGGACTGCCGCGAAGCGTATAACTGGCCTTGCTATCAGCCTGTTGACAGTAAGATCACAGAGGAAGATTTGGAAAATCTTCGGCGGGAATATGGAGCGTTGCTGACGATGTGCGATTATCATCTGGGACGCATCCTGGATTTTCTTGATGAACATAACATGTGGGAGAACACCCTGATCATTGTCAATACAGATCATGGATTCTTTCTGGGAGAAAAGGGCTATCTGGGAAAAAATTATCCTCCCATGTATGATGAGATGGTGCATATTCCGTTTTTTATCAGTTATCCGGGATGTGAACGGGGACGCAGAAACGCGCTGGCCCAGACCATCGATATTGCCCCCACGCTGTTGGAATATTTTGGAGTGGAATGCAGCCATGAAATGGATGGGAAAAGCATGATGCCGATCTTAAAAGGGGATGAACCCATTCATGATTCTATTCTTTTCGGCATACATGGAGGGCAGGGAAATATTTATGACGGCAGGTACCTGTTTATGAAAGGGTGTGCCAATGAAGCAAATGAACCGCTGGTAAATCTTACGTTAATGCCCACGCAGATGAGAGGTTTTATGCCATCCAAGGTCCTTAAACAGGGCGAACTGGTAAATGGAAGCCGGTTTACCAACGGAATACCGGTTATGAAATACCCTGCAGGTACTTATTTGAGACCCTATAAGTACGGCGATCTGCTGTTTGATATGGAAACTGACCCGGTTCAGGAGCATCCCATTGAAGACCATAAGATCAAGGAAGCTATGTGCCGAAAACTTATGGCAGCCATGGACCGGATAGAAGCCCCGAACGAGGAATTTATCCGGCTGGGGCTAAGGGGGTGACACGGCGGAGGCAATGCGTTCACGGAAGAACTCTTTGGGCCCGCACCTCTTCCAGAAGAAGTTCTGTGAATATAAAAAATACAGGCTGGTCATCCAGAAAAGAGGTATTTGTGGAAAGGGTGATGCAGGGAAGCAAGATTAAGGAGTCCACATATTTGCCCAAAGGCGTTTTTGCCGTCATGGTGACAAGGAAAACCTTTGTGTCCCTTTTTTTAAAAGCCTGGCAGACCGGGATATAGGAAGGGTTTCCGCTGATGGACATGATGACTGCCGTATCCTCTTTCGTTACAATGCATCCGTAATTGTCCATAATGCTTGGATCGGTTACGCAATGGCTGCTGATACTGTGGCGGTTTAAACGAAACGCCAGCTGCATGGCAGAATAACCGGTATGGTATTGGCCAAGCGTAATGACATTGGCGGACTTACGAACAGCCCGTGCCAGTTCTTTTAGCTGGGAACTGCCGGCCAGATGGGACATTTCCATAATGTGCCGGCAGTAGCGGTCCAGCACCGTACAGCCGCCGGTACAGTCCAATGACTGGCCGTCAAAGGTATGGGATGCCGGATCTGCCGCCGGAGTGGATTGGGCAGTCATATATTTTGACATGTCATATTTAAATTCGGAATACCCTTTATATCCTAATTTTTGGCACAGACGGATGATGGCGCCTCTTGAACCGCCGGATCTCTGGGCCAGATATTCGGATGGAAAGCGCACAACGTCAATGGGGGCAAGGATGATATATTCGGCGACTTTGCGTTCGCTGTTGGTCAGGGCAGGCAGACAGGATTGGATACGCTCCAGTATATTCATAAAAAGGTCCTCTTTTCTAAAATTGGATTAGAGCTGTTATTATTATATTTAAGGTGCTTTAACCTGTCAATAGCGTTGAAATAAGGGAAAATAGCGGGTTGCTATTTTTCTTTTTTTTGGATATAGTTATGGTGAGATGGCAATGTGGTTTTGCCGGGAAACATTGACAGAGATTAGGGGGTGAGAACATGGGAAGTTACTTAAACCCTGGCAGCAAAGGATTTCGTGAAAGCATTAATTCCAGCATCTATGTGGATAAATCGCTGCTTATTGAGAAGATGAACGCCGTTGTGGATACAAGGCAGAAATACGTGTGTGTCAGCCGTCCAAGGCGCTTTGGAAAATCTATGGCTGCGGATATGCTGGCTGCATATTATGAGCGTGAAGGAGACTCTTCAAGCCTTTTTGATAAACTGGCAGTCAGTAAGGCAGAATCTTATAGAAAGTATCTAAATCAATATGATGTGATCAAGATCAATATGCAGGAATTTTTGAGCGTATCCCGAAATGTAGGGGATATGTTATCCATGTTCAGCAAATATATCATATTTGATTTAAAAGAGCGTTTTGCCGACGTGGATTTTCGGGATGAGACGAATCTGATCCAGGTGATGAAAGATATCTTTTCCAGAACAAAAAGTCCGTTTATTATACTGATCGATGAATGGGACTGTCTTTTCAGAGAATATCAGCAGGATCAGAATGCTCAAAAACAGTATCTGGATTTCCTTCGGGCCTGGCTGAAAGATAAAGATTATGTGGCGCTGGCATATATGACCGGTATTTTGCCGATCAAAAAGTATGGAACTCATTCTGCGCTGAATATGTTTACAGAGTATTCGATGGCAGATCCCGGCAATTTGGCGGAGGACTTTGGCTTTACGGAAAATGAGGTAAAAATTCTCTGCGAAGCCTATAAGATGAGTTTTGAGGAAGCAAAGGCATGGTATGATGGGTATCAGTTGATTACTCATGGAGAAGATAAGGATGTGCGCCATTCTATGTACAGTCCCAAATCTGTGGTGGAAGCTATGCTCCGGCATAGATTTGGAACCTATTGGAATCAGACAGAAACATATGAAGCTCTTAAAATTTATATTCAGATGGACATTGACGGACTAAAAAATGAGGTAGTCCGGATGCTGGCAGGAGAAAGTGTCAGGATTAATATCGGAACATTCAGCAATGATATGACAACATTTGCCGCTAAAGATGATGTTCTGACGCTTTTAGTGCATCTCGGATACCTGACTTATAACAGTATCCATGGTACAGTCACGATTCCAAACAGGGAGGTTTCACAGGAATATGTGAATGTTATCAGCACTATGGATTGGCATGAGGTGATGGATGCTGTGGAGTCATCCAGAAAACTTCTGGAATCGCTGTGGGCCATGGACGGCAAAGCTGTGGCAGAAGGGATTAGCCGCGCCCATGAGGAAATATCCATTCTCCAATACAATGATGAAAATTCTTTGAGCTGTACGATTCACCTGGCGTTTTATTTTGCCAGAGAATATTATACCATTGTCAGGGAATTTCCCAGTGGCAAAGGTTTTGCGGATATCTGTTTTCTTCCCCGCAGGCTTCATGGAGATAAACCAGCGGTAATAATTGAACTGAAATGGGATAAAGGCGTTTTGGGGGCTATTGCGCAGGTTAAAGAACGAGGGTATGTAAATGCTCTAAAAGATTATCAGGGAAATCTTCTGCTCGTAGGTGTTGACTATAACAGAAAAACAAAGACACACAGCTGTGTGATTGAAAAATTACAATTCCCAACAGAAAAAGAAACCTAAAAACCACAAAAGCTCCAGGAAAGGAGGCATACCATGCCGCCCATCAATTTACTCATAAAACCCGCGTCCGGTAATTGCAATATGAGGTGTACCTATTGTTTTTACGCAGATGAACAGGAGCACCGCAGTGTAGCATCCCGGGGCATCATGTCAAAGGATACCATGCATAAGATCATAGATCAGGTGATGGAATATGGCGCCCAAGTTTGCACGCTGGCCTTCCAGGGAGGGGAGCCCACTTTGGCAGGGCTGGATTTTTTTCAGGATCTGTCCCGGTATATTGCTGATGCCGCCAACCCAAAGAAGATACGTTTCCAGTACGCCATACAGACCAACGGCTATGGTGTGAATGAAGAATGGGCTCGTTTCTGGGCAGAAAACCGCTACCTTGTGGGCATCTCCTTAGACGGTCCCAAAGAGATCCATGACCGATACCGAAAGGACGCTATGGGGCAGGGGACCTATAACCGAATCATGTCTTCCATCCGCCTTCTGGAAAAATACCATGTGGATTATAATGTCCTTACCGTGGTTACGTCCGCAGCGGCCAGAAGCGGCCAGAAGATCTATAATTTTTACAAAAAGAACAAGATCCAGTATCAGCAGTACATCGAATGCCTGGATCCTTTGGGAGACGCGCCGGGAGGCCAGGAGTATTCCCTGACGCCCAAGCGGTATGAAGGATTCTTAAAAAGTCTGTTTGACGCCTGGTATCTGGATGTGAAAGCAGGACGGCCGGTATATAACCGGTATTTTGACAACCTGCTGATGATCATGAACAGGCAGATGCCGGAAAGCTGCAGTATGCGGGGAGTATGCGGAGATCAGTGGGTCATCGAGGCCGACGGGTGTACCTACCCCTGTGATTTTTATGCCCTTGACCAGTGGCTTCTGGGCAATATCAGGAAGGACAGTTTTAAAGAAATGAACGCAAAACGGGAAGAACTGGGGTTTGTCCAGTGGTCCCGGCAGGTACATGAAGACTGCAGGAACTGTCCCTGGTATCCACTGTGCCGAGGCGGCTGTCGGAGGAATCGGGAGCCGGTTGGCTGTGACAGTACAGGGAAAAATTATTTTTGCAGCGCATATAAAGGGTTTTTTGAGTACGCTTATCCGCGGTTGGAAGAAGTGTGTCGTCAGATCCTTCAAAGCCGTTAAAAAGAATAGTCGTATAGTAACCTTTGGGCTAAA
>Ga0137308_102859_pt1 | contig 10121 bp, 7 predicted proteins | sample Inofrocosms_June_FD_97181 | JGI IMG/M metagenome (GOLD analysis project Ga0137308, IMG submission 97181) | Mouse cecal microbial communities from Vienna, Austria - N-Acetylneuraminic and N-Acetylglucosamine D2O microcosms_June | ecosystem: Host-associated > Mammals > Digestive system > Large...
GGATCATGCAAAAGCAATCGATATGGTACAGGAACAGGGCAGGCTGTTTGAAACCTATAACATCGGCGGCCATAATGAGAAACAGAATATCGAGATCGTTAATATTATCATAGAGACACTGCAGGAGATGCTGCCGGAGGACGATCCGAGAAAAGCGCTTGTGAGCAAGGATCTGATCACCTATGTGGAGGACCGGAAGGGACATGACAGGCGTTATGCGATCGCGCCGGACAAGATCAGGGCGGAGATCGGCTGGGAGCCGGAGACTATGTTTAAGGAAGGTATCCGCAGGACTATCGAATGGTTTTTCGGACATGAGGAATGGATGAAAAATGTGACCAGCGGAGACTACCAGAAATATTACGAAGAGATGTATCAGGTGAAGTGAGGAAGAAAAATGAAGGGAATTATACTCGCAGGCGGAGCCGGAACAAGATTATATCCGCTGACAAAGGCTATTTCAAAACAGATCATGCCGGTCTATGACAAACCGATGATCTACTATCCGCTTTCCACGCTGATGCTGGCGGGGATCCGGGAGATACTGATTATTTCCACGCCGAGGGATCTGCCGGTATTTCAGCAACTGTTCGGTACGGGAGAGCAGCTCGGCCTGCAGTTTTCCTATGAGGTGCAGGAAGTACCCAGAGGACTGGCGGACGCTTTTCTGATCGGGGAAGAGTTTATCGGAGAGGACAAGGTGGCGCTTGTACTGGGAGACAATATTTTCTACGGGCAGAGTTTTTCAAAGCTGCTCATGCAGGTGGCGTCCAGAGAAAAGGGAGCCACGATCTTCGGATATTATGTAAGAGATCCGAGAGAATACGGTGTTGTGGAATTTGACGAAAACGGCAGGGCGCTTTCCATCGAGGAAAAACCGGAGAGGCCTAAGAGTAATTACGCCGTGCCGGGACTCTATTTTTATGATAATGATGTGGTGGAGATCGCGAAAAATGTAAAGCCTTCCGCAAGGGGAGAAATCGAGATCACCAGTATCAACAACGAATACCTGCGCAGAGGCGATCTGCGCGTGGAGACTATGGGGAGAGGCTTTGCGTGGCTGGATACGGGAAATCATGATTCCCTGCTGGATGCGGCGGACTTTGTGGCGGCATTCCAGAAGAGGCAGGGGCTGTATATTTCCTGTATTGAGGAGATTGCCTATAAGAGAGGCTTTATTACAAAAGAACAGCTCCTTGCGCTGGCGGAGCCGCTTCTCAAAACAGACTATGGAAAATATCTGACAGAGGTTGCAAATGGACTCTAAGATCAAAAGACGCGCCATCCTGATCAGCATCGGCATGATCCTGCTTGTGGTTATCGTGGCGGTTTCGGGAAATCTGTCCAGATTAAAGAACAGGTTTTCGGAGAAAGAGGAAGAGGAAACGACGGAAAGTGAGGCGCCATCCCAGATCGCTTCCCTGACGGAGGAAGAGGCGGCCGGAGAGGATGGGGAAACGGAAGATTCGGGAAATTACACAAAAGAGGGATTTGCGGGTTCCGACCCTTCCCTGCAGGTGGGAGATGACCTGCGCGCCTTTATGCGGGAAGAAACTTTTTTTGACAGGGAACTTACCAGTTACGAAAAGAGACTGCTGGAGGAAAATGAGAAGGGGCTCTATATTGTGACCACTTCGGTGGAACAGGATCTGAGAATACAGATCCTGGATAACAGCGGTGCGGTTGTGACGGGAGTGCCCTTTGTGATCAATCTGAAAGATAACGGAAGTTATAAGGATCAGGATAAAGACGGCATTATTTATATAAGCGGCCTCAGAGCCGGGGAATATGAGGTGACACTTTCGGAGGTCGCCGATTACGAAGTACCCAAGCCCACACTTGTGTCAGTAAAGGATAAGGTGGCATATACGGCAATTCCGGATATTACGCTGCTGATGAAGACAGAGGCGGATATCATAGCGGAAGAAGAGGATACGGAACAGAAAGACGCTCTGGAGGATGCGGATGATACGGAGATCGTAGACATCCGGGATTTAGGCGGCGAGGGACAGATGGGAATCGACGTCTCTAAATGGAACGGCAGTATCGATTGGGACAGGGTACGGAACGCGGGCATTACATACGCGATCATCCGCTGCGGTTACCGGGGATCATCCACCGGAGCGCTCGTGGAAGACCCCTATTTCAGGGAAAACATGCAGGGAGCTCTGAATGCGGGGCTGAAAGTGGGCGTGTATTTCTTTACACAGGCGACAAACGAAGTGGAAGCCGTGGAAGAGGCGAGTATGGCGATCGCGCTCTGCAGAGATTATAAGGTGACTTATCCGGTCTTTATTGATACGGAGGGCGCCGGCGGAAACGGACGTGCCGACGGACTGGATATCGAGACCAGAACAAAGGTATGTCAGGCGTTCTGTCAGACCGTGGAGGATGCAGGATACACCGGCGGTATCTACGGCAGCAGAAACTGGTTCAGGTCAAGGCTGCGGATGGACGCGCTGGAGAACCATGTGATCTGGCTGGCTGAATACCGTGAGAATCCGGTATATGCGGGGAATTACCATTTCTGGCAGTATACTTCCTCGGGAAGTGTGGACGGTATCGAAGGCAGAGTAGACCTGGACATCAGCTATCTGGCATATTAGATCTTATATGATTCGTTTCATAGGGCAGAGCCCGTGCATCCGGGGGATCGAAGATTTCCCGGATGGTGCACTGCGTAGGCAGATGAAGGAAAATAATGGAAGAGGAAGCGCTGTGCTTGCACAAAAGCGGATTGAAAGGATAAAAGTGAGATAAGGGGAGCGGAATATGGGTAAAATAAAAGTGGACACCTGTGAGATCGAAGGGCTGAAGATAATCACGCCGTCTGTTTTCGGGGACAGCAGAGGTTATTTTATGGAAACCTATCAGTATAATGATTTCAAAGAGGCCGGGATCGGGCAGGTATTTGTGCAGGATAATCAGTCTTCTTCCAGAAAAGGCGTGCTTCGGGGACTGCATTTCCAGATCGATTATCCGCAGGATAAGCTGGTCCGGGTGATCAGGGGAGAAGTCTTTGACGTGGCGGTTGATTTAAGGAAGGGTTCTCCTACCTTCGGGAAATGGCACGGTGAGATTTTGACGGAAGAGAACAAGAAGCAGTTTTTTATTCCGAAAAATTTTGCCCATGGTTTTCTGGTGCTTTCCGAGAAGGCGGAGTTTTGTTATAAATGTTCGGATTTTTATCATGCGAATGATGAGGGCGGGATTTATTATGCCGATCCCGAGATCGGGATAGAATGGCCGATTCCGGAGGGAATGGAGCTTATTATGTCGGATAAAGATACAAAATGGGCAGGTTTTTCCGCTTATAAAGAGAATATGGGCGTATAGGAGATTGCCATAAATGAATCATAAGAGAATTTCCAAGAAGATGGGGATCGCCATTTTCTGTTTGCTTGCCGGGATTATGGCACTGATTATTATACTGCACCATAATTCCTTTGCCGATCCGCAGGAAGAGCTGGTGAAAAAGATCATAGCCTGTGTGCTGATCGTTCTTTCCTGTATTATTTTTATCATATTTTATGACAAACTTACGGTACTTCCGGTGGAACTGTTTGAAAACAGGCGGCTGATCTGGAAGCTTGCCAGAAATGATTTTAAAAAGCGTTATGCGGGCTCCTATCTGGGCATTATCTGGGCGCTTGTACAGCCGGTAGTGACGGTTGTCATGTACTGGTTTGTCTTTGAAAATTTTATGGGTTCCAAGGCGCAGTTTTTATCCAGCGGCACCAGTATGCCCTATGTGCTTTTTTTGGCGGCGGGGCTGTGCCCCTGGTTTTATTTTTCGGAGGCTTTAAACAACGGGACAACGGCGCTTCTTGAATATAATTATCTGGTAAAAAAGGTGGTTTTTAAGATCAGCATCCTGCCGATCATCAAGGTGATCGCGGCGACCTTTATCCACCTGTTTTTTGTTCTGGTGCTTTTAATCGTGGCGGCATGCTACGGATGTTATCCGACGATCTATACGATACAGATCATTTATTACAGTTTTTGTACATTTATTCTGGTACTGGGGCTGTCCTATACGACCTGCGCGATCGTCATATTTTTCCGGGATCTGACACAGATTATTTCCATCGTGCTGCAGGTCGGCATGTGGGCGACGCCGATCCTCTGGAGCATTGCTGTGCTGGAGGACAAGCCGCCAATCTGGAATACCATCATAAAAATTAATCCACTGGTATATATTGTGAATGGATACAGAAGTGCGCTCTGTGAAAAACAGTGGTTTTTTGAGGATTTCTATTCGACCATGTACTTTTGGATCTTTACGGTTGTGGTGTTCGGGATCGGTGCGCTGATCTTTAAGAGATTGAAGGTGCATTTTGCAGATGTATTGTAAATTTTTGGAATAAGGAAGAGTTTATGGAACAGGAAAAACCGGTAGCGATCTCCGTAAGGGGAGTTGAAAAAATATATAAATTATACGATAAATCGTCCGACAGGGTCAGAGAGGCGCTGGGGCTTACGCGGAAAGCGCGGCACAAAAAACACTATGCGCTGAACGGTATTGATATGGAGATCTATCAGGGCGAATGTGTCGGAATTATCGGGACGAACGGTTCCGGCAAGTCCACTATTCTGAAGATCATTACCGGGGTGCTCTCACCGAGCAGGGGAGAGGTGGAGGTAAACGGGCGCATTTCCGCGCTTTTGGAGCTGGGCGCCGGATTTAATATGGAATATAACGGGATCGAGAACGTTTACCTGAACGGGATGATGATCGGTTTTTCGGAGAAGGAGATCGATGAAAAACTGCAGGATATTCTGGACTTCGCGGACATCGGGGAGTATGTGTATCAGCCGGTAAAAACCTATTCCAGCGGTATGTTTGTCCGGCTGGCTTTTGCGGTTGCCATCAATATCGAGCCGGAGATTTTGATCGTGGACGAAGCGCTTTCCGTGGGAGACGTATTTTTTCAGGCAAAGTGTTATCATAAATTTGAAGAATTTAAGGAAATGGGGAAGACCATCGTCTTTGTCAGCCATGATCTGAGCAGTATCAGTAAATATTGTGACAGAGTGGTGCTCTTAAACAAGGGCGTGAAGCTGGGGGAGGGCTCTCCCAAAGAGATGATCGATACTTATAAACGGGTACTGGTGGGGCAGTATGAGATTCCTGATGATGCGGAACATACGAACCTGCTGCATGATAAGGATATCCGGGAGAAGGCGGCAGGAAAGGCGCAGGAGAAGAAAGCGGAAGAAGAGAACGGAGCGAAACAGGGAATCAATCCGGAACTGCTGGAATACGGTTCCAAAAAGGCAAGGATTGAGGAATACGGCCTGACGGATTGTAATGGCGTAAAGACGACTGCCGTTATAAAAGGACAGGAGTATACGATCAGGATGAAGGCGGTCTTTACGGAGGACTGCCCTGCGCCGATTTTTGCGTTTACGATCAAAAATATCAAAGGAACAGAGATCACCGGGACAAATACAATGGTGGAGAAGGCTTTTCTGGAGCCGGTAAAGGCAGGCGAGGTGAAGGAGATAACCTTTACGCAGCACATGAACCTGCAGGGCGGGGAGTATCTGCTCTCCCTCGGGGTGACCGGTTATGAAGGGGATGACTTTACGGTGTACCACAGGCTGTACGATGTGCTGAATATGACGGTGATCTCCGATAAGGATACGGTGGGGTTCTATGATCCGGAGTCTGCAGTGCAGGTTCTTTAAGGAGGATGCAGGCGGCGGACGGCTGTGGTAAAAACGGGGAAGACAAAAAGGATACGGAGAATAATAACATATCGGAAAAGACGGAGAAAGCCAGGATGGGTAAAATAAAAGAGAGAGAAGATACCGGCGGAATAGAGCGGATCGGGAAGGTAAGTCTGGATCTGACGCATTATCCGGGGGAGGATCTGTATTGCGACGGGGCGGTGGAGGATGAACTGCTGAGGATCGCCAGAGATTATGCGGAGGTGGAGTATCCGGGGATCATAGAGGATGGCAGAAACTGGGAACTGCTGTATCATCTGTCGGCACAGCGGGAAAATATTGTGGAATGGCTTCCTATCGATAAAAGTATGAAGGTACTGGAAGTGGGGGCGGGCTGCGGCGCAATAACAGGAGCGCTTGCCGAAAAAGCGGGCAGTGTGACCTGTGTCGATCTGTCGAAAAAGCGCAGTATGATCAATGCCTATCGGCATACGAACTGTGAGAATGTGACGATCCATGTGGGGAATTTTCAGGATATTGAACCGGACCTGCCCTGTGATTATGATTATATCTGCCTGATCGGCGTACTGGAATATGCACAGGCTTATATCGGCGGAGATGCGCCCTTTGAGAATTTTCTGAAAATCATCAAACATCATCTGAAACGCGCGGGACATATCGTGATCGCCATCGAAAATAAATTCGGGCTGAAATACTGGGCGGGATGCAAGGAAGACCATCTGGGCACCTATTTTTCCGGATTAGAAGGCTATCCGGAGGGTGGTGTGGTGCGGACTTTCACAAGAAACGGACTGGAAAAGATATTTGAAAACTGCGGAATAGAGGAGTACGCCTTTTATTACCCCTATCCGGATTATAAGTTTATGACCACGCTTTATTCGGATGAGCATCAGCCGAAGATCGGGGAACTTTCCAGCAATATCCGCAATTTTGACAGGGACAGGATGATACTGTTCGACGAGAAAAAGGTTTATGACAGTATATTGCGGGAAGGATTGTTCCCGTTATATTCTAATTCGTATCTGGCTGTGATCGGACCGAAGCCGTCTGTGTGTTATGTGAAATATTCCAATGACAGACAGAGAGAATACCGTATCAGGACAGAGATCCTGCCTGTTTCGCTGACAGGGATGGAAGGCAGGGAAGGGATGACGCCGGAGGAGGAAAGCCATCTGCCGAAGCTCCTTGCTGTGAGAAAACATCCGTTATGTAAAGAGGCACAGGAACATATCAGAAATATTGACAGAGCTTACCGGAAACTGAAGGATCGATACAGCGGCGGGGAATTGCGGATCAACCGCTGTAAGCTGGTGGAAACACCGGAAGAAGATTTGTATGTGGAACTGGAATATATAGAGGGCGTTACGCTGGCGGAGCTTCTGGATAACTGTCTGGAGCGGGACGATATGGAAGGCTTTATGGAGCTTTTCCGGAAATACCTTGTGTTGGTGGATCATCACAGCAGGGAGCCGGTGTCGGATTTCGATCTGATCTTTTCCAATATACTGATCAGTGCGAAAGATGCGGCAAAACCCCTTGACGCGCTGCACAACAGCGTCTGGACGCTGATCGATTATGAGTGGACCTTCGGAAAACAGGTGGATACGAAAGAACTGGCATTCAGGGCCGTTTATTGTTATCTGCTGGAGGATGAGAAGAGAAATAAATTAGGGCTTGATCTGATCATGCAGGAGTTGGGAATTAAAGACGAGGAAGCGGAGGAATACCGGATGCAGGAAAGGGCGTTCCAGCGGTTTGTGACGGGGAATCACCGCTCTATGGTGGAGATCCGGGATCTGATCGGCCACAAATGTTTTAGACCGGAAGGGTTTCTGGAAAAGATCCGCTTAGAAGAGAGGCGCGGGCGCATCCAGATATATGAAGACCGGGGACAGGGATTTCAGGAGGAGGCTTCCTTTTTTGCGGATGAGCAAATGACGGAGGATGAACAGGGAATCCATCTTGCCTTGCCGGTGGAGGCAGGAGTAAGGCAGCTTCGGATCGATCCGGCGTTTGCCGACTGTATGGTGCGGATAAAACAGTTGAACTGGAATGATAACGCTCTGGCATGGAGCGGGAAGGCGTCTGTGCTTACAGCGAACGGGACAAGGCTGGACGAGACGGGCAGTTTTGTTTTTTCCACGGAGGACCCGAATCTGGTGATCTCACTGCAGGATCAGCCTTTTGAGGAAGTAAATTTTCTGGAGGTTTGTATGGAACGCTCCTTCATAGGAAGGGAGATGGCGCTGGATATCGAAAATGCGGCAAAAAGGAGGCTCCGTCTGTGAGCAGTTATCTGAAAAAAGCGGTACAGAAGATTTTAATACGGAAAAGACATCGAATATATGAGGAACGGATTGCCCGGCAAGCCGTTCCTTATGGCGTCTGGCTGGAAAACCTGATCGGGCGGGAGAAGCAGGAGATCCTGCGCTGGAAGGAAGAGAAAGAGCGTGCAGGGGAGCGGCGTTTATCTGTGGCGATACTTTCCTGGCGGGAGTTTTGCGATTGTATCTGCGAGGGAAAATACAGGGAAAGGCAGGAAGATCTGTGGATTGTTACACCGGCGGCATCTCATCTGGCGGATGAGGCGGCAGCGGAAGCGGAGCGGTATTTTCTGGAACATCCGGCGTGTGATATCGCTTATGGGGATGAAGACGGATATTTTAAACCGGGGTGGTCTCCGGATCTGCTGCTGTCTTTTTTCTACTTCGGAAACGTGTTTGCGGTGAGACGGGAACTTGCGGGAACGGCTGCGGGGAAAATCTGCGCCGGCTGCGGGAAGAGTGCAGGGAAGCTGCCTGAAAGGGCAGAATCCGGCGAGTTTGATGCGGAGACAGCGAAACGGATTTACGAAATCGTACTTTACTGTATAGATGAGGCAAAGGAAGCGGGACATATCGAGAAGATACTGTTTTTCATAAAGGGACGGGGCGGTTTACAGGGGAAGACCGTTTTTTCGGAAGAGCAGAGGGAAGAAGAGGGAAAAACGAGAGCAGACGGCATGGCTTCTGATGATCGGTTTGAGAAGGGCTGGGGGATGGAGCCGGCTTTCGATGAAATAAAGAAGGGACATCTCTATTCCGATGCGGAGATTCCGGCGGAAAAGGAAAAGCAGGAATTGGTATCGATCGTTATTCCGTCTAAGGATAATCCGGCAGTGCTCTCAAACTGCATTCACTCTCTGCGGGAACAGACGGCATATCAGAATTTTGAGATCATTGTGATAGATAACGGCAGTAATGATAAAAACAGGAAGAAAATCCGGCAGATGCAGCACCAGCTGAAGGAGGAATATTCATTCCGCTATATCTATATGCCGATGACATTCAATTTTTCCGCTATGTGCAATATCGGCGCCGGGGAGGCGAAGGGAAAGTATCTGCTGTTTTTGAATGACGATATGGAGATTGTCAGAGAGGACTGGCTCTCTGTGATGGTGGCAAAAGCGGCAAAAAGTTACGTCGGAGCGGTAGGGGCAAAGCTGCTGTATCCCGATTCCGACAAGATCCAGCATCTGGGCATTACAAATATCCATCTGGGGCCGGCGCATAAACTGCAGTTTTCTTCCGATAAAAAGGAATATTACCACGGGATCAGCAAATGTGCGGTGAACGTCTCTGCCGTGACCGGGGCATGTCTGCTGCTTCGGAGAGAGGTATTTGAGGAGATCGGGGGATTTGAAGAAAAGCTGCAGGTGGCGTTTAACGATGTGGAACTTTGTTTTCATCTGCTGAGGGCAGGCTATCGTAATGTGTGCTGCAACCAGACTTTTTTATACCATCATGAGTCCCTGAGCCGCGGCTTCGATGCGGGAGAAGAGAAGGTGGCAAGGCTTCACCGGGAGAGGGATCTTCTGTATGCGGCTTACCCTGAAATGTGGAACAGTGATATATATTATTCGAAAAAGCTGGTGACGGATATTCTGGATCGGGGATATGCGCCCGCCTGCCGTTTTGAGGAAAAGAGGTTGTCAAAAAAGGCGGAAGCGGTGCGGATGGAGGGAGGGCTGAATCCGCTCTGGTACAATGAGTGTTTGTATATGGGATTGGAGTTTACAGGAGATGAGAGCGCCTGGAAGACAGGGAGGTCCGGCGGCGGAGATTATTATATACAGGGCTGGTCTTATGCCGTGAATGTAGATAACAGCCGTTATGAAAAAAGCCTGCTGTTAAAACCGGCGATATCTGTAGGGGAGCAGGACGAAAAAGGGATGGAAGTCTGGAAGATCCCTTATGAGGAATGTTACAGACCCGATTTTCAGGAGAACCTGCCCTATATAGACCACCCGGCGCTCTGCGGGGTCAGTGTTTGGATTCCCCGGGATGCATTGCCGGCGGGGAAGTACCTGATCGGGTACCTTTGGGAGGATACCTGTTCAAGGCAGAAGCTTTACGGATTCAGCGCGGAGACATTGCTGGTAGAGTAGG
>Ga0137308_102862_pt1 | contig 10117 bp, 6 predicted proteins | sample Inofrocosms_June_FD_97181 | JGI IMG/M metagenome (GOLD analysis project Ga0137308, IMG submission 97181) | Mouse cecal microbial communities from Vienna, Austria - N-Acetylneuraminic and N-Acetylglucosamine D2O microcosms_June | ecosystem: Host-associated > Mammals > Digestive system > Large...
ATAGTTTTGCCGGTGCTCCTGAGGTGAAATCACTACGAAGGGGCGTTCATCCCGCAGTACAGCGAACACGATGTTGCAGAGCTTGTGCATGATTGCACCAAGGGCGGTCATTTTGGCTTTGGATTTGCACTTTTCCAGATAGTAAGTACGGAGGACGTGATTCTTTGGCTCGCCATTCTTGCGCAGGCTCACAGACTACAAAGCCAGGATATAAAAACAGCGGCGGGCGTAAGGCGAACCACGTTTTGAGATACGCAGATTAGCGCCTGCGGAGTTTCCGGACTGCCTCACCACCGGGTCAAGCCCAAAATAGGAGTAGAGCTGCTTCGGACGGTGGAATGCGCGGAAATCACCAATTTCACAGACAATGGTAACAGCAGTCAGGAAACCGGCTCCCGGAATGGATTCCAACAGCCTGGTTTGTCTGGCAAGCAAAGTATCCGGCTGTTCCTGCACACAGCGTTTGATTTGCTTGAGAATCGCTGCGGTCTTCTCGTCCAAAATGCGGATCATCTCCACGTAGTGGCCGATTAGGAACGTAATTCCACTGTTTCCGTGGCCAAAAGAGAGGGATTCTCTGGCAGCGGACAGGATAGCCTCCGCTTTCTTTTCCGCCATGGCGCTCCCTTTTCCAGACGCTTCCTGGATTAGTTTGGCCAGCGCATCAGCCCCGGTAGACAGAACGGCGCTGGGCGAGGGATAGTGAGAGAGTACCTCCAGGGAAGCTTTCCCATTTACTTTGGAAAAGAGCGGTAAATACTGGGGGAAAATCTGCCGGAGCTGGTTTTTCAACCGGCAGATGTACATCGATGTTTCTTTCTTCATGGCGTGATACTCTCGAAGAAGCGCCTTGACCGCGGCGACATCATCCGCTGGAACAATGGATGTTTTCAAGTCTGGGCGCAGCCCCAGGAGCGCAATCCGCCGCGCATCCAGCTTGTCGTTGTGAATATTGCGGATGTTGATATTTTGGTTGGCGTGGGTTACCAGAGGATTGAGGACATACACGTCCAACCCGGTGTTCTTGAGCCGATGATATAGGGGGAGATGGTAAATGCCTGTGGATTCCATGTAAACACGGGCAGGCAGCTCATAGGCTTGTTCCATGGATATGACAGCGCTGGATACACCATAGACCGATGGGCGCTGCGCACAGGTGCTGCGCTCAAGGCGGCAGACGGCGGCATTGAAATCTCTGTATCAGATTCCGGGGAATGCAATCAACCCATTGACCATGGATTTGAAATGATCAAAGGGAAAACTTTTACCATCAGCTATCTCACGGCGGACAATGTTTTAGTATCCAAAAGCGGCGTAGTCCCAGCCAATGAGCCAAGCGCCACGGCACGCTATATTATTGTAGCAGGAGAGCTTAACTTTGCCTTGGCATACAGCATATATACAAAACGTCCATATGTCTATTTTTACAAAGGGAATGGAACATCAGAAAAAATCGCTGCCGTCAAGCTGGAGCTGGGCCCGGTGCAGACCCTGGCCCACCAGGACGCCGGCGGCAACTGGGTGCTCAACGACCCGCCGCCCAATAGGGCGCTGGAGCTGGCGAAGTGTCAGAGGTACTTTGTGAGATTAAGCCTGGCTGCGTATGGGAGCATCGGCATCGGGCAGGCGTTTACGACTACGCGCGTCCGAATGTTTTTGCCCCTGCCGCAGCCGATGCGTGCCACCCCGAGCCTGAACGCTACGCCCGGAAACGTATTCCAGCTGGTGGAAAGTGTTGAAAACTCCGGGGAAAAAACATATCTCGCCAGTTTCAGAACCAATTTCATCTACCTTTTCCAGAGCGGCCTGGCAATAGAATTTATACCGCAGAACAGTACGCCGATCATCATTGGGAAAACCTATATTATTCGTGCCGGAGAAGCACCGGCATATATAGACATATCGTCTGATCTGTAGGAGGGGTAGACATGGACGAGCTATTCTGCGGGGGGTTTGATGCCGAAGGTGAGCCGCATGCCGAGACGCCGCATAACCGCCATTATATCGCGGCAAACGAGCGGGGCCGCATCACGGAGGGCTGGGGCAACGGGCCGCATCCGGGGCGGGACACATCCGGCGCAATGTGCGTCACCGGGGAGGGCGGCTGCCGGCTCCGGCCCTTCCCCGGCGGGGAGCGGCCCAGGTACAAACTGCTTTGACGGAGGGGCAAAAGACAATGAAGGGTAACGTATTTCGCGGCGTCATTGCCGCCGCCGCAGCCGGAGCTGCGGCCTACTTTCAGGAGCTGGCCCTGCCGGTTGTGGTGCTGTTCCTTGTTATGGTTATGGACTACATATCCGGCATGGTGCGGGCATGGATCCGGGGTGAGCTCTGCTCCAGGGTGGGCATTATGGGGATTGTGAAAAAGGCCGCTTATCTGCTGGCCGTGGTGGTGGCCATCGTGACCGACTGGGTGGTGCAGACTGCCGCCGGGCAGCTGGGCGTGGATTTCGGCGGATTCTTTTTCTTTGGGCTTCTGGTGACGGCCTGGCTTGTCCTCAACGAGTGCATTTCCATCCTGGAGAATATTTCCCAGCTTGGCGTCCCGCTCCCGTCCTTTCTGGCGGCGCTGCTGCAAAAGCTGAAAAGCACGGCAGAGGACAAGGGGGAGGAGCTGCTGAAATGATGTGTGCGGGGCGCGCTGCTATTTACAATATAAATCATATATAGTAAAATTTAAAATAAGGCATAACGCAGACTTAAAGGGCGTCTGAAAGCAGTTTCCATGTGTTTTTCTGGCTGTGGGGCCCTCAGGCAGGCCGCAAGAATTCCAAGTAAAAAACGGGAAGTGACTGAGTATGGAGAAGCGGCAGGCATTTAACCCCTATCTCCCCAGCTGGGAATATATCCCCGATGGGGAGCCCCATGTGTTCGGGGACCGGGTGTACGTCTATGGCTCCCACGACAAATTCAACGCCCCCATCTTCTGCGTCAGCGACTACGTGTGCTGGTCCGCCCCGGTGGACGACCTGTCGGACTGGCGCTGCGAGGGGGTTATCTACCGCAAAAACCAGGACCCGAAAAACAAGCTGGGCCTGCGCCTGCTGTTCGCCCCCGACGTGTGCCGGGGCCCCGACGGGCGGTACTACCTCTACTACGCCTTCGACTTCATGGGGATCATGGGGGTGGCCGTCTGCGACACCCCGGCGGGGACGTACCAGTTCCTGGGCCACGTGCGCTACCCGGACGGCACCGTCTGGGGGCGGAAGAAGGGCGACCAGTTCCCCTTCGACCCCGGGGTGCTGGCGGACGACGACGGCCGGATCTGGCTGTACTCCGGGTTCTACACACCCGCCCCCGCCCTTGTCACCGGCTTCCAAAAGCTGCGCAACGACGGCGGCACGGTGGTGGAGCTGGAGCCGGACATGGTGACCATGAAAGGCGGGCCCCGGGTCATCTTCCCCAAGCAGGGCCCCGGCTCCTTCCCCAACCACGAGTTCTTCGAGGCCAGCTCCATCCGAAAGGATGGGGACAGCTATATCTTTGTCTACTCCTCCCGGCACAACCATGAGCTGTGCTACGCCGTCAGCGACAGGCCGGACGGCGGCTTCACCTTCGGCGGCACCCTGGTGAGCCTGGGCGACCTGTTTTTGGACGGGCGCACCGAGGAAAAAGACGGCCTCAACTACCTGGGCAACACCCACGGGGGGCTGCTGAACCTGGGGGCGGACTGGTACATCTTCTACCACAGGCAGACCAACCGCCATTCCTACTCCCGGCAGGCCTGCGCGGAGAAGCTGGAGCGCACCCCCGACGGCGGCTTCCGGCAGGCGGAGGTGACCTCCTGCGGGCTGAACGGCGGGGCGCTGCGGGGAGAGGGCCGGTACGAGGCCCGGATCGCCTGCAATTTGTGGAGCAAGGACGGCGTGGGGCGGTACGACGGCCCCAGCCCCCGCAAAAGGCTGAAGGCGCACCCCTATTTCACCCAATCCGGCGGCCGGAAGGAGGAGTGCGGCCAGTACATCGCCAATATGCGGGACGGCGCGGCGGCGGGGTTCAAGTATTTCCGCATGGAAACGCCGGTCTCCATCCGGGTGGAAACCAGCGGGGAGGGCCGGGGGACCATGGAGGTCTCCGACACGCCGGACTTTGCCCGCCTCTGCGCGGAGCTGAAAATCGCCCCCGGGACGGCCCGGGCGCAGCCGCTGGACATCGAGCCCGGCGTGCGGCCGCTGTACTTCCGCTTCCGCGGGGAGGGCAGTGTGAATTTTCACGCCTTCACCCTTCTGACGGGATAATGGGGGAGGCTGCGCAGGCAGTCAAAAACCGGCGGGACAGTTTTGAGAAGCTGTACCAATAGCCCAAGTATGCAGCCTGGCGGCAATTTGGGCCGCAAGGATATGTCTGGGGTCTACTGGTACAGCTTCTGAGCCCCGCCCAAATTTTTCTAGGGTGCGCGCAAAGAAAGCACACCCTGCGCCGCAAGGGCTTCACGGCCTGCCATAAATAACGCACAGGGCGGGTCCTGTTCAGGACCCGCCCTGTGCTGAATGGAGACGATAGAATCGGCAATGCAGCGCAGCGCCTCTTTACACGGGCTATTTCCCTGCTTTCCCGGAGCCCTGGCGCTTCTTTGCCCAGCGCAGGATGACCACGGCCTCTATGGCCAGGGCCGCAATGATAACGGCCGCGTCCACGGCGGCGAACATGGTGGTCATCTTGTTCCCGCCCTCGGCCGCGCCGCCCTCGCCGGCGTAGTATCCGCTGTTGCCCACGGTGTACAGGATGTTCTTGCAGGCCTGCCGCATGGCCAGTACACAGGTGGCCGCCTCGGTGTCGGTGAACTGGTTGGATTCGGCCATTCCGTAGCCCAGCATCAAATCGTTGCCCGCCCGGACCGCCGCGTCGGAGATCTGGTAGCCATAGGAGCCGTTGTAATCGGAGATCACGGTGCCCACAAAGCCCCACTCCTCCCGGAGGACGGTTTTGAGCAGGTTGGCGTCGCTGATCACGGGCACCGTGCCGATCCAGTTGTAGGAGGTCATCATGCCCATGACGTAGTTGTTGAAGTCGAAGCCCTTTACCGTCATCTCAAAGGGCTTGAGCACGTTCTCCCGGAAGGTCTGCTCGGTCATGTAGGTGAGCAGGAAGGCGCAGCGGTTGGTCTCCTGGTCGTTGCCGGCAAAGTGCTTCAGGAAGGGGTACACGCCGTATTTGGCGGCGCTGTTCACCTCGTAGGAGGCGAAAATGCCGGACAGCACGCCGTCCTCCGAGTAGTACTCGAAGTTGCGCCCGCCAAACGCGGAGCGGTGCAGGTTCAGGCCGGGGCCGTACCAGCCGAAGTTATTGGCGTTGGCGAATTCCTGGCCCATAGCGTCGCCGATCTTGTCCGCCATCTCCTTGCTCCAGGTCTGGGCCATGAGCACCTCGGAGGGGAACTGGGTGCCGGTGGTGTGGGTGACGTAGTTGGACAGGCCGGCGGGGCCGTCGCAGTCAGACGTGGCCACCTTGCCCACGGACTCGATGGGGGCGGTCTTCCAGCCGCCGGTGTTGATGAGGGTGATCATGTCCTCCAGGCTCAGCTGGTCCAGCAGCTTTTCCCAATTGGGGTCGTCGTAGCCCTTGCCGGTGAGGTCGGCCAGCTTCAGGCCGTTGTCCGCCCCCAGGGTGGGCATCACGTCCTCGTCGCTGTCGTACTTGCTGGGATTGTACTTGGCCACAGAAATCTGCTGGATGGCCTTTTCGGTGTCCTTGTCGATTTCAAACTCGGTGGGGGGCGCGGTGACATCGTCATAGTTGGCGAAGCCGTCCTTGCGGGAGAGGTAGCTCCGGCCTGCGTCGGCATAGTCGAAGCGGTTTACCGCGGGGATGCCGTCGGAGGGGCGGCCATCCTTGCTGTAGTCCACGTCGGAGCCCAGCTCAAAGGTGCGCTCATCCAGCACGGTGTGGGAGTTGGAGCGGATGGACACGCTGTAGCTTCCCGCCTCCAGGATATAGCCGCCGTTCTCCGTCTTGACCTTGCCGGAATCGTAGGAGGCCAGGTTCTCCAAAGGCACGGACAGGGTGATCTTCTCGGAGGCCCCGGGCTCCAGCAGGCCGGTTTTGCCGAAGTCCAGCAGGTTTACGCTGGCCTTCTCAATGCCGCCGTTGGTGTAGGGCGGGGTGAAGTACAGCTCCACCACGTCCTTGCCCGCCACGCTGCCCGTGTTGGTGACGGTGACCTCCACGGTGACGGCGTTGGCGTCCTGCTTGAAGTCGGTGATCTCCTGCTTGAACTGGGTGTAGCTCAGGCCGTGGCCGAAGGGGTACTGCACATAGTCGTCGTAGTTGATCAGCCCCTCCTCAGCAGCGGTCTCATAGAACTTGTAGCCCATGTAGATGCCCTCCACATAGTCCACAAAGGAGAACACGCCCTGGAAGGTGTTGTCGTTGCGGATAACCTGCTTGGTCAGGTCTTCCACCCCGGTGAAGAAGTGGTTGCCCGAGTTGCCGGAATGGTTCCAGGTGGGGGCCTTCGTCAGGTCCTTCAGGTAGGTGTCCACCGTCCTGCCGGAGGGGTTCACCGCGCCGGAGATGATCTTGCCCAGGGCGGCCATGCCCGCCGCGCCGGTGCCGGGGGCCAGGATCACCGCGCCGATGGAATCATACTTGTCCACCCAATCCAGCTCCATGGCGTTGTTGGCGTTGATGACCACGATCACCTTGTCGAAGCTGGAGCAAACCAGCTCCACCAGGTCCTCCTCGGTGCGGGACAGCTCCAGATAGTGCTCGCCCGGCTCGAAGTCGTCATAGTCGCCGTTGTTGGTGTACAGGCCGTTGGTGTAGCCGTAGTTGGTTTTGGCCCGCTCCTCCACCGCGTCGGTCTTAGCCACGTCGTAGGTGCCGTTGATCACCGCGTTCATGTCGGAGGGCAGGTCGGCGTTCTCGCCGCCGGTGCGGCCGATGACGATCACGGCGGTGTCGGAGAAGGACTCGGCCCCGCTCATCACCGCGGAGGTGTAGGCGTCCCGGGTGGGCTCGGGCAGGGTCCAATCCTGGGTCTGCATGGTGATGGCGGCGCGCTCGCTGCAATAGCCGGTGTACATTTTCACAAGCTCGTCGTTCATGGAGTAGCCCGCGTTGGCCAGCGACTGGAGTATGCTGACGGCGGGGGCGGAGCCGTCGCCGCTGTTGGCGGAGCCGGTGCCGCTGTACACGGGGTTGGTGGAGGCCCAGCCGAACACGTTCAGGTTCTTGGTGCCCGAGTCCAGCGGCAGCAGGCCGTTGTTCTTCACCAGCACCATGCCCTCGTCGCCGGTCTCCTCAATGACGGCAAGGCTGTTGCCCACCACGTCGTCGGAAATCTCCGCCTTGGAGGCGTTGAGCACGCCGGACACGGTGGCGTACAGCGGGCCATAGCAGATCAGGTTGACGCACAGCAGCACCACCAGAATCCACGCCAGCCCGGCTGTCCAGCGCACCACATGGCGCGTCCCCTTTTTCACCACAAACTGGGCGGCTACCATTACGATGACCATCACCAGCAGCGCGGCCAGAATGGCGTAGATGTACCCGCTGACGGAGCGGATGTAATTGCCCACATCCGCGGCGCTGGCGCCCATCTTCACAAAAACCGGGGTCAACAGGTTGATAATAAAGTCGATCATACAGCAAGGTTCCTCCTTTTTAGGGTATAATAACGAGGAAAACACCGGCGGGGAGCGGAGAATGCCCCGCCCCCCGCCGGCTTTAGGAGAAAATGATGAAATCAGGAATTACTGGTTGGCGTACTTGAAGTCGATGGTCTGGCACTCGGTGAGGGGCGCGGCGGAGTAGGTCTTGACGCGCTGGTCGTCGATCTTGCCGGACCAGTTCAGGCCGTAGGCGAAGTCGTACACGTTCCCGTCGGCGTCCACGTAGCACTCCAGGTCGCGGGGCAGATCCTCGCCGGTCTGGGCCTCCACGGCCTCCATGGAGGCGGGCATCTGGGCCACCAGCAGGCCGCTGGGCTCGTGCTCGCCGGTGACGGTCTTCAGGAAGGCCTCGTCGGTCACGCGCTGATAGCCAACCAGAATGGCGTCGGCCAGAGGCTCTACCTCGCTGAACACCATGGAACCACCGTTGGCCATGCTCATTAGGACAACCACGGGCTTGCCGTTGGCGGCGTTCTTGGCGTACTCAAGGGCTTCCAGGTGGCCGTACTGGCCAGGGCGATCGCCAGTCTGACCTTTATAGGAGCGGTTCTCAGTGGTGACTTTGGTCTGCTGGGTGTAGCCGTCGTTGAAGGTCTCCTCAATCTGTTTACCAGCCACGGAGGTCTCGCGGGCGGTGGTGGCGGTGTACTCGTTGTACTGAATTACGGGAGGATACCAAGTGGTGGTTCCGGTCTCCTCGTCAGTCACACTCTTGGAAGCGGTTTTGGGGGACTGCATCCCCACCAGAATCAGATCGCAGGCGGCGATCTCGGCGGCGGAGGCGCGGACAATGTCGTTCTCGGTGTAGGTGGCGTTGCCCTTGTCGTCAGCGGGGCCGGAAGGATCCTTGGGCGTGTCGGTCACCACATTGTAGTACTGAGCGGCGACCTCCAGATCTACGGAGGGCTCCCACTTGGAGGCGGTGAAGCTGTTGCGCCATCCGCTGGTGTAGGAGTACAGGAAGCGGTAGGGGATGTAAACGGTGAGCTTGTCGCCGCCTTCGGACTTCTTGATGATGTTGTTGCTGTTCTTCACCATAACGATGGAATCCAGCTGGGTCTCCAGGCCATAGGCGCGGGTCTCATCGGTGCAGTTGGTCTCGCGGACATGGTTGGTGGAGTTGTAGGGATTTTCAAACAGGCCGAGGCGCATAGTGGCCAAGATGTTCTCGTAGGCGCGGTCCTGCATCATCTTCAGAGCATCGGCCTCGCCCAGCTCATCCACCAGGAGCTCCCAGGCCTCCTGCATGGCCTCCAGGTTGGAATAGCCGCCCATGGAGGTCATACCACGCTGGATGGCCAGCGCGGCGCGCTCGGCATCGGTGTAATCCTCCATGCCCCAGCTGCCCTGGCTGCCGGAGATGGGACCCCAGTCGGAGATAATGAAGCCGGTCCAGCCGGAGTTAAATAAGGTGTTGTACTTCCACTCGGACCATGCGCCAGCAATGAGTTCGCCCAGGGAGCCATCGGCGGAGTAGGAGATGGAGTAGTTGGTCATGATGCCGCCAGCGGACTTGGTGGAGCTGTTCTTCAGGTTGAACGCGCCGTCGTGGAAGGGGATCAGGTGGGCCTCAAAGTTGTTGTTGGGGAACACGGCAAACCGACCGATATCGGCGTGGTCGTCACGGCCGCCCTCAGCGGCGCCCGCGCCGGAGTAGTGCTTCATGATAGCCATCACGGAATCCTCGCCCCAGCCCTCGTCGGTGGAGCCGTTCCAGGTGGACTGCATGCCGGAAACAAAGGCCTCGGTGATATCACGGGTCAGGGCGGGGTCCTCGCCGTAGGTGCCGGCACCGCGGTCCATGACAGGGGAGGTCATCAGGTCGATCTGGGGACCCAGCAGGCAGGACACGCCGGCGGCGCGGTACTGCTGGGAGTAGGACTTGCCCACTTCAAGGGCGGTGTTGGGATCCATGGTGGAGGCCAGAGCCAGACATTGCACAATGCCGGACTGGCCGTTGGGGTCGATGGACACCAGGGCGGGGATGCCGAAGTCCAGGCTCTCGCACAGCTCCTGAATCAGGTTGACCCAGATGGCGTGGTTCACGTTGTCCTCGGTGGAGGAGCCCAGGTTACGGGTGACGCCGCCCCGGCCGCCGCCGGTGATGTAGGCGTAGCCGCTGTTATCCTCGCTGGCAAACTTGGCCTTGTCGGTGGTGAAGGTGCCCCAGCCGCCGTGGGTCAGGTAGGGGGCGATCTGCTCGCCGCTCATCTGGTTGGCCAGGTCGCGGGCGCGGGTCTCCGCGTCCAGCCGCCAGTCCTCATAGGGGTCCAGCGCGCCGTTGCGGTTCAGGTCCTTAAAGGCGAAGCCGCCGGACTGGAGCAGCTGCACGCCGGACTCCTTGGAGTAGCCCAGGGTCGCGCCGCCCTCGTTGGTGATTTTCACCCAGCCGTCGGAAGTGGTCTCCTCTTTCCACTTCACGTCGCCGGAGCCCAGCTCCTCCAGGTCGCCGGTGTTGGCAACCGGGGCGGAGGTTTCGGGCCCGCCGCTGGCGTCAGGCGTGT
>Ga0137308_102864_pt1 | contig 10115 bp, 7 predicted proteins | sample Inofrocosms_June_FD_97181 | JGI IMG/M metagenome (GOLD analysis project Ga0137308, IMG submission 97181) | Mouse cecal microbial communities from Vienna, Austria - N-Acetylneuraminic and N-Acetylglucosamine D2O microcosms_June | ecosystem: Host-associated > Mammals > Digestive system > Large...
AAATTTATCTATGTGGGGTTTAGAAGTGTTCTCCAATGGAGTCATTATAACAAATCTAATAAGAAAGTAATGGCTATAGCCAGTCAGGATTGGTTTACAAATACAACGATTCAGATGACTGGCGAAATTATGAAATCGTCTTTGACAAATAGCTGGGACATTATATTGTTACCACATTATAGGGAATCAATGAAAAGCTATGAATTGCTTGAAAGAAATTATCCAACATTAATCATTGAATCCCAAAAGAGATATGACAATGTAGATTTGCTTATTACTTTTTATTCGACAATCGTATATGATTTTTGGTCAGTGAATCCAGGTTTACAAGTCTACTGTTTACAGATACCAGGATATGTGCCTGGTTATTATGAACGTGACAATGTAAAAGTATTTCATAAAGTTGATGAAATGGTCTCTGATCTATTGGCGTCTGACTTTTAGCTGTTTCATAAGAAATAGTAGCAGGATGACAAGATTCGTACCTGAGGACAATCAGTATTGAAATGAGGAGAAAAACGATGACTACATACAACAAACCCTTCGTAATTGCAGAAGCCGGATGCAACCACATGGGGCAGATGGCGATCGCTAAAGATCTAATTGAAACTGCTGCACACTTCTGCAAAGCTGATGCAATTAAGTTCCAGAAACGTTGTCCGAAAGAGCTTTTTACGTCGGAGCAGTACAATGCCCCACACCCGAATCCCGTCAATTCCTATGGCAAGACATATGGTGAGCATAGGGAGTTCCTGGAATTCACAGTTGATCAGCATGCCCAGCTCAAAAGGTGGTGTGAGGATGCGGGCATCATTTATTCTACGTCCGTGTGGGATCTTACCAGTGCAAAGGAGATTGCATCTCTTCATCCCCAGTTCGTTAAGATCCCTTCTGCCTGTAACACCCACTTTGAGATGCTTCAATGGCTGTGCGATAACTATGAGGGGGAGATTCAGCTTTCCTTTGGTATGACAACAAAAGAGGAAGAAGAGCGGGTTGTTCATTTGTTTGAGAAGAATGGCAGGGCGAAAGACCTGATCCTTTACAACTGCACTTCCGGCTATCCGGTTCCTTTCAGGGATGTCTGCCTTCTGGAGATTACCCGAATGAAGGAACAGTATGAGAGACGTGTTAAGGCTATAGGATTCTCCGGGCATCACCTTGGTATTGCAGTTGATGTGGCGGCTTATATGCTTGGTGCAAAGTATATAGAGCGTCATTATACACTGGACCGTACATGGAAAGGAACGGATCATGCAGCATCTCTTGAACCGGATGGCATCCGGAAGCTTGTGCGGAATCTTCATGCTGTTCATGATGCCTTGACATTCAAGTCTGAGGAAATTCTGCCCATTGAACTAATCCAGCGTGACAAACTGAAATACAGAAAGCATTAAAGACAGAGTATAAATGGAGGCAGATATGAATGTAGCATTTATTCCGGTAAGAGGGGGAAGTAAATCGATTCCTTTAAAGAACATCAAACCAATAAACGGAAGACCTCTTGTTTATTGGACTATAAAAGCGGCCTGCAGATGCAGGTACATTGACAAGGTATATATCGCAACTGACAGCGCCAGGATCAAAGAAACGGTTGAGGGCTTTAAGGCTGGTATAGAAGAGGATATTTTTTCTAAAGCAGAGGTCATTGGCCGGTCAGCAGAGTCTGCCACCGATACGGCATCGACCGAATCCGCAATGCTGGAATTTGCTTCCAATTATGAATTTGATAATATTGTGCTTGTGCAGGCCACATCTCCGCTGCTTCAGGCTTCTGACCTTGATCATGGATTTGAAGTATTTTATACGGAAGGGACGGATTCCGTCCTTTCTGTAGTGAGGCAGAAACGGTTTTACTGGGCAGACGATGAACAGGGATACGCCCATCCGACTAATTACGATGTTTTCCATCGCCCACGTCGTCAGGAGTTTGACGGTTGTCTTGTGGAAAACGGGGCTTTTTATATCAGTTCCAGGGCTGATCTGTTCAAATCACAGAACCGCGTCTCCGGCAATATGAAGGCTGTGGAGATGAAGGAAGATACTTTCTTTGAGATTGATGAGCCCAGTGACTGGGTGATTATAGAAGCCCTGATGAAGAAAAATGGGATATCTGCACCAGCGGAAATTCCGGAGATTAAACTTTTTCTCACAGACTGTGATGGATGCTTGACTGACGGAGGAATGTATTATTCTGAGCATGGTGATGAATTGAAGAAGTTTAATACCCGCGACGGGATGGGATTTGCACTGCTTCGGGAAAAGGGGATTCTCACAGGTGTTGTTACCAGCGAGAAGGTTGATTTAAACAGAAGAAGAGCAGAAAAGCTGAAGTTGGATTTTCTTGAAGCGGGCCGTGAGGACAAGGTGACAGCTGTAAAAAGGATTTGTGAGGAGAGAGGAATTGATCTTCAGAATGTCTGTTATATTGGTGATGATATCAATGATGTGGAAGTCCTAAGGATAGTAGGTTATGGATGTGCACCAGCAGACGCTATGCCGCAGGCAAAAGAGGCAGCGAACTATATAACGGCCGCCAAAGGCGGCGAAGGAGTGATCAGAGAGGTAATTGAAAAGATATGTCATTATCCTCAAAACAAATGAAGGGATCATGTTAAATGAAAGTAATGTTTATCTCCCGCGGATTGGGAGTGGGAATAGGATACAGAGTCAATTCAATGTCGCACTATCATGCATTAATCAAAGCGGTAGGTGAGGACAATGTTTTTACAGTAGATCTGCTCTTTAATGGGGCGTATGTGAAAACCAGAGAAGCGCTCAGCTATTGTGAGCCCAAAACGGTAAAACAAAAGGTTAAGAGACTGCTTCAATTTAATAGAACATCAATAAGTAATGGGATCATGGACGATATAATAGGGGCCATCAGGAATTACAAAATTGATATCGTATATCTTGATGATGCCTCATATGGTAAACTGACCAGGCTGATTAAGAAAAACTACAGCAATATTCCCGTAATTACATTCTACCATGATATAGTAAAAAAATTGTATTTGAAATTTGCACTACAGAGACCGGTGTTTACTATACAGGCATTTGCGTCAATATATGGTGAAAAAATAAACACGAAATACAGTGATATTAACATAACCCTAAACCGCCGGGATACCAGACAGCTTTTGAAATATTATGGAGTGAAGGCAGATTATGAGATGCCTGTTTGTACCGGAGAGGCCCATAGGGTTGAAGAAATAAAGAAGTGTGAAGAAGTTAATATCCTTTTTGTCGGAGCAAAATATATTCCGAATGTAAAGGGAATAACATGGTTTTGTAATCATGTATTTCCTGAATTGAGGGAAGAATGTAATTTGTATATTGTTGGATGGCAGATGGATTTTCTAAAGGATAGAATTCAACATGAAAGAATTCACATCATGGGATCGGTTCCGTCTTTGACACAGTATTATTTAAAAGCCGCCATGATGATTGGGCCTATATTTGAGGGTGGCGGAATGAAAGTGAAGACTGCTGAGGCCCTTTCTTACGGAAAGTATTATATTGGGACAAGGGAAAGTCTGGAAGGATACTATGATCATGCTGACGATCACGTAAAGAGGTTTATCAGACAGGCGAATACGGCGGAAGAATATATCCGAGAGATAAATGAGGCTGTTGAGCATGGAATAAATAATTATTATCCGGAGGTCGTAGAATACTATGATAAGTATTATTCAGTATCAGCTCTTAATCGTCAAATGGAAGAGATAATCCGCTCGGCTGAAACTTTGATAAAATAAGGAGAATATAAGGAATGGGAAGAGTGGGGATCGTTCTTGTAAACTACAATGGTGCAGGATTTCAGAATGACTGCATTCGGACACTTTATGAAATGACGGATCAGGATTTTGATATAATCCTTGTGGACAATGCCTCAACAGATCATTCTGTTGAACTGATGAAATCGGAATTTGCTGGCAGGGGGAATATCCATTATCTGCTACAGAAGAATAATCTCGGAGTGGCGGCTGGAAATAACATAGGCATAAAACATAGTATTGAAATTGGCAATGAGTATACTATGCTGCTCAATAATGATACAGAACTGGACCAGAATCTGTTATCAGAATTGCTTAAGTACGCAGATAGGAATACCGTAACAGTACCGAAGATTTATCATTTCGATAATAAGAAATTATTATGGTTTGCTGGTGGTTATATGGATTGGGGAAGAGCCGCAGGTGTTCATACCGGTTATCCTGAAATTGATCATGGCCAGTATGACCAGGACGCGGAAGCTACATATGCCCCAACCTGCTGTATGCTCATTCATAATAGTATCTTTGATAAAGTAGGGTTTATGGATGAGAATTTTTTTATGTATGCGGATGATACAGATTTTTGTATTAGACTTGTTGAATATGGAATCCGGATACTTTATGTGCATAAAGGGATTGTCTGGCATAAAGTGAGTAGTTCAAGCGGTGGTTCTAAATCAAAGCTTTCTATCTATTATACAAACCGGAATCGCTTATATCTGGTAAAGAAATATAAGAAAAGCATCAAGCCAGTCTTTTGGCTGCGATTTATTAAATCATTGCTAACAGGAATGGCGGGAGCTATTAAAAGTACTAATAATATGTATATTTTGATAGGAGTTAATGATTATCTGAAAGGGAAAATGGGCAAGAGAATTAACTTTAATAAATAAGGTGAAACAGATGAGAAAAATAAAAGTCTCTAAATACTCACTTATCATCATAATGCTGTTGATGGAATTGCTATATGATACGGAATTTCTGTATCTGGTGCGGGTTCGTCATGTTTATGCTGTTATTTTTACAATCCTTTTTATGAGTGTTTTTTATTTCGTGTTTTTTAAAAATATTCACCAAATGGAGAAAAGGGCAAAAGGGTTATTTAAAGAATGTTATACATTTATTATATGCTATATTATATTGTTCATCTATTCTTCAATTAAATACACGAATCAATCATTTGCGGATACATTAATAGGAGAGAATGAATCCTATTCTTTATTGTTTATTGTTATTGCAATTCCTATTATAACTTTGATTTACCATAACAAGGGAAATCGTGAATTATTAAAATTCCTGAATGGTTTCGCACTGGCAGTATGTATACTGGAAATCATGCAGGTCATTGTGCACAAGAGAATGGGAGTTATTTTTTTAACAAGATATTTTGAGGGCAGAAACATTGGATATAGAAGTTATGGACTGAGAATCATACTTCACTGGTCTGGAAATTTTATGACTTTATATAATTTCTATATGTTTTACAATATTAGGGCGAAGAAAAAGGGTAAATGGATAAAATATTTTCTGTTCTTTGTTATAATGATGTTCGACCAGATAGTTGTTTCACAGACAAGACAGACTCTCTTAATTTTGGCAGGCTGCTTTATTTTGCAAATATTACTTGACCGTAATAGCAGATGGGGATTACAAAAAAAGATATTGGTATCTATAAGCATCATAGTTTTTGTATGTATTGGAGGATACATTCCGGATTTTATTAATTCTTTTTCAGCAAGTAGTGATTTGGCAGTAAGCACAACAGAAAGACTCTATTCATACCAATATTATTGGAATTATTTTTTGAGACATCCAATATTCGGTTTTGGATTTGCAAACCCCCAAATTAATACATCCATTGTAAAGGGACCTCTTGGGCGGGCAATCGTTGATGATGTGGGAATCGTGGGACATCTGGCCAAAGAAGGGATATTTGTCGTTCCTATGTACATAATACCGATGATTAGGTGTATCACTATTTTATGTAGAGCAAATCGGAATAAGAAAATACCCGATTTACCGTATTATTGGGCGGCGTTGTTTTTTGTAATTGCCGGATCAGCAACGCAGATTGTTTTAGACCAGGAAAGAATCTTATTATTCCCTATAGTTTTAGGTATGATTGAATATATAAATATAGCCGTAAAAAATAACCTGATAATTTCTGAATTATAGAAATAAATCTACATTAGTACATCGTTGGCTAAATAGCCTGACTATATGGGATTCTGCGATGATTAATCTGCAAGGATAAATCATCATAGCTTATTCAAAGGCGCAATACTGGTGTAAAGATAAGAAACAGAAAAAAGGGAGACATTATAATGCGGGAGAAAAAGGAAAATAATGTCAGCATAAAACAAAATTATTTATATAATTTGATATACCAGTTGATTGTGGTGCTCTCACCAGTTATTGTCACTCCATATATTTCAAGAGTGTTTGGTGCTGATACGATAGGCATGTATCAATATGTTTATTCGATTGCTGGTTATTTCAGTATATTTGTTCTTCTTGGAACATCAATATATGGACAGAGAGAAGTGGCCTCAAACAAAAATGATTCTAAGATATTAGGTGATTTATTTATTCATATACAAGCAGTAAAAGGCATCATGCTTTTATGTTCCATTGTTATTTATTCAATTATCCTAATTAAGGCAAGAGGAGGAAAATATTTTAATCTTTTATTTATAGAAATATTTTTAATGTTTGCTTCTTTTGTTGATATTTCTTGGTTTTTTTATGGGCTAGAAAAGTTTAAAACCGTATCGGCCAGAAGCTCGGTAATTAAGATATTGACTATAATATGTATATTTATATTCGTTAAAGACAAAACAGATTTGATTAAATATGCAGCAATTATGTCTGTGGGAACATTGACTGGAAATTTGCTTCTTTGGATCTATATTCCCCGGTACTGCCATATAACCCGTATTAGAAAAGAATATTTTAATAATATCTGGAAAAGCGCGTGGTTTTTTTTAATACCTAATGTGGCAACACAAATTTATGTGCATCTTGACAAATTGTTGCTTGGAATGATAGCAGGAGATTTTGAAACTGGCTATTATTCGCAAGGGGAAAAAGTAGTAAAGCTGGTTCTTACACTGATCACATCACTTTCGTTAGTGCTTCTTCCAAGAATTACTTATCTGGTTAGTAATGGACAGAAAGATATTGCAAAAGAGAAAATAATATATACATGGAAAGTGGTCCTGATGTTTTCGCTTCCGATGATGGTTGGGTTGATGACAATTTCTAATAAATTTGTACCCATTTTTTTTGGAGAAGGTTATGAACCTGTATCACAAATCATCAAAATACTATCGCCTATAACTGTGCTTATTGGAAGTAACAGCGTATTAGGATATGCAATACTAATCCCATTTAGGCAACAGAAATCATATACTATTTCAGCAGTTATAGGGTGTATTTTGAATTTGCTTGTTAATGTATGTCTGATACCAGGATTCGGTGCTATTGGTGCATGTATTGGAACATTTATAGCAGAAGGAAGTGTGTGTGTAATTCAATATTTATATGCCAGAAAGATAATGGGACCTTTTATTCCATTGTTTAGTTCTTTGAAATATTTTTTAGGGTCATTTATCATGGGGGCTTTTATGCGGGTGATTATGTCGACGAACTATTTCAGTGGGTGGAAATTAATACTGGCAATCTTTTTAGGGAGTATTGTATATTTTGGACTTCTGATTTTGGCCAAAGATGAAATAGTTGGAAATTGTATTAAGCTTTTAAAGAGAAAAATAAATAAGTAGGGCTTTATAGTTGGAGGACACCGTAAAGGCGAAAATATGATATCATTTATACGTTTTTGGCTATATAAGAGGGGAGGGTCTGGAAAGCATATGGAAGCTATTATTAAAAAAATGGGTTGGTCGAGACTTGAAAAATATATTGGAAGAGCATCCATAAACCATGTGATTCATCTCATTATCATATATCTGGCAGTTATAATAAAATCTCGAAACGCAATGGCCTATGTTTTTAGTGATGGTTATACAAAATCTGGTTTGATATGGCTGCTCCTTTCGGGCGGGAGTATGGAGATCCTCTTAATAATTGGCATCTCTTGTCTCTGGTTGAAACGGGAAAAAGCGTCTGCTATTGAACGATTTATATGTCTGGTTATAGCATTGCTTTTGCTAATTGGGTATTGTTGTGATAATGTTGGAAGCTTTTTGAGGATTTTTGAACGTGAAATAAGTAGGGCATTGGCGGTTTGCTATGTTTTTGGTTTCTATTTATTATTGGAAACGGCTGTTGCTTATGCGAAACAGATTTATGGGCATTTCTGTTTATGGTTTGAAGGAGTCCGGATCCCGTTTTTTGAGTTTCATTGTTTCCGAAGTTCATTCATAATGATTACAATTTTCTGGCTTCCCTATATTGTGATCCGTTTTCCGGCAGGGGTTGAGTGGGATGCATATTATCAAATAGAACAAGCTCTGGGATATAAAGAATTAACTGCACATTGGCCAGTATTTTCTACTTATATTATGGGATTTTTTGTAAGAATGGGGAAGGTTCTGCTTTGTTCTTACAATATTGGACTATTTGCTTTGGTTATTACCCAGTCTGTAGCTGGAGCAGCAGTGTTTGCGTATGCCAGTCTGTTTTTGAAGAGATGCAAGGTTTCTGACTTGTTTATCGCAATGTATGTTTTGATTGTGGCAGTATCGCCACTTTATCCAGGTTATCTGACGTCTGTTGTGAAAGATGCTTTGTTTTCTGTTGCAGTTTTGCTGGTAGTTTTACTTATGGCGGAAAATTTGATGTTTCATAAGGCGGGAAGCAAGTATATAGCTGTGCTGACGGTTAGCTTGATTTTTATGTCATTATTACGCAATAATGGCATTTATATTGTGTTATTTTGCCTGGTTGGAATGCTGGTACGATATTTTTTCAAAGGGAGACAGCATGAAAGGTCAGTTGTTGCGGCTATGGTTTTGGCAATAGGAGTCTATGGATTTTATTCGGGGATTATGTTGCCTCATCTGGGGATAAAACAAGATACAGTAATGGAGACATTCTCCATACCATTTCAGCAGACTGCCAGATATCTGACAAAATATCCAGAAGATATATCTGAAGAAGAACTATTGGTTATTGATAGAATATTGGATGCGGGGCAGATTGCCCAGAATTATAATCCTTTACTTAGCGATCCGGTAAAGGCAACTTATCACGGGCAGATGTCAGATATTTTGCCTTACTTTAAGGTCTGGTTTAAGCATTTTCTGAGACATCCAGGATGCTATCTGGATGCAACATTATGTAATAGCTATGGATTTTTTTTGCCAGATGCCAGAATGGGGAATAATGCATTGTCCAGTGGAATGTTTATAGGCACAGTATCAAATGATCAGTTGCAGTTCCAGGAACCAGCATGTCTGGATCACGCAGAGCAGCTGTTATGTAAATATGTGTGTCTTGTTGAAAATAATCCAATTACATTTCTGTTTGCGAATGTAGGCGTGCAGATACTGCTAGGGATTTCGCTGGTCTTTTTAGTGTTATACAGAAGAAATTCGGAAATGTTCATACTTTTGCTTCCTATGATTACCAGCATACTTGTTTGTATTGCCTCACCAACATGGTGGCATAATGGCTTTCGGTATGCACTGCCAATTATATGCATGAATCCGTTTTTGCTGGTGTTGGGGATTATGGACCAGAATACGATTACAGAAGACAAGGCTGGGTGTCGTGAACGGGATAAAATGAAAAAGTTCTTTAACAATAATGGGAAAATACTTGACTGAATAGGGGAGGTATTTTATGGTCTTTTCAAGTTTACTTTCTTTTATCTGCCATTGGTACTGTTTTTGTATTTTTGGCGCAGGATAAGTATCGGAATTATATTCTCCTCGTCGCCAGTTTGTTATTTTATACATACGGGGAATCTAAGTTTCTAAATGGGTAGAACAAGCCAGGAAACAGTTACAACTTTCAAAAGGCTCTTTCCTCTTCCTAAACATACCATCTCTATATGGCCTATTAATAAGCAGTAGGCATTTAGTTCTTTTTTATGAAAAAAGTAGAATTGTGTCAATAAGTGTGATGCAGTTAATGCGTTATCCTTCCAATACCTGGAAACGGGAGGACGTGTCAGCATGGAGTTTGTTATGTCTTTTTTTGCTGCTGTTGCGGCTGGTGTAGTATGCCACTACATCATCAAATGGTTAGACAGTGGTCATAAGGGCAACAAATAGCCTGGGTGCTTTGCCACTATAAAAAGAAAAGAAGAATCCCTCAACTGTGCTGCAACACGGTTGGGGGATTCTTCTTGTGCGCCCGGCGGCGCACGTTTCT
>Ga0137308_102866_pt1 | contig 10103 bp, 10 predicted proteins | sample Inofrocosms_June_FD_97181 | JGI IMG/M metagenome (GOLD analysis project Ga0137308, IMG submission 97181) | Mouse cecal microbial communities from Vienna, Austria - N-Acetylneuraminic and N-Acetylglucosamine D2O microcosms_June | ecosystem: Host-associated > Mammals > Digestive system > Large...
GCCGAAGGCGGAGCTGCTTGCTCTTTTATCCTAGAAAACAGGATTTATGCGGCAGAATGATCGTATCAGCGGATGTTTTGTGCAGGGAAAGAAATCAGAGAATGTGCAGGGGATGAGGCTTTATGAAAGATGTGATCATCATCGGAGCCGGAACGGCAGGGCTGACGGCGGCAATCTATGCGCTGCGGGCAGGAAAGAGCGTTCTGGTTTTAGAACAGGGAAATTATGGCGGACAGATCATCAATACGCCGAAGGTAGAAAATTATCCGGGTATCGAACAGATATCCGGATATGAGTTTGCCGCCGGATTATATCGGCAGGCTGAAAAGCTGGGCATGGAATACCGGAGTGAAAAGGTGACGGATATCCGGCTGGAGGGCGGCGCAGAGGCAAAAGAGGAACTTTCTTCCGCCAGTTTGGAAACAGGAAATAAAATAGTGGAGACCACGGAACAAAGCTACCGTGCCAGAGCGGTTATCCTTGCGACAGGGGCAAAGAACCGGCTGCTCGGAATTGAGAAAGAATCGGAATACACCGGCAGGGGGATTTCTTACTGTGCGACCTGTGACGGTATGTTTTTCAGAGGAAAAAAAGTGGCGGTCGTAGGCGGCGGGAATACGGCGTTGGAGGATGCGGCGTTTCTTTCAAATTACTGCGAAAAGGTATATCTGATCCACAGAAGGGAGACCTTCCGCGGAGAAGAAAAATTGGTAAAAGAGCTGCGGAAGAAAGAAAACGTGGAGTTCTTTTTAAATAAGACTGTGCAGGAACTGGAAGGCGGGGCAACGCTGCAGGCGGTTGTCCTGCGGGATAAGATCAGCGGAGAGGAAAGCAGGCTGGAGATCAGCGGGCTGTTTGTGGCGATCGGACAGATGCCGGAAAACGGGGTTTTTGCCGGGTTGGTGGATCTGGATGAAAACGGTTATATACTGGCGGGCGAGGACTGGAGGACCAACGTGGAAGGGATCTTTGCCGCGGGAGACTGCCGCAAAAAAACGGTGCGTCAGCTCACCACGGCAGCCGCGGACGGCGCAGTCGCCGCACTGGCGGCAGCGCAGGTGTAGAGCGGCGCTGATAGGGTGTACTGTAGGAAAGCTTGCGGTACTGGAAATCAGCAAGTTTTCCGGAAGTGCACAAAACGATTTACGGACACTAAGTGGCAGGAAATTGTTTTAGTAAAGGGTGTACTGCAGGAAAGCTTGCGGTACTGGAAATCAGCAAGTTTTCCGGAAGTGCACAAAACGATTTACGGACACGAAGTGGCAGGAAATTGTTTTAGTATAGGGTGTACTGCAGGAAAGCTTGCGGTACTGGAATAGAGGTTACAGATGAAAAAGATTTGGGCACTATATAAAAAATATGAAGAACTGATCAATTATCTTGTGGTAGGCGTGATGACTACGGTGATCAGCTGGGCGGCTTATGGAGTATGTAAGCTTGTTATGAACGTGGACAACGTTGTTATTATGCAGGCAGCCGTATTCCTGCGCTGGTTTGCGGGGGTGGTGTTCAGTTATTTCATGAGCCGCAAATTTGTATTCAAAAGTAAAAATCCTAAAATATGGAAAGAAGCCATCGACTTTACCACATCCAGGATTGTCACTTTATTTCTGGATATGTTTGTCATGTGGCTTCTTCCGACCGTATTTAAGGTAAATGACTGGATCGCTACCTTTGTTTCGGCGGTTCTGGTTGTTATCATGAATTATATTTTCAGTAAATTTATTGTCTTCCGCAAAAAGAAGGCTTGAAATATTAAAAACCCTCTTGACAAACCGTCCGATGCTATGTAAAATAGATAAGTACGAATAAATGATGATTCGTAGACAAGTACGTGTAGCTCAGCTGGATAGAGCGTCTGGCTACGGACCAGAAGGTCGTGGGTTCGAATCCTGTCACGTACGCGGAAAGCCTTGTAAACCGTATGGTTTATAAGGCTTTTTATCATATCATCGGGATAATGCTGACGGATATTGTGCAGGCAGGAAATAAGGAGAAAGAAGGATGGCAAAGCTGTTAATTAATCTGAAAAAAATAGTGTTCAGCCGTTTGGTCATTACGATCATGCTGGTGGCAGCGCAGGCATATTTCCTGTTTGCCACATTTTACTGGCTCAGTAATTATATGCCTGTAATATCGGTCATCCTGATGCTTTTGAGCGGTGTTCTGCTTATTTATGTGGTGAACCGGGATATTAATCCGGCTTTTAAACTGACGTGGGCGATTCCGCTGTGTCTGTTTCCGCTGTTCGGCGGGCTTTTGTACTTATATGTAGAGACAAATTTTATCACCATTTCCATTAAAAAAACGATCAACCGCAGAATTGAGGAAGGAAAGCCCTATCTGGAACAGAATAAAGAGATAAGGAAGCGTTTAAATGGAAAATCCGTTTCCATGTCGGCAATCTCGCGTTATGTGGAGAATACGGGAGGGTTTCCGACCTATGAAAACACAAAAGTGACTTATTTTCCTTTTGGAGAGGATAAATTTGAAGATCTTTTACCGGAACTGGAAAAGGCGGAGCATTTTATCCTGATGGAGTATTTTATTATATATGAAGGTTCTGTCTGGAGCAGTATTCTGGAAATATTAAAGCGGAAAGCGGCGGAAGGTGTGGAAATAAAGCTGATGTATGACGGCACCTGCGCCATTAACGGACTGCCGAGAAAATATGAAGAGAGTCTGCGGAAAGCTGGGATTGACGTAAGGATATTTTTGCCGGCGGTTCCGTTTTTCTCCACTCACCAGAATCATCGCGACCATCGGAAGATACTGGTGATTGACGGAAAAGTGGCGTATAACGGCGGTATCAATCTGGCGGATGAATACGCTAATATCACGCATCCCTATGGATGCTGGAAGGATACGGCAGTGAAAATAGAAGGAGATGCAGTGCAGAGTTATACGATGATGTTTCTGCAGCTCTGGTACAGTATAGGATCGGAAAGCAATCCCGGTTATCTCCCGGGGGATTATTTGAAATATCTGCCAAAGAAGACTGCAAAAAGGCAGGAAGCGCCGTTTCAAAAGGAGGGATGGGATATCCCGGAAGACGGTTATGTGATGCCTTACGGGGACGGGCCGAACTCCAGACACGCCCTTGCGGAAAATGTATACTTGGACATGATGAACCGTGCAAACCGTTATATCCATGTGATGACGCCCTATTTTATCACTGACAATGAAACCATGCGGGCTTTTAAATATGCGGCGGAGAGGGGAACGGAGGTAAAACTGATCGTGCCTCATATTCCGGATAAAAAAGTGATCTTTGATGTGACAAGGATATCCTATCCGGTGCTCTTGCGGGCGGGGGTAAAGGTTTACGAATATACCCCGGGCTTTATCCATGCGAAAACAGTCGTATCCGATGACAATAAAGCGGTGGTGGGCTCCATCAATTTCGATTTCAGAAGCCTCTACCATCATTTTGAATGTGCCACTTATATTTACAGGAATCCTGTGATTGCGGAGATAGAGGCTGATTTCCAGAACACTTTGAAAGACTGTCAGGAAGTGACGATGGAGTACTATCTTTCCATTCCCTGGTATCGCCGCCTGCTCGGAAAGGTGCTGAATTTCTTTTCGCCATTGCTTTAATACAACTAGTTTATGCATTTTTAATATTCGTTTTATAGAAAAGCACAGCGAGATGTGGTACACTTCAATCATACATGCAAAGTGCAGATGTGCAGCGAAGAAGAGGAATGGAAAATATTTGATGAACAGGTATGAATTTATCAGTACACTGCGGATATCGCTTACCGGTAAGGTGCCGGCAACAACGGTAGAAGATAATGTTCAGTACTATGAAGAGTATATTGAGATACAGCTTCGTCAGGGAAAGAGCGAGGAGGAGATACTGGAGGCGCTCGGAGATCCGCGGCTTCTTGCGAAAACCGTCATTGAGGCTAATAAATATGCCGAGGGTACGGATACCTATGGCGGGGATGATGACGGGGAGATTCCCTATGGCGGCAGCGGTAAAAGTTTCAGGGAATGGTATCGGGAGCGGCCGGCGTGGCTGCATACGATTATGTCGGTGTTGATCACGGTGCTTGTACTGATCGCGGCATTTTCCGTACTGCAGGTTCTGTTCCCGTTTATATTGATGATTTTTATTGTGATGGGAGTATATCGTCTGATCAGGCAGCTTCGATAGAAAAAAATTAAAAAATAATGTATAAACCTGAAAACACTGAGACATACTACTGAATGTAATAGAGAACAGCCGAGCAAAAAGCGGAGCAGTTCGTCATTAAAAATTCAGGAGGTATGCATATGTCTAAGAATGACACAAACAAAACAGGGAATTCTCAGAACGAATCTCAGAAGAACCAGAATCAGAACCAGAGCCAGAACAGCAACAAGAATTCTTCTGAAAACTGCAAGAACAACAATTACTAAGAAAAAGAAAGAGGGGAAAGCGGAAGCTTTCCCTTTCTTAATATTACGTTTTAGTTGACAGAGCAAATATCCTAATTTAATATAGGTTTATGAGAAAATTTGAGTTGATTGCTCCATGCCATTTCGGGTTGGAAGCGGTATTAAAAAAAGAAATCACAGAACTTGGCTACGAGATCCTGCAGGTGGAGGACGGCAGGGTTCTTTTTGCAGGCGATGACGAAGCTGTCTGCAGGGCGAATCTTTTTCTGAGGACGGCGGAAAGAATTCTGATCAGGATCGGCAGTTTCCCAGCAGTTACCTTTGAGGAACTGTTTCAGGGAACAAAAGCCCTGCCCTGGGAAGAGTATATTCCGAAAGACGGAAAATTCTGGGTGGCAAAGGCAGCCAGTGTGAAGAGTAAACTGTTCAGTCCGTCGGATATCCAGTCGATCATGAAGAAGGCGATCGTAGAAAGGCTGAAGGGCGTGTACCATACAAACTGGTTTGCGGAAGAAGGCGAAAGCTTTCCGCTCAGGGTATTTATCATGAAGGATACGGTGACGGTGGGGCTTGATACGACGGGAGAATCTTTACATAAACGCGGCTACCGGAAGCTGACGGCAAAAGCTCCCATTGCGGAGAATCTGGCGGCGGCGCTGATCATGCTGACACCGTGGAAAAAGGACCGGATTTTGGTGGATCCTTTCTGCGGCAGCGGGACTTTTCCGATTGAGGCGGCCATGATGGCAGCGAATATGGCACCGGGGCTCAGCCGGGAGTTTATATCGGAAGAGTGGGACCATCTGATTCCCAAAAAACAGTGGTATGATGTGCTGGATGAAGCGAATGATCTGGTGGATCTGTCTGTGGAGACGGATATTCAGGGATATGATATCGATGACGCCATGGTCGCCATTTCCAGAGAAAATGCAAAACGGGCTGGAGTGGACAGGCTGATACACTTTCAGAGGCGTCCGGTGTCGGAGTTGAGCCATCCGAAAAAATATGGTTTTCTGATCACAAATCCGCCCTACGGGGAGCGGCTGAAGGAGAAAGAAGAACTGCCGGAACTTTACCGGATGCTTGGCGTAAGATACGGCAGTCTTGACAGCTGGTCGATGTATCTGATCTCGGCCTATGATAAGGCGGAAGAAAGCATCGGGAAAAAGGCGGATAAAAACAGGAAGATATATAACGGGATGATGAAGACCTATTTTTATCAGTATACGGGGCCGAAACCGCCCGGAAAAAAGAAAGCCGGTGAGATGACGGGATGAAGAAACTGATGAGATGGAGCGCCATTCTGGGCGGAAGTTTTCTTGCGGCGGCGTTTATGCTTGTCGCGGGTCTGGGCATGAATCGAATGACGGCTGCCGCGGAGACAGGAAGTGCTTCCGGCGTGCCGGAGACGGCGGATTCGGAAGCGGGGCCGGGACATGAATTGATTTTGCAGGGGAATCGTTATAAACCTTCGGAACTGTACGAAAGGGCTGTCATTCTGAATACAGAGGCTTCGGAAGGGGCAGACAGTCAGGAAAAAGAAATACTTGCCCGGATAGAAGAAAGGTGCCGGGCGCTGCTGGAGGCGGAAGGAATACGGGTATACAGTATTTCGGAAGAAGGAAAAGAGGCAGACCCTGAGAATAAGATGCTGCTGGCGGAACAGACCAAGGCAGGCCTGTATCTGGGACTGACGCTCGGAGGAGATACGGACACGGAAGTTTTCGGCAGCTATGTCTGTTACAACAGCCTGTATTTCCGTCCCTGGCTGACAAACGGCAGCTTTGCGGACCGGATGGAGCGGGAGGTAGTCACGGCGATAGAGGGAAAGGCGCTGGGGCTTGTGGAGGTGGAAGAGGGTATTTTGACGGAACTTTCCATACCGGCTGCCGTCGTCTGTCCGGGTTATATGAGTAATGAAACGGAAAAAGAGCTGCTTCTTACGCAGGCGTATCAGGAGAGGATCGCGGAAGGGATCTGTAAGGGGATAACGGATACATTTGAGGAACTGGAATTAAGATGAAAGTAATAGTTGCAACAGGAAATAAGGATAAAGCAAAAGAAATCAGAGAAATCCTGCGGGATATGGATGCCGGTGTGACAACAATGAAGGAGGCGGGATTTTTTGCGCAGCCGGAGGAGAACGGCAGCACTTTTCTGGAGAATGCCATCATAAAAGCAAAGGCGGTGGCAGAGGAAGCGGCGCGGGATGAGAACTGGAAAGACGCCATAGTGATCGCGGATGATTCGGGGCTTGTTATCGATGCCCTGAACGGAGAGCCGGGCATTTATTCGGCGCGCTATCTGGGGCATGACACTTCCTATCGGGTGAAAAATGCGGATCTGATCCGGCGCCTTGAAGGGGTTTCAGGCAGGGAGAGAAGCGCCAGGTTTATCTGTGCGGTTGCGGCGGTCTGTCCGGACGGAAGGGTGCTGACGGCGGAAGGCGCGATGGAGGGGCAGATCGGGTATGAGGAGCAAGGAGAGAATGGTTTCGGCTATGACCCGATCTTTTACCTGCCGGAATTTGACTGCACATCGGCGCAGTTGTCTCCGGAGGATAAGAACAGTATCAGCCACCGGGGGAAGGCCCTGCGGGCAATGAGGGAGAAACTGGGCGTGAGTTTGGAGGAAAACAGATGAAGGTACTGATCGTAAGCGATACACACAGACAGGGGGAGAATTTTTACAGGGCGCTGGAAGAGACAAAGCCGGTGTCTCTTGTAATACACTGCGGCGATGTGGAAGGACAGGAGTATGAATTTGAGGAAGCGGTGAGGGAAATGAATAACTGCCCTTTTGTTGTGGCGGCAGGCAATAATGATTTCTTCTCCAATCTGAAAAATGATGTGGAGGTCCAGATCGGCCCGTATAAAGCGCTGGTAACCCACGGGCATAATTATTATATTTCCGTGAGCAACGAGTTTTTAAGGCAGGAAGCCAAAGCGAGAGGATACCAGATGGTGTTTTACGGACATACCCACCGTCCGGCAGTAGACGATAAAGGCGGTATCTGGGCGGTCAATCCGGGGAGCCTCTCCTATCCGAGACAGGAGGGCAGGAAACCTTCCTATGCGGTGATGGAGATTGACGGGGAAGGAAAGACGGAAGTTACGATACATTATCTGGAGCGGTATTGATGCGGGGAAAGCTTTTGGGATATCAGGATGTTGTAAAAATAACGAAGATGATGTTAAGGGTGCTCTTGCTGGCGGCGGCATCCTTTTTCGTATATATTTTAGCGGGCGGACGGGAAATACCGGTGTCCGCGGAAAAGCTGCGGATCTCTTTGCAGAGTGATAAAAACGGTGAGGGGTGTTATCTTTTTCTGCCCTCCTTCGCGAGGCTGCCTGATGTTACGGTACTGATGCCGAAGGGGCAGGAAGAAGGGATAATTGTTTCTTATGAGGAAACCGGCGCTGCCCCGGCACAAAGGGAGAAGCAAAAGGAGCGCGGCGCTCTGCCCCGGGGCAGAGCGCTGGTGCGGGCGGGAGAGCAGGAGTTTGAGGCTGAGGTGCTGCAGTCCCGGAATATGCCCTGCCTCTGGGTGGAGACCGAGGAGCCGTTTGAGGAACTGGAGGCGGACAAGGAGAAGGAGAGCGCCGGAAAACTTATTTTGTATCTGCCCGGGGGCCGGAAAGCTTTTCAGGGTGAGATCGAAGCCATGCACGGACATGGAAATTCCACATGGTATGAAAATAAAAAATCATGGCAGATCAAACTGTCTGCAAAGGCATCCCTTTTGGGGATGGACCCGGCTAAAAAATGGCTTTTGATCTCCAATGTAAAAGATCCGTCCATGATGCGGAACAAACTGTTTCTGGATATGTCAAAGGAATGTTCACTGCCGGGGGCTTTAAGCTGCGAATGGGCGGATCTGTATGTGAACGGGGAGTATCAGGGGCTCTATCTTTTGGCGGAAAAAGCGGATATTGCGCCGGGAAGGCTGGAAATCGGCGATCTGGAGGCGGAGAACGGGGAATTAAACGGCGATGTAACGGCTTATCAGAATTATACTCTGGCAGGAGAAGAGGAAACGCTGCTGCAGGGATGGTTTCTGCCTGAAAATCCGAAGAATATCGAGGGGGGATATCTGCTGGAGATGGAATATCCCGTCAGGTATGCGGCGGAGCCGAGTAAATTTCTGACAAGAAACGGACAGCATGTGGTGGTGAAAAGTCCTGCGTATGCATCCGTGGAGGAGATACAGTATATCTATGCCTTTGTGCAGGATTTTGAAAGCGCGCTTTTTGCCGGGGACGGATATCTGCCGGAAGGAGAGGAGCTGGATCAGGGCAGAGCGGGCATTTTTTACACAGAGATGATGGATATGGATTCCTTTGCGGGACGTTACGTCCTTGATGAAATCAGTAAAAATATTGACGCCAATTCTTCAAGCGTGTTTTTTTATAAACCGAGGTATGCGGACAGGCTGTACGCCGGGCCGGTATGGGATTATGATCTCGCGCTGGGAAACGGCGGGGGCTGGGGCGAGGCGGATGAACTGCATAAACCGGAAGGGTTTTATGTTAATCTGGCAGGCTGGAGCAAAACGTTATATGAAAAGCCGGAGTTTTACACGGCGGTGGAAAAGTGCTATCAGAGGCAGTACGGCCCCTGGCTGGAGAAATTTCTGGAGACGGGATATGAGGAGTACAGGGAGCGGATCAGAGCCGCCGCCGGAATGGATAACTGTTACAGAGGTATTGATAGCTGGGAGGAAGGGACGGAGGATATGAGAAAGTTCCTTGAAGAAAGAAAAATCTGGCTGGACGGACAGTGGGGAGATAAAAGTTGAAAAAATTGAAAAAAAATAATTTTTTTTATTGACATAAGGGGAGAGGTATTATATAATAATCCTTGCGTCACGGTTAGGGACGCTGTAAGTCAGGGGATTTTCTGAATCTGAAGAAATGCCGGGGTGTGGCTCAGCTTGGCTAGAGCGCCTGGTTTGGGACCAGGAGGTCGCAGGTTCGAATCCTGTCACCCCGACTTAAAACAGAAAAGCAGTCAGTATGCGGGTGTAGTTCAATGGTAGAACACCAGCCTTCCAAGCTGGACACGTGGGTTCGATTCCCATCACCCGCTTATCGTATGGTTTCCGATGAGGCCATACCGGCGCCGGATCGAGCGTTATGCATCGTAAAGCGCATCGAGGTTAGCAGCATGTGTTCGTAGCTCAGCTGGATAGAGCAACGGCCTTCTAAGCCGTGGGTCGGGGGTTCGAATCCCTTCGAGCACGTTTGGACATGCAGATGTCAATATGGTGGGTATGGCGCAGTTGGCTAGCGCGCCAGATTGTGGCTCTGGAGGCCGAGGGTTCGAGTCCCTTTACCCACCCTGAAAGTTTTCAGCGGGCAGAAGAGATTCGTAAAGGGCAGGATGCCGATGATGGGCTATCGCCAAGCGGTAAGGCACAGGACTTTGACTCCTGCATTCGCTGGTTCGAATCCAGCTAGCCCAGTTTGTCCGGTCACATGTACGGACGATAAAAAAACAGTATGGGCCACTAGCTCAGGTGGTAGAGCACTTGACTTTTAATCAAGTTGTCCGGGGTTCGAGTCCCCGGTGGCTCATTATAGTAGGTTTTTTGGTAGTACAGTACTAAAAAGCCTGCTTTTTTTATGCCCCGGAGGGGTACAGAGGAGGAAAATTGGGATTTCAGGGAGGGGATAAGGGGGGTACAAAGGGGTATTTAGAGGGCTGCAGGCGCCCTT
>Ga0137308_102868_pt1 | contig 10093 bp, 16 predicted proteins | sample Inofrocosms_June_FD_97181 | JGI IMG/M metagenome (GOLD analysis project Ga0137308, IMG submission 97181) | Mouse cecal microbial communities from Vienna, Austria - N-Acetylneuraminic and N-Acetylglucosamine D2O microcosms_June | ecosystem: Host-associated > Mammals > Digestive system > Large...
CTGGCCACCAACAGCTCCAACCTGGTCAGCTCCAAGCTGGCCGGGGTCACCCGGCACCCCGAGCGGCTGATGAACCTGCACTACTTTAACCCCGCTCTGGTGATGCAGCTGGTGGAGGTGGTCAAGGGCCCCCACACCAGCGACGAGGCTGTGGAGTGCGCCCGGGCCTTCGGTGAGCGGACCGGCAAGTCCCCCATCGTCATCCAGAAGGAGATTGCCGGCTTTGTGGCCAACCGCATCAACGCCGCCGTCACCCGGGAGGCCTGCCTGCTGCTGGAGAAGGGCATCGCCTCGGTGGAGGATATCGACACCGCCTGCGAGAAGGGCCTGGGCTACCCCATGGGCCCCTTCAAGCTGATGGATATGACCGGCCTGGACGTGAACTACTACGTCCGCCGGGACCGCTTCGCCGAGAGCGGCGACCCCAACGACGCCCCCAGCCCCCTGGTCATCGACAAGGTCATCAAGGGCGAGCTGGGAAGAAAGAGCGGAAAAGGTTGGTATCATTATCCTGAGAAATAAATTAAATAAAGGAGTATGAGTTATGATTAACCGGATTACACACAAGCAATTTCTGACTCTCTGTGACCATGTTATTGAGAAGCAAGTCCCGTTGAAGGGAAAACCGATTGCGATTGCAATTGCGGACGAGGCCGGTGACATTGTATATATTGTTCACATGGATGGCGTGCCTTCCCGCAGCAGCATCATTGCATCCGGAAAGGCCCGTACCGCTGCAAAGATGGGACGGGACACCACTGCCATAAAGCAGTTGTGTCAAGACCTCAATACTCCGATCAGTGATTTCCTTGTTCCCGGTCTGACAACCTTACCAGGCGGAGCTCCTATCCTTAACAAACAGGAAGATCTAATTGGCGGAATTGGTATTAGTGGTATGGCTGCATCTGAGGATCAGGAGATGGCTAATTATTGCGCCAAATTTTTACAAGAAATCCTCTAACAATCGAAGCTGGACCAAGCGCCCCCAGAATAGTTGGGGAGAGAAAAATTTCTCCAGCTTGGCTAGGTCTGTGTCATACCTTGAATAGCCACCTGCAGGACTGATTCTGTGGGTGGCTATTCAATCATTTTTAGTTGTTCACTTGCCGTTCCGCCTCTGCCACCCTCTGTTGCCAAAGTCAGCCACCACGTTGGATTGTTCGATATCGCCGTGATTTTCTCAAAGTTACGCATGTTCCGTCTACGCCTTTCCGGTTGAACCCTTGCCATCCAGTAAAACAGCGCGTAACAAAACAGCAGCAGCGCCAGAAGCGCCAGCATCAGAACCGGATAAAACATCATAACCCGGTTTGTGTAAAGAGTGGAATATTCCTGGGGCCGCATGGCAATGTTCAGGCTCAGGAACACCACCGGAAGAATCCAGAATACATACCATGTCCCTGGCATTTCAATTTCATCCAGAAGCCATCTTGCGGCATGGGTGGCCGGATACCACATAAGCCCCAGCAGCGTCCAGCAAAACAGGGCATCAGTGAGGTCGATGTGCGCGTAGTCGCCTTGGCTACCGCACATGGAGCGGGTATTGATGGTGTACCCTTTAGCCAGGTGCTCGGCGATGATGGCGGTGTACTTCTTGTTGATGTCAGCGTATTTCATTTCAAAATCCTTTCTGCCCATAGCCTCTGGGGTGGGCACTTCGTTTGCCTTTCGGTAGTGTATTAATCACTCTGAACCAAGATAATAGCAAGTCATTTTTGAGAATAAACTACACAATCTCCCCAGGGCATATTTGTGTAGATTACGCCCCAGAATACACTTGCTATTTCCTCTGTTTAGAGCGAATATGTGTGTACAGAAAGGGAAAACAGACAAGGGCTGTTGGAAAATCCCATGGTGTTGACACTTCCTTTCTGTGCGTACTTGTCGAAATACTTCTGGCCGTACCCGGCCCGCTTGGCCTTCACGGCCTCGCTCTGATCCGCCGGGCGTTCGAACTGGAGCAGGACGGCATCGGAGGCGGCCCGGACACTGGTGGCGGTCTTCAGCGTGGCCAGAACCGTCTTGTAGCTGGTGGACAGCTCCTTCATCAAAAAGCCGAGCTGCATCTCCAGGTCGCCGATGCTCTTACCTGCATCTGGTGCCGATGGATGGTGTCGAGGATGCGCTCCTGCTCATCCGCACCCACACCGATGCTCTCCAGCGCCTCTCGTGTCCCACAGTCGGGGCAGATGGGGCCGCTGTTGTCCCTGGCCATGGCTGGGCGCTCGGTGTACGTCCGCCCACACCTGGGGCAGACCTGTCCGCTCACTGTTTTGCTGTGCATAGAATCTCCTCCCCTTTTTCCTTTACCCAGGCGGTGGAGGCCCTGGTGGGCCAGAACTTCTCCCCTCTGCCCCATGCGCCCCAGGCCCAGCCGAAAAAACAGGAACCCAGGGTGCTGTCCCTGCCCAAGTCCAGCCGGTGCGCCACCCACATGGTCAGCTATCTCCACGGGCGGGGTATTGACTATGACGTGATCGACTACTGCATCCAGACCGGGCGCTTGTACGAAAGCCTCCTGCGAAGCCGGGAGGTGAGCTTCACCTTCCGGGGAAAAACGTATCAGGCGGAGATCGCCGGGGCTGATGTGTTCCCCCAGGGCTTTGCGGCGGTAGCCAGCCAGATCAGGGACTTCCAGGGCGTGAATATGCTGTGCGACATTGGAAACGGCACCATGAATATCATGTTTATCAACGACCGCAAACCCGCCGCAGACCGAATGTTCACGGAGAAGTACGGCACCCACCAATGTATGCTGGCCGTCCGGGAGAACGTCATGCGAACCCACCACGCTACGGTGGACGACTCCATCATCAACCGGGTGCTACGGTTCGGCACGGCGGACATTCAGGAGGACTACCTGACCACCATCCGGGAAACCGCCGCAGGGTATGTGCGTGAGATTTTCCGCATCCTGCGAGAGCATGAGTACAACCCGGCCCTCATGCGGCTTCATGTGCTGGGCGGCGGGAGCTGTCTGATCCGCAACTTCGGGGAGTACGACGCCGACCGTGTGACCATCTACGATGATATTTGCGCCACAGCCAAGGGCTATGAGTATCTGTGCGAACAGGCTTTGCGTAGGGGCGTGAGAGAATGAAAATCAAGCGGTTTTCTCTCCGATTTAATCTTGATTGGGAGGATGACCGCAGGGCATGGGAAGCCCTGCACCGTATGGACGCTCAATCCATCAATAAAGAGATTATCGCAAGGATAAACGCAAAGGAGCAAACCGATGTTTTGAAAGACTTTATCCGTCAGGTCGTTTCTGAAGAACTGATACGAGCCACAGAAGGTGGCTCTATCCAGCCAGCGGCGCAAACGCAAGCCAGCGCAGAGGAAATAAACGACGTGTTTGACTTTCTGGACAGCTTTTAGTGGCATCACCCGTGATGCCACAAATAAAACCGAAAGGATGTTGACCTATGGCTATGAACCGGCCCCAGAGCAAACCGCCCCCCAAGCCCGTCCGCCGCATTTCCCCAGCGGAGTGGGCATGGCTTGACTGCATCAACCGCCAGCTTGCCTATGAGGAATATATGGAAGCCAAGCGGGAGTTCTGGCTTTGGGAGCGTCCGCCCAAGGCGAAATCCGACCAGGCTTGAACCTACCCCGACCGTTCTCCCGCGCCGCAGGCGCAGAGGGCGGTATTGTCTTAACAAGCAACGAATTTGCTGGGGCAAATTCAGCTTGACAGGGGCTTGCCGCCCCTATGACCCCGCAAAATGACCGCCAACCGAACAATGTCAGTTGGCGGTCATCACCGCACGTTATCCCTTAATCTTCACGCCGGTAATGCGGCTCCGGCGTGTAGTGTTCTTTTTGGTACTTCTGATATTTTTCAGAACGCTGACGTTCAAACTCCGTATCTGGCGTCAACTCGTACTCGATGGGATCATCACAAACGGCATCCATCAGTATCCGTTCAAGATACTCGTACTCGGAAAACTGGTCTAACGATGCCATCACAAAGGAATCCCGCACATACCCGGCGCTCTCGGCCAAAAGCTCCTGATCCATGTAATAGCCGTAGTGTTCCACAAAGAATGTCAGCATCATAACAACCGTCCGGGTGTTCCCCTCACGAAAGGGGTGTATCTGCCAAATTTTCGCAAAGCACCGGGACACGGCTGGCACAAAGGCTCCTCTTGAAAGAGCGTTCCAATCCTGGGCGTGAATATCCTGAAAGACAGACGCTAAATCATCACTGATCGCTTCATCGTTGCTGTACCACACGCTGCGGCCCGCAAGAAGCCGTTCCCGTTTCTCAATGTTGATGATACGAAACTGGCCCGCCCAATCGTAAAGGTCGCCAAACAAAAAGCGGTGGATGCTTTGCAGGCCCTCCGGCGTAAAGTCGTGGAAGCCCTGTTCGTAGAGCAGCATCATGTTTGCGCGGGACTGTTCTGCCTCGATCAAATCCAGCGTCTTTTCATCTTTGATGGAAAGTGCGTTCCGCAGGACAGGAACATCATCATAGAGATAAGGATCAGCCATGCTTTCGTACCTGTGCGGCCAGTTTTGCGTGAGAAGCCAAGAGCGCCTGTTTCATCTGTTCGCCCGTGATCTCGCCTTTTGCCCAACTGCGGGAAAGAACCTGGGCATACCGGGAAACCGGCACACCTTCAATGGCATTGATGGCATCAGCCGTTTTTACTGCCGCAATTCTCCGCCGAATTTGTGCTGCTGTCATATCGACCACCTCTTTTATAGGATAGCACATAATCGGCGAAAAGAAAAGATGATTTTCCAACCACTGAAAAATGATTAAGGAGACAATATGAGAAAACGTAATTGCAGGGTGGAGATTTATTTCACCAAGACCGAACTGGAAACCCTGACAAAAAAGGTCAGAAAGAGCGGCCTGTCCCGTGAGGGCTACTGCCGCCGCATCCTCAACGGCGCGGTGGTGAAAGAGGCCCCGCCCGCCGAGCTGCCGCTGCTGATCCGGGAGGTGCGGCGCGTGGGCTATAACATCGACCAGCTTTTGAAGCGGGCCAACTCCATCGGCCTGCTGGACGTGCCCCAGCTCCGCAAGGCCCTGGAGGACAACCGGGCCGTGGAAAAGCTGATCGTGGACACCTACACCACCCCCTCCGACTGATATGGCCGTGACCTCCATCTGGCCTATCAAGGGGCGCGTGGACAGAGTGATAAACTACGCCCGGAACCCGGAAAAGACCACCGAGGCCAGCTATGAGGAACTGGCATCCCTCCACGCTGTTGACAATGTGGTGGAGTATGCCGCTAATGATATGAAAACGGAGCGCCGCTCCTATGTGTCCTGCCTGAACTGCCGGGAGGACACCGCCGCCGCACAATTCATGGAGACAAAGCGGTTATGGGGCAAGCTGGGGGGCCGGGTGTGCTACCACGGGTATCAGTCCTTTAAGGCGGACGAGGTAACGGCGGAAACCGCCCATGAGATCGGCGTCAAGCTGGCCCAGGAGTTGTGGGGCGACCGTTTTGAGGTGGTAGTGGCGACCCACTGTAATACCGGCCATTATCATAATCACTTCGTCATCAATTCTGTTTCCTGGGCAGACGGCTATAAATTCTACAATTCTCCCGCCGACTATGCCCGTATGCGGGAGGCGTCAGACCGGCTTTGCCGGGAGTACGCCATTTCCGTGATAGAGAACCACGGCGGGCGGGCCAAGCACTACGCCGAATGGCAGGCCGAGCAGAACGGCAAACCCACACACCGGGGCACCATCCGGGCCGACATTGATCGGGCCATCTGCGCTTCCACCACCGAGCGCGACTTTCTGCGGGTGATGGGTGAAATGGGCTACCAGCTCAAAACAAGGGGCAAGGGCGGCAAGACCTTGAAATACCCGGCGCTGAAACCGCCCGATGCTGGCGGCTACTTCCGCTTCCACAAGCTGGGCGAGGGCTACTCGTTGGAGCAGATCAAGGAACGCATTTTGCAGAACCTCCAAAAACAAGTCCCATTCCCGGAGGCGGTGCATCGTCCGCCCCGCCGTTACCGGGTGCGGGGCAAGCCGAGGAAGAAAGTCACTGGCTTGCGGGCGTTGTACTTCCGTTACTGTTACGAACTTCACATTATCGTCAAACGACCGGCATCCGTCAAGCGGGTGTCTTTTTTGTTGCGTGAGGACATCGCCAAGCTGGACAGGTTGGACGCGGAAACCCGGTTTTTAGGGAAACAGCACATCGGCACTATCGGGGAACTGACCGCCCACCGGGAAACGGCATCGGCGGAGATCGACGCCCTGACCGCCCAGCGACAGGAACTCCGTAAGGATCTGCGGCGGCTCAACCGGCAGGGCGACCCCGTGGCCGTGGACGAGGTAAAGCAGAAGATCAGCGCCCTGTCCAGTCGTATCAGGGCGGCACGAAAGGAGGTGGTCTTATGTGACGGCATCGCCCAGCGTTCCGGGCAGGTCAAGGAAAACCTGGAACGACTGATAGAACAAAAGGAAACCGAAAGAAAGGAGCTGACACAGCATGAGCTATTCAGGCGACGCGGCGGAGCAGGTCGTGAGACTGTCCCTGGAAACAGGTGAGGTAGCGGTTAAGCTGGCCGGCGAGGGTGCCAAACAGCTTGCCATCCTCTTGTACGCCATCCTGCGGGAGCAGAAGAAAACCAAGGGCAAGACCCGGCTGACCAATATGCTCCGCAGCGGCAAGGAGTTGAAGGTGTTCGCCGTGAAGGACAGCGACCTCCAGCTTTTTTGCCGGGAGGCCAAGAAGTACGGCGTCCTCTACTGCGTCCTAAAAGACCGGGACGCCACGAGTACGTTTCCAAACTGCTGGGGAAAGAGACAATCGACACGAACACCTACGGACAGTCCAGGGGGCGGAGCGGCAGCTACTCCACCAACTGGCAATTAGCGGGCCGCGAACTGCTTATGCCGGATGAAGTGCGTATGCTGGACAACCAGTACGCGCTTCTTTTTATCCGTGGGGAGCGGCCCATCCAGGACTTCAAGTACGACATTTTGAAACACCCCAACGTGAAGCTGACCACAGACGGCGGGGCCGAACCGTACCGGCACGGCGAGGACACCCACAGCATCGCGTCCATCCGATTTGACGAGGAACTGCTGAAGCAGGCGGCGAAAGCGGATGAACAGGACGCCGGAGAACACCGCTTCATTCTTCTCACCGAGGAAGAATTGGAGGAATGGCATGGAGCTGATGCTGGCCCTGTTGAGTATCATCCAGGGCGTGGTGTCCTCCATTATGAACGCGGCGGGCTTCGGAGCGCCATCGTCCACCGTCCTGCCCGCCGAGATCGTGACGGCCATTGAGGACTGCGGCTTTTTTGAGAGCATACCCCTATGGGCGGTGACGCTGATCGGCGGGCTGTTCATTTGGGTGCTGTCCTTCGTCATGATCTTGAGCGTCTACGGGCGCTTTTTCAAGATGTATATGTACGCTGCGCTGGCCCCCATCCCCCTGTCCAGCTTTGCCGGGGAACCCAGCCAGAACGTGGGCAAGAGCTTTTTGAAAAGCTACGCCGCCGTCTGTCTGGAGGGGGCCGTCATCGTGTTGGCCTGCATCATCTTCTCCGTGTTTGCCAGTTCCCCGCCCGCCGTTGACCCGGACGCGGCGGCGGCTTCTATGGTGTGGAGCTATATCGGGGAATTGGTGTTTCATATGCTTATCTTGGTGGGCAGCGTCAAAATGTCCGACCATGTTGTGCGTGAAATGATGGGGCTGTAAAAAAGGAGCAGAGCGTCAAAGCTCCACTCCTTCTTCCTCTAAAAACTGTGCCGCCGTCAGGCATCGGGGATGTTCCATTTCAAGACTTAAAAAATCCTTGTCGCCGGTCAGTATCGCATCAACATCCGCAACGATAGCGGCGTTCAGGATGGGCTGGTCTTTTGCATCGCGGATCAGCTTTTCCGCATGGTCTACCGCTGGGATTAGCTCATAGGGCAGTTCGGCAATCAGAACTTCCGCATCCGGCAGATACTTGGGAGCCTTGCGTTTCAGAATATCCCGGAGTTCCGTAATATTGCGGTCGCAAAGTACAATCTCATGGTGATCGACCGCATACAAGAGGGCCTGCGCCGGTTTGGAATGAGGAAACAACAAAGCGGAAAACAGGATGTTCGTATCAACTAAAATCCGCATCGCACCTATTCCTTCCCATAGCGGACTTCATCTACAAGAGCCTGCACATCGTCCTCGTTAGCCACGCCAAGTTCTTCCGCAAGTCCGGCGAACGCGGCCTGGGCCTTGCGGATAGCGGTTGCGGAGGCGTTGCTTAGAACAACCTCGCCGCCCTGATTTTGAAAGAACAAAATCTTATCCCCCGACTTCAAACCGAGTAGGCGGCGAATCTCTGCGGGAACCGTGATCTGTCCATTGGCGGAGAGTTTGGCTAAATTCATAACTGCCATCCTTTCTGTCCTTGAAATCTAAAGAATTCTTTAGTCATATCTATTATACGCGGTACAGAGGAAAAAGTAAACCATTTTCGCATTGATTTTATCACGTCAGGAGGTCTAAATTTTGGAAGTCAAAATTAACCGAGAAATCCGCAACTACACGGAGAGTATGTTTTTCGGGCTGTCCCTGCGGCAGCTCGTTTTTTCCGCCCTGGCGGTGGCCGTGGCTGTGGGGCTGTACTTTCTGCTGAAACCCTACGTCGGCACGGAAACCGTGTCCTGGATGTGCATTGTGGGCGCGGCCCCCTTTGCCGCCCTGGGCTTCTTCACCTACCACGGCATGACGGCGGAGCAGTTCATTTGGGCGTGGCTGCGCTCGGAGGTGCTGGAACCCAGGGAACTGCGCTTTGAATCGTCCACGCTGTACTATGACCTTTTGAAGTCCAGCATGTGGCGGTGTCTGGCACGAAAACGGCAGTACGCCAGGGGCGAAAGCTGTTCCAGCGCCAACGGGAGAAGCGGGCGGCGGAGAAGCGCCGGGAGAACACCGCCCCCACTGAACAGGCCCCCGCCCCCGAACCGTCCCAGGGTATGGCCCCGGAGGGCCAGCCCCCACAGCGGCACAGCGGGACAGCCCCGGAGGGACGGCTCCCGCGTCAGCGTACCGACCCGCCCAGGGATGGGCAACGCCCCCAGCAGGGCACCGCCCCCGCCCAAGACAGAAGGCTCCCACGCCAGCGAACCAACACGGCCCCGGAGCGCCAGTCTTTTCCACGATATGAGCGCAGGTTGGAACGGCCCCCGGCCTGTGCTGACGTTGAGCGCCCCGCCGATACTGTAAGTTCCATTGTGGAGCGAGGGCGGACTTTTGCCAAAAAGCAGGCCGCAAAGTGGGCCGGGCGGAAACGGCAGATGAAAAATCGGGTTCACTCTGACCGACCTCCGCAGATAAAGCCCCAGGACGCCGCCAAAGCGCCCCGGCAGGCGGAAAAGGCGGTCAACACCGTGGAAACGCCCGTAAAAACGGCGAAACGGCCCGCCAAGGCTATGGGGCAGACCGCAAAGGCCACCGGCAGGGGCGCAAAGGGCACCATCAAGAACGCCCAGCGGACAGTAAAGACGGCACAGCGCACTGCAAAGGGCACCGTGAAAACCTCTAAAACTGCCATCAAGACCGCAGACCATACGGCAAAGGCGGCGCAGAAAACGGCCCAGGCCACCGCAAAGGCGGCGAAAATGACCGCCCACGCCGCCCGTGCCGCGGCCAAGACCGCCGCCGCCACCGCGAAAGCCGCCGCAAAGGGCATTTCCGCCACGATAAAGGCCATAATCGCGTCCGTAAAGGCACTGGTGGCCGCTATTGCCGCTGGGGGCTGGGTTGCTATCCTCGCCATTGTGATTATCTGCCTGATTGGCCTGATCGTCGGCTCCTGTTTTGGCATCTTTTTTTCCGGGGAGGACAGCGGTACAGGCCAGACCATGCCCACAGTTGTCCGGGAGATCAACCAGGAATACGAGGGCAAGCTGGACGAGATCAAGAACGGCACCGCCCATTCCCAACTGCTGCAAGTGCGCAAAGGCCTCTTGCAGCACACCCTTTTTCGCCCAGCGGTTCACCCGAACATAAATCACATGCCAATCCCCGTATTCTTTGGGCAGCCTCTTCCATTTGCACCCATTCTCTACGACGTACAGCACTGCGTTCAATACTTCCAGGTTACTTATTTTCG
>Ga0137308_102869_pt1 | contig 10091 bp, 13 predicted proteins | sample Inofrocosms_June_FD_97181 | JGI IMG/M metagenome (GOLD analysis project Ga0137308, IMG submission 97181) | Mouse cecal microbial communities from Vienna, Austria - N-Acetylneuraminic and N-Acetylglucosamine D2O microcosms_June | ecosystem: Host-associated > Mammals > Digestive system > Large...
CAAAGCTGGTTGGATCAGGTCATTGATGCGGCGGCTGGCGCGGGGCTAAAGTTCAGCGCGGCCTTCACCCAGAAGAACTGGGGCAATGACAGCACTCTCCCCACAGGCGATTTTGAACTGGACAGCGTATCGGCGGCTGGCCCGCCGTCTACCGTCACCATCAAGGGCACATCCCTGTCCTTCAGTGCGCCGATCCGGCAGACCAAGAAGTCCAAGGCATGGGAATCCTACACCCTCTCCGGCATTGCCAACGAGATTGCCGGGGCCAATGGCCTGAGCTGTATGTTTGAATCTGCCAATGATCCCTTCTACGAGCGCGTGGAGCAGCGGAAGACCAGCGACAGCGCGTTTCTGGCCAAGCTGTGCAAGGACGCCGGGATCTCTCTCAAGGCCACGGACGGCCAACTGGTGCTGTTCGATCAGTCCAAGTACGAGGCCCAGCCCCCTGTGAGGACCATCAAGCGCGGGAAGGAGGGCGGGTACATCAGCTACTCGCTCAGCGTGGGATCGGCAGACCAGCAGTACAGTTCCTGCCGCGTCAGCTACACGGACCCCGGCAGCGGGAAGTGCATCGAAGGAACCTATTCGGATGATTCTGAGAAGACCGGGCAGTACCTGGAGGTTTCGGCAAAGGTGGCGAACGCCGGCGAGGCAAAGGCTTTAGCCGAAAAGCGGCTGCGGCTGCACAATAAGCTGACCCGGCTGGTGACGTTCACTTTCCCCGGCACTCCTGCGCTGGTGGCCGGTGTCACGGTCCAGCTGGAGGACTGGGGCGGCTGGGACGGGAAATACATAGTGAAGCAGGCCGTCCATGCCGTCAGCTCTACCGGCGGATACACCACCAAGATCACGGCGCGGAGGTGCCTGGGAGGATACTGATATGACGGAAGCGGAGAATCGGGAAAATCTGGTCAGCCAGGCCCTAGATGGTCTGGTGCGTGTTGGTACTGTAACTGACCGGCAGATGGACAAGCGGCTGGTGCGCGTGTGGTTTGATGATGATGCCATGTCCTCTGGCTGGCTGCCGGTCGTCATCAGCCAGGATGTAAGCCCGGACCATGATTACGATGACCCACAGTGGACAGAGTTTGAATCAGAATGGAAGGGGTCTCGTGCTGGTGAAAAAGATTATGTAGACCATCGACACCCAATCAATCGGAAGCCCTATATGCCGAAGGTTGGCGATCAGGTGCTGGTGGTCTATCTACCTGTCTGGAATGCAGACGGATTTGTGATCGGAGGGATAATGCCGTGGCGGTGATTGGATATTTGGGTACCAGTGCCGAGGAGGGATTGATCTTTGAGGTATCTTCTGAAACGCTGGAGACCATCAACAACATGAATTGGTCCGGTTCTGCCCGATACGCAGTCCACCAGCGGCACAATACCCATGCTCTCACAGAGTTTGTTGGACTGGACCCGGACAAAATTACCTTTGACATCACGTTCCTGGCCCAGCTGGGTGTAGAGCCCATGAAGGAAATCGTGAAGCTGTGGAAATACAACCGCGAGGGGACAGCCCTGCAGCTGGTCCTCGGTGAGCACGGCTACGGAAAGTACCGATGGACCATTACATCAATTAAGGAAAAAACCAAGTACAGCGATGTGCATGGCAACATTTACTGCGCCGATGTATCTGTCAGCTTGCAGGAGTATCTGAGCAAGGATTTTTAGGAGGCGAGGATAGGTGAGCTATACGGTGAGGGCAACAGACCTGAAAAACATCCGCTTCAATGACCCGGAGCTGGTCACCTCCGTGCTGCAGAATATCGCCGTCATTCTGGCCACCCCAAAAGGCAGTGTGCCGCAATATCGGGAATTCGGCCTGTCCGCAACCATGCTGGATAAACCGACGCCTGTTGCGAAGATGATGATGCGGGCCGAAGTCCGCGAGGCAATTGAGCGGTGGGAGCTGCGGGCGCGGTTTGTCAGTATGACATTCGAGGAGCGGATAACGCAGCCCGGAACACTCTGGCCAACGGTGGAGGTGGAAATCATTGGAGACCAAAGAGATTAAGAGGAACCCCGCATATCAGTTTGTATCCACCGATACCAACGGGATCATTTCTGATCTGATAGAAGGGTACGAGCTGATTATGAAAAGCACCGTCCGGCCAGCCAGTCCGGAGATGCAGCTGATCCGCTGGGTGGCTCACATCATCATCCAGGAGCGGATGCTGAACAACTGGACGGGGAACCAGAATATCCCCAGCCGGGCGGACGGCGCAAATCTGGATGCCCTGGCGGAGCTGACTTACATCCAGTCCCGCCCGCCGGCGAAACCTGCGGCCTGCAAAATGCGGTTCGAAATTTCCCAGCCGCAGGAGCAGGCTATTTTGATCCCTGCCGGTACCCGCGTGACCGATTCGAGCAACACGCTGGTCTGGGAGACCCTGGAGGACCACTATGTCACTGCTGGGCAGAGCTCCATCGAAGCAGAGGTCAGGTGTCAGACGCCGGGGATCGTGGGGAATGGCTATGCCGCCGGGCAGATCAACACCCTGGTGGATGTCTATGAATATTATTCCAAATGCACCAATACCAACGTTTCGGATGGCGGTTCCGACGTGCCGACAGATGAGGAGTATTACGAGCTTATGAGAGCATCTATGGACGCCTACAGCTGCGCTGGCGCACGCGGCGCATACATCTACTGGGCCATGCAGGTAAGCACGGAAATTGCGGACGTCGCCGCCAGCTCCCCCACGCCCGGCGTTGTCAAAATATACGTCCTGATGGACGATGGCACGTTGGCCACGGAGGAAATCAAGAGCAAGGTGCTGGCCGCCTGCAGCGCGGACGAGCGCCGGCCCCTGACGGACCTGGTGACTGTGGAGGACGCAGAGCTGGTCCCCTATGATATCCAATTTACCTACTACACCAACCGCAGCAGCAACCAGAGCGGTGCGGAAATCGCGGCGGCGGTGCAGGCTGCGGTGGACAAGTACATCGCGTGGCAGTGCGGGAAGCTGGGCCGGGACATCAACCCCTCCAAGCTCATCAGCCTGCTCATGCAGACCGGCGTCAAGCGGGTGGATCTGGCCTCCCCGGCGTTTACCCATCTGCAGGACGGGAACCAGACGCTGAACGCGGACATGAGCTACGACCCTGCGGAGGCAGTCCCCCAGGTGGCGCGGGTGATGCATGTTACAATCCACAATGGAGGGTACGAGGATGAATGATCCGGGCGTCAACCACAGCCTGACAGCGGACAATATCCTGGCGTCGTTCCCCATTGCCCTGCAGGGCGATGCCTCGGCTGCTGCCTTGGGGGCGATCACGGCCCGGCTACTGGCCCGGCGGCCGGAGGAGATCAGCCAGCTGCGGATTTATCCTATGATAGACCAGCTGCCGGAACGGCTCCTGGACATTCTGGCCTACGACTTCAAGGTGGACTGGTGGGACCCGAACTACACTTTAGAAGAGAAGCGGCGGACGTTGAAGGAGAGCTGGCGGGTCCACAAGATGCTGGGGACCCGCGCTGCTGTGGAGATGGCGATCCGGGCAGTCTATCCGAATACAGAGGTGCTGGAGTGGTTTGAGTACGAGGGCGGCAAGCCCTACCACTTCAAACTCAACATCGACCTCTCTGACATTCAGTGCGACGAAACACGGCCTTGGCGGGTACTGGAGCGGGTCAATTTTTACAAGAGCCTGCGCTCCCACCTGGAGGAGATCGTATTTGTCATGCACACGGTTCCAGCCACGCTCCATGTGGGCGGCGGCACAGGAGCCTCTGCCAGCATAGGCGTCCCGATGGAGAAAGATGTATTTGATTTCCAGGATACGCTGCATATAGGCGGCGCATTCGGGGCCAAAGCAGATGTTGGCGTGCCAGCGGCGGCAGATGCGTTCCATTTCAGAGCTGCGCTGCATACCGGCGGCGTGTTTTCCGGTCAGACAGAATTATCTGTGCCGGAGGATATTTCGCCGCCCTCCGCCACCACCATTCTGCGCACCGGCGGGGTGTGTACCATCATCTCAAATTTATCAAGGGGGGATTGATATGAAATGAACTATGCATACAAGCTGACAACTCATGGCCGCGCCATGCTGGCAGCATGTATGGCGTTGGAAAAGCCACTGAAGATTGTCCGCGTGGCCTTCGGCAGCGGCAAGGTGGAGGAGGACGTCGATCTGGCGGACGTGCATGAGCTGCTGTCCTATATCTCAGACGGCGCCGTGGCAGACCGGCAGCATAAAGATGACCGGCTCACGCTCACCATCCAATACGCCAATATCCAGCATCAGGACATAAAGATGTTCCTGCTGTCTGAATTTATCGTGTATACAGAGAATCCTGAAACCGGAGAGGAAACCGACCTGCTGTACGGGAACCTGGGTGACTACCGGCAGCCGGTACCGGCATACAACCAAGCCTATCCGCCCAGCGTATTCAGCTTTCCGCTGGAAATCATCATCTCGGATGAAATCAACGTCTCTGTCTCCGCACCCTCTGGAATCGTAACGCATGACGAGCTGATCATTGTGATCCGGGAACATAGCAAGGACACCAACGCCCATCCGGATATCCGGCAGGAGATCGCGGACCTGCGGGACCATGCGGTTGACAACCTGCCGGAGCTGCTGGAAGACGCATTCCAGCAACATAATGAGGACCTGGATGCTCACCCGGACATCCGGCAGGTGATAGAAGAGCTGCGGCGGCAGCTGGGCGGAGGGATTGTCCGGGCAGAATGCCTGGAGCTGACCATCCCGCCCACTGGCTGGACGGAGGACACCGGCGGCATATACCCGCATCATCTGGACATCCCCCACACCAACATTGCGGAGGATCTGATGCCGGCGCTGACCATCCTGCCTGCTTTTCTGACAGCCGCCGAAGACTGCCAGCTCTGCCCGACAGCGCAGACGCTCCCTGGGGCGCTGCGGGTCTATGCCAAGACTATCCCGGCGGCGGCAATCAGCGCCAGCCTGCTCCTGATTGGCGGCGGCAGGGACCAGGAAGAAATCATCATTCCGACTGTGGGCTGGGTACCGGACGAGGACACCGGCGGCGAGTATCCGCTGCATGTGGATATGACCAGCGAGGCCGCCGCCGAGTCCCTGACACCGCTGCTTACTATCCTGCCGGATTCCATGGGAACTGCCGCAATGTGCTGTATAAGCCCCTTTGCCCGGACTCTGGACGATATCCTGCGGGTATACGCCAAAGCCATACCAGATAGGCCGGTCAACGCGCGGCTGACCCTGTTGGGCAATGCCGGGAAGGAGTCTGGCGGCAGTTATACACTGCCTGCCGCAACCGCCACATCGCTGGGCGGCGTGAAGGTCCGCAGCGGCTCCGGCCTGACAGTAGACAGCGGCGGCAATCTGAAGCTGGACACCGCGCCTAAAGATACGGTTGTCAATCTTTTCAAAGGTTCCAACGGCTGACAAGCCTGGAATAAATTTTTTATGAAACGAGGTACATCGCAATGGAAGAGAACACCACCATCACCAACGCCGAAAAGGCAGTATCCCTGGAGAGTCTGGCAGAGGCCAGCAAGCTCATCGCCACAAAGGCGGAGGTCAAGAAACAGATCGCGGATGCAGTGACCGCCTGCGCCAATATCACCTTCGCCAGCACCGAGGAGGTCCTGGACATGTTCCGGATGGACGAAGCTCCCGATAACAGCGGGACGTAAGCAGACGGGCGCACGGTACCGCCGGGATGCCGTGCGCCCCATGACAATTTTCCCGGCAACACTATTTTTTGAAGGGGAAACACTATGAGCGAAACAGCGGCGAACACTGTCCAGGCTATGTCTCTGGACAATATGACAATCTATACCGAGCAGCTGCGGGCCAAGTATGTCAGGAAGAAGGATCTTCCCACGAAGGTCTCCGAGCTGACCAATGACGTCAAGTACCAGACCGAGGAGCAGGTGGCGGCAGCCATCTCCGCCAAGGTCTCCAGTACCTACAGGGCCGGCGGCAGCGTAGCGTTCGACGCCCTGCCGGAGCTGACGGAAACAAATCTGGGCATCGTGGTCAACGTTACCGACAGCTTTGTCACGACCGAGAGCTTCCTGGAGGGCGCGGGAGCCAGGCATCCCGCAGGAACCAACGTCGTGGTGGCCCAGTCCGGTGAAGAGTACAAATACGATGTGCTGGCCGGATTTGTGGACCTGTCCGGCCTTGCCTCCACTGAATCTGTGGACACCGCCAGGACAGCCGCCGTCACCCAGGCCAACGCCGATACGGACGCCAAGCTGACCAGCTACGTCAAGACCTCTGACATCAAGGAGATCACCGAGGCGGATATCCTCGCCATGTTTGCGGAAGATTAAGAAAAAGGGGGTAAGGCCCTATGTGGAGAGCTTTCAAAGAAAACGGCCTGCAAGCCCTGATTGCCAAAATCAAGGAGATGGCGGACGCAAATACGTCCGCTGTCTCTGGACTGGGGGAGGATTTGGTGGAACTGTCGCAGAAAACCACCCAGACACTTCAGGAGATGAACAAGGAACTTGAGGCTGTCCGGACTGCCGTGGAGACGCTGCGGCAGGATATCACGGATGGCACGATTGCTCTAAAGCCCGTGTTTCCTGTGGTGAGCGCCGGCCCTGCCAATCCCAGCGAGGGCGAGGCATGGCTTAAGACCTGAGAAGGAGGCATCGTATGTATGGACCTGTAAATGTACCAGGCGCAGCGGGGGTAGACCTGGAGGAGATCACCAATGCCGTAAAGACCGCCCAGTCTGCTGCCGCTGAGGCAAAACGGCTGGTGGAGGAACTGCAAAAGTCCATTACGGACGGCACTATTGAAATTAAGACAAAGGCCGCGTTCCCTGTAGTCGCCGCCGACCCGGAGAACCCGGAGCAAGGCGATGCATGGATTCTGACAGGCCAGTCCTGAAACAAAAACGGAGGTAACATCAAATGGCGAATATTGCTGTGACAAACTATTGCAACCTGAAATGCCCCTATTGTTTTGCGGACGACATGATCTGCGAGGAGAAGCGGCACATCACTATGGACGAGTTGCGGCATACATTGTCCTGGCTGGCCCGGACGCCGAAAAACCATGTGGGGATCATTGGAGGCGAGCCCACCCTGCACCCCCACTTTTCGGATATCATCAAGGAGGTCAACATCTACTGCCGGGACTGCGACACCAGCGCAACGCTATTCACCAACGGCATCTATCTGGATAAGTTCGTCAGCGAGCTGGGGGACCGGTTCGGCGTACTCATTAACTGCAATCCACCGGAGGAGATGGGGCCGGAGCAAGAGAAGCGGTTCCATGCCATGATGGACCACCTGAGCCTGCTCAGTTGGTTCGGGCGGCGGGCCAATTGCGGCTGCAACCTCCACATCGGGCGGGAGGACTATGGATACATCTGGGAACTGGTGGAACGGTACCATCTGCCGCGACTGCGGGTGTCTGTCACGGCCCCCGGCGGTATCTATACAGACTGGCGGCAGAAAAAAGAGACATATTACACCAGGATGAAGCCCATCTTCCTCCAGTTCTGTAAGGACGCCAAAGCCCACAGCATCCATCTCGGTTCCGACTGCAACCATATCCCGGAGTGCTATTTCTCCAGCGGCGAACTGGAAGTGATGGCAGAGGCGCTGGAGGAGAGGCCCCGTGGCTTCTGCCAGCCGGTGGTGGATATCACGCCGGACTTCCGGGCCACGGCATGCTTTGGAAGCTATGACCCGGTGGACTGTTCCCAGTTCGAGGACCTGATTCAGCTGGAGCAGTACCTGCTGCTGAAAAAGTCCTACCCCAGAATGTGCGCCAACGGTACCGGGAAGTGTGCGGGCTGCGCCAATCATGACTTGCTGATCTGTCAGGGCGGGTGTCTGGGCTTTGCGGAGGTGAGTAACGATGATAGCGCATCCTGAGCCGCTGCACATCGTCATTGCCGGAGACCGGGGCGTCCTGCCGGGCCTGGAGGCGCTGGTGTACTCCACCATGCGCCACAACCGGGATGTGGTGTGGCATCTGCTGACTATGGACATACAGGTGGACCACGCTGACGGTACTGGAACTGGTTACTATGGTATCAGCGAGGAGGAGGCTGGTTGGCTGCGGAAGATTGTGACGTTCATGGATCACCGGTCTGCATTCATCCGACACGATATCCGGGAGCTGTATGACAGGTATCTGGCCCAGAGCGTCAACCGGGAGACAGGGTTTACTCCTTATACCGCCCTGCGCCTGCTGATGGACAAGGTGCTGGATACTGACCGCTGCCTTTACTTGGACGCAGATATCATTGTCCAGGGGGACCTGCGGCCCCCCTATGAGCAGTGGGGCCATGCAGATTATGATTATGCGGCTTACACCATCCCGGATGCCTGCGACGGCTATGGGGAGATGGTTGCTGCTGTGCTGGTATTCAACCTGGACCGCATCCGGTATAGCGGCTTTCTGGAGCGGGCGCGGCGGTACTACAACAGGAATCTGTACCGCTATCCCGACCAGATGGCCCTGCGGGACGCCGGGGACCCGGCGCCGCTGGAGGAGACCTACAACTACATGCGGGACCATAAGCTGGCAGACGGAAAGCCCGTAGTGCTCCATTTTTCCAACTGTAACCGGTACAAACTGTACACAGTACCGCCAGGGGAGTTCTACCGCTATTATCCTGAACACAAATACATCAAGGACGGACTGGATGTGATCCGGTCTGTACACTGAACACAGAAAGAGAGGTGAGCGTATGGCGGTAAGCATTACAGCGCCTAACAGCCGGGTGGTGGATCGTTCCGGATGTGTGCAGGTAACATGGATGCCGGGATATCCCCAGAGCGCCTATGAGATTCTGTACCGCCGGAAGGGAGAGGAGAGCTGGAATACCTTCGGGCGTGTCGAATCCACCGCGAACAGTGTGGAACTGGACCTGTCAGTTTTTGAAGATTTCACTGAGTACCACTATCGGGTGATCTGCTACTCCGATGATACCGAAAACGGAGATACTATCTACAGCGGCAGCGACAGCAGCGCGGCGTACAGCCTGATCGTAACGCCAACCAGCCGTTTGGCTGCCATGCGGATACGGTACGGGAGCGAGATGGCAGAGATCCCAGTCTATGACGAAACGGCAACAGGAACCAGCATCAAGGTTGCCATGCCGTCCGGGGTACAGGGGATAGTTCCCATAGGCGGCACGGACAATGCCCTGGCTAGCGAACTGCGTGTGGAGGTAGGCGGGGAGGTCCGGGCGGCACTGGGGGGCAAAGCGAGCTTTGTGGACAGCGGGGTCAAGGCTGGGGCGTACATGACGATCAAGGAGCGGTACAGCTACTCCTATGCCAATCCATCCTATACCTACAGCTACCAGTACAGCTATACCAATCCCACGTACACCTACTACTACCGGTATAGCTGGACTAATCCTACATACACCTATTATTCCCGCTATAGTTATACCAATCCCACATACTACTATGCGGCTACCGGAACATACTACACGCCTAAATACTACAGCAAGTATTCGTATACCACCTACAGCCTGCATTATACCAAACCCAGTTATTCATATCAGACGGCTGCTGCGCGTTATGCGTATACAAGCTATTATGTGTACTCCTATTTATCGTCTACGCTTAATGGGTATTATGCATATCGTACTTCCTACTTGTATAGTTATCGTACTTCCTATCTCAACGGTCAAAACAATTGGGTTTACGAAACGCAGTATAGCTATAAATACCGTACCGAATATGCAGCGACTTACAAATACTATTCGGTATACGCCTACCGCGGAATGGTTCATTATACTCCCGCCACATACGGCTATGGCTATTACTATACCAAATACTACAGTACAGCTACGCAGTATGGCTACAAAGTGTTGGGGAACACTCCTGTATCCTATCAGTATAACACCAGCGGAGGCGGTGGAACATCCTACGGCTACCACAGCAACACAGGTGGCGGCGGCACGAGCTATGGCTACCGGAGCAGCACAGGCGGCGGAACCAGTTACGGCTACCGCTACACCGAAGGCGATGGCGGCAGCGGCACGGGCTATGGCTACAGCACAACGTTCCGATATGAGTAATGCCGACTGAAAATCCAGCATAATTTGACAAAACATAGCGCGTGTCGTATAATGAAAAAGCCGCCCAGCTAGG
>Ga0137308_102870_pt1 | contig 10090 bp, 15 predicted proteins | sample Inofrocosms_June_FD_97181 | JGI IMG/M metagenome (GOLD analysis project Ga0137308, IMG submission 97181) | Mouse cecal microbial communities from Vienna, Austria - N-Acetylneuraminic and N-Acetylglucosamine D2O microcosms_June | ecosystem: Host-associated > Mammals > Digestive system > Large...
TTTCTCAGTTTGTTTATAGTATTCTGACTTTCGTCGTCAAATACCAATTCTATGGCATAATTCATTTATAAAACTCCTTTTATAGCAGTCCAAGGGAATAACGCGATATACAGCGGCAATAGCAAATCGTGCGTAGCAAGGCGGACGACGAAATCGGGCTGGCGCCCGGTGAGTAGGACAACGCAGCGATGCGTGATTTGAATTGCTGATATGTGTTGCGGTATTTTCTTGGATTGCTATAATTCCAAGCCGTCGAGCCTATCAAAAATAACCGTTTTTTCTTTCATAGATATTTTGCCGACCCTATAGCCGTACCCCTCGGCCTCTTTTTTATATTTCAAAAAAGAGTGATCAATCGGTATTCCCACAATATCCCGAATTTCGTCAAAAGTCAGTTTAAAAGCCCCTTTTCCGTTATTTTGAATATAAATCCATAATTTGTCATATTTGCTCATTTATATTTACCTCGTTCCGATTGACGGCATTAAAATACAATGTAAATTATATATCGTGCGGTATATAATTTGCTTTTACCAATATACGTGAATTTCCGTTTACAATCCACTCATGAATACCGGTATCACCTGTCCATACGGAAAAATCCGAATTTGTGGGCAATCCGAGAAAAACCTGATACAATTGATTTATCATACCACCGTGCGTAACTGCCGCAACCGTGCTGTCGTCATTATTTTCCCACAGCAGCTTTGACATCATATACTCCGCTCTGTACCTGAATTCAAGCAAACTTTCCTGCTCATAAACGGATAAATGAGCAGGCACTTCTGTTTGCGGATATTTTTCTTCCGCAACGCTGTATTTCAATCCCGCAAGTAACCCGTTGTTAAACTCCATTAAATGATCGTCCGGAATCAGCGGAGCATTGCATTTAGAAGCCAGATGTCCGGCTGTTTGCGCCGCTCTTTTCAGGGTACTGTGATATATTTTTTTGATTTGATAGTTTTTGCTTACATATTCGCTCATTGCTTCCGCCTGACGATGGCCGCGTTCGGTAAGCTCAAAATCTGCCCTGCCTTCATGAACTTTAAGAATATCCGCTTGACTTTCACCGTGCCTTATTATCAATATTTTCATTTATCTTCCTCCTTTTTTACTGATTTTCGCCGGGATCGCCTTTTCTTGCCGTCTGTGCAAAATATGTTCCCCATAGCATCCACTTTGACGGAAGCGTTTTTGCGGCCAATGCCAAAGCTTTAATCTCTTTTTTCGGAATAATCACATTTCTTCCTTTAAACATTTCATCCAAAGCATAATCTGCCACTTCGGACGCACTTGCCCCTCCAACGGCAAACTCGGCTCCGGCAACACGGTTAAATTCCGTGTCCACAGGCCCCGGACAAAGGGCTCCCACATAAACATTTACCTTATTATGCTTAAGCTCCTGACTTATGGCGCGGGTAAGCTGAAGCACATAATTTTTGCTGGCGTAATATGTAGCCATAAGAGGTCCCGCCATAAATCCCGCAATTGAGGCAACGTTCAGTATATATCCGTAGTTTCTTTTGGAGAAATCCCGCAGAAACAGCTTGGTTAAAATATGCACCGCCTTAATATTAACGTCTATCATTTCCAGTTCACGGTCAAGATCGGTTTGCTCAAATCTTCCGAAAAGACCGAATCCGGCATTATTAATCAGCATATCTATTCTCACGCCCTTTACTTCCTCGTAAAGACGCTTGCATTCTGAGATTACCGACAAATCGGCGCATATTATTTTTACTTTTACGTCAAATACCGACGTAAGCTTTTCTTTTATTTCTTTAAGACGCTCCGATCTTCTTGCGGTCAAAATGAGATTGAATCCTCTTGAAGCGAGATTTTTTGCCAGCTCCTCACCAATTCCGGAGCTTGCTCCCGTTATCATAGCTATCATAATTATTTTTTCCTTTCGACGGTAAGCCGTTTTCGTATATTCTTTATTATAACACTTTTATCGTAAAAAAGCAATGGACTACAGTAAGTTTTTTGCAGTAATAAAATTTCTGTTTCGTACATAAATATAGACAAGCAATAAAACCAAGGAAGTGATTATATGATAACGGCTAAAGTCGGCGGTGACAGCGGCGTTTTATCTTACCTCGGAGGTATCGGGGAAGCCGTATGCCGTTCCGGGTACCGATTGTCGGATATTTATGAAATACGGATAAGAGCGGGACGCGGTGTGGTTCTGGAAACATCGAGAGGGCGGGTGCTGCTTGATGTGACTGTTAGGACGGAAGATGTGGGAGAGTGTATCAAAAGCTTTTGCGACCATTCGCTTCACAGTTTTGAAAAGGAGCTGAGGGAGGGTTTTATTACCCTTAAGGGAGGACACAGAGCCGGATTCTGCGGCACCGCGGTGATAAAAAACGGAAAACTGGGAGGAGTAAAAGATATAAGCAGTATAAATATAAGAATGGCGCGTGAAGTAATCGGAGCGGGGGAATCTTTACGAGATACTGTGCTTAAAGAAGACTTCAGGGGACTTTTGATATGCGGAAAGCCCATGAGCGGAAAAACCACCGTTTTAAGAGATCTTTGCCGAATAATAGGGGACAGGCACAAGCTGGTTCTCATTGATGGGAGAGGTGAAATAGCGGCCGTTTACGGAGGTGTGCCGCAAAACAATGTGGGTGCCTTTACAGATATACTTAACGGATATGATAAGGTAAAGGGCATAGAGATAGCGACTCGTACTCTTTCTCCCGAATACATAGCCTGCGACGAAATTACGGGATTCGGAGACTGTGAAAAGCTTTGTCTTAACAGTGGGGTAAAAATGATTTTTACGCTTCACAGCGGAAGTATTGAACAGGCAAAAAACACCGAGACAGTAAAATCGGGAGCCATAAGCAGCATAGCCTTTTTGGGCGGAAGGGTAGGTCAGGTAACGGAAAGAGCGGTGATAGAATGAATTTGTTTTATTCTGCGGCGGCGGTACTGTTTTGTACCGCGTCGGGATTTTATTTTTCCAAAAAGCTGAAGGAGCGGGAAGAGCGGCTGTGTTCCGTATTGATGCTGGTAAAGGAGCTTTCGGTGCAAATAAGGTATACCAACGCCAAAATAGGAGATATGCTTAAGTCGGCTTCGCAAAATTCCGCTTACGGTAAGCTTTCGTTCGTAACCGAATGCGCTTTGTTGAATGAAAATGAAGATTTCCATAGGGTCTGGTCGGAAGGAGTAAAAAAACAGCCTTTTCTGGATCAGCGGGACAGGGAGCTTCTTCTTTCCTTAGGGGAACACTTGGGGGAAACCGATTCGGAAGGGCAGCTTTCTTTTTTGGAAATGACTGAATCCATGCTTTCCGAGCAGCGCGAGGAGGCAAGGGAAAACTACGGCAAAAAAAGCGGTATGTATCGTTCCGTAGGGCTTCTTTGCGGTCTTGCGGCGGGAATAATAGTGCTTTGATTACTGAAAGGGGTACGTTCTATGGATGTGGATTTAATATTTCAGATAGCCGCCATCGGGATAGTAGTAGCCGTTCTCAATATGCTGCTTCAGCGGTCGGGACGTGAGGAACAAGCGATGATGACCACCATAGCAGGGCTTATAGTCGTTCTTATGATGATTATAACACAGATTAGCCTTTTGTTTGATACGATAAAGGACGTTTTTAACCTGTGGTAAGGCAAAAGAAAGGATTTATTCAAATGAATATCATCGTAATAGCTTCTTCCGCGCTTATCGCGGCAGTTCTTTCGGTGGTGCTGAAGCAGTATAAACCCGAATATTCTATGTTTATTTCCATAGCTGCGGGAGTGCTTATTTTTTTGGTCGTATTAGCGGTAATTGATCCTATATTGGACTTTATAGGAGAACTGACCGATAAGGCAGGACTTGACGGAATATACGGAGAGGTGCTTATAAAATCGTTGGCGATTTGCTATATTACTCAGTTGGCCTGTGACTGCTGCAAGGACGCCGGAGAAAGCGCGATAGCGGGGAAGCTTCAGATTGCGGGAAAGATAGCGATTTTGCTTATCGCGCTTCCTATGTTCAGGAGCCTTACCGAAATAGTTACGGGGCTTATTGTATAGGAAAAGAGTTTGTTTTTGCAAGATAAAAAAATAAAACGGCTTGCGGAAACGGAATCGAAGAAAGAACGGAATTTAAAATGAAATTTAAAGGATTTATAACCGCTTTTCTTGTTGTCGCCTGTACTTTTATTTTAATGCAAAAAAATATCTTCGCCGAAAGCATATATTCTTTTGGTCGGGAGGAAATTGTCGGCGCGGTGCCCGACAGTGCGGAAAAAGAGCTTGAGGAGCTTAATATATCCCCGGATGAGAGCATATCTGATATCGGTACGGAAAATGTATTCTCCGTTATACTTAACATCATAGCGGAGAACATACCAAAGCCGCTTACCATGCTTGTATCCACCGCCGCCGTAATAATTCTGTGCGCTCTTATCTCCGCTATGAAAGAAGGGGACGAGCTTTCGGGGACATTTAACACGGTTGGAGTTCTTGCCTGTTCCGGATTGATCTGTACAAGCTTTGCTTCGGTTGCTCAAAGCGCAAAAACCGCCGTCGACGGCTTTGCGGCATTTTTATCGGTTTATATCCCCGCATTCGCGGGAATAATGGCGGCAAACGGACAGACGGCTGCCGCCGCCGCTTACAGCGGGGTTATAACCATAGCCGTTCAGGTGTTGTCGCAATTGTTTTCGTTGGTTATATTCCCTCTTACAAGCTGCATAATGGGTATATCGGTAGCAGGCGCGGTAAATCCGGAGCTTAAGATAAACAGTATAGCGGAACTGGCGAAAAAAGTGGTTAACTGGGGGCTTGTGTTTATTATGACAATTTTTACGGGACTGTTGTCTGTGCAGAGCTTTGTTGGAGCGGCCGCAGATACCGTTTCAATGAAAGCGGTAAAATTTACCGTTTCGGGAGCTGTTCCGATAGTAGGCGGAGCGGTATCGGACGCACTTTCCACGGTAAAGGGCAGCATCGGAATGATAAAAGCCACTACGGGCAGTTACGGTATCATTGTTTCGGCGGTAATAATGATACCCATACTTATTTCCGCTTTGTTGTACCGTATTGCGTTTACCGCCGCTTCATCGGTAAGCGACGCTTTGGGTACTTCCCGTCTTACCTCTCTTCTTAAAAGCGCGGAAAGTGTTGTTGCGGTAATAATAGCGGTATTGGTCTGCTTCTGGCTTATTGCGGTGGTTTCAACGGCGATAATGCTGGTTATAGGTATGGGAGGATAAAAGCAATATATTGCTCCCTTAATATTTTTCATTCTGTCGCGTTCCGCGGTAGTGTTTCAAGAAAGGAATTTAAAAATGAGGGAAACGGTATTGGGAATCGCCTTGGTGGCTATCGCAACCGGAGTGTTCAGGCTATTGTCTCCCGAAAGCGGATTTAAAAAACAGATAGCTTTTCTTGTCTCTGCCTTTTTTCTTTTAAGCTGTGTTTCCTTATTTACCGGAGGCAGTGCGGAGCTTTCAGAAATAACGGAAGCCTTCAGAACAAAGGGAGGATATGTGGATTTTTCGGTTGAGGCTTATCGTATGACCGAAAAAGAAATTGCCGACGCTTTAAGTAAAAATCTAAAAAAACTTTTATCGGATAATAAAATTTTTTGTGATGAAATTTTCGTTATTATTGATATTTCGTCCTCGTACAGCATATCTATTAAGCAGGTACGGCTTGCCTTTTCCGCAGACAACGCCGGCAATACGGCCAAAGCAGAAGAGCTGGTCAAAAAGGAGGTAGGAGATGAAATCGAGGTTATAACGGAAATAAAAGGATATTAGCGTTAAAAGGAAGGAAAAGCAAAAATGAAACAGCCAAAAGAAATATTGAAAAGTGAAAAGGGTATAAAAATTATTTTTGCAGCAGGTATTGCTCTGATAATTATAATATTTCTTTTTGGCACTTTCGGAAGCGAGAGAAATGAAAAGGCGGAAGAAGGTGAGAAAAACGTTTTGTCGGAAATAGACGAATATGAACGGCATCTTGAAGCCCGACTCTCCGAGATTATAGGAGAAATTCAGGGCACGAGGGATATCAGCGTTATGATCACCCTTGAAAAGACCGAGGAGAGCATTTACTCCGCGAAAGAGACCTCCGTTTCCGCAAAGGTAACGCCAACCGTAAGAGGAGTACTTGTGGTTTGCGGCGGAAGCGAAAGCGCGGTGGTGCGTCAGAAGGTTACGGACGCGGTGTGTAAGGCTCTCGGAGTTAGCGCCGCCAAAGTTTGCGTTACTTATTAAATTATATAACAAGAAAGGAACGGTTACAGCAATGAAAAAAAGACTTAATCTCATTATCGGAAAAAAACAGATAATCATTGTAGGACTTACCCTTATTTTAGGTGTAGCAGTCTATGTAAATTATCTGGTTGGGACAAATATGACCTCTGATTCTCCCGTTACCGCTGATGAAGGAGCGCGGAACGTAGGAAATTACGGGGATCAGAAATTCGTTTCCGACGGCGGCGAAAATTCCTTGGCAAACGTTTCCAACAGCCTTACAGCCTCCGACGCGGACGAATACTTTGCCCGTGCGAGAATGGATAAAGAGGAAAGCCGCGCCGAAGCAATAGAAGTATTACAGACTATTTACGGCGGCGGCGATTCCACCGAAACAGAGCTTGCGGTAATGGCGCAGAACGCGGAAACCATGAGCAGCTATATCGAAAGTGAAAGCAAGATAGAAAACGTTCTGAAGGCTCAGGGCTTTGAAGATGTTCTCTGCTACCTTTCGGAAAACGGCGCCAGCGTTATAGTAAAAACAAATGGACTTGAACCTGCTCAGGCGGCGCAGATCAAAAACGCTCTTTTATCCGAGGTGGATATTCCCACCGAAAAAATTTCAATATTGGAAATAAAATAAAGAAAACTGTTGTTTATTTTTCCGTTTTGTGGTATAATGTTTTATAAGTGAGTTAATATACTTTAACCGAACTTAAAAACATTATACCCTTTTTATTTTATTTGTTACAAGTTTATCAATAAAACGAAATAGGAAAGGAACAGTTGAAAAAATGGATAAGAAAGCTTCTGCTTCCAACGGTATTCTCAAAGTTTCAAACGAAGTTATAATGAAGATTGCCGAGCTGGCCGCATGCGAAATAAGCGGTGTGGCATCCGAAAACGGAAAGCTTATGGTGCCGCAGTCTCCCATAGGTTTGGGCACTTTTTTGGGCTCTCCGGTAAAGGTGTCCGTTTCCAAAGAGTCGGTGGTGATTGATCTTTCGATTATTACGGAGCAGGGAAGCAAGGCTATTAACGTAGCTTCCGCTGTTCAGGCAAGCGTTAAATCCGCCGTTCAGAATATGACTGGAATAACAGTGTCCAAGGTGAATGTCAATATTGCCGGAATAATGCTCAGTAAAGAGGAACAGGACTGATCCGACAAAAAGAAAGGCAGATATCAAGAATGACAAAGCACGAAATAAGAGAAGCCGCATTTATAATTTTGTATCAGATGGAGCTTACGGGGTGGACAAGCGGGGAGATAGCCGACTGTACATACGAGGCCTTTGATATGCCTTCCAACAAGTCGGTTCTTGACTTGGCCGACAAGGTGTGGGAAAAACGCGCGGAACTGGATGAAATAATAGGAAAATACAGCCCGTCGAGAGCCGCGGCGCGTATTTCAAAGGTCGACCTTTCCATTTTAAGAATAGCGGTATATGAACTTACCTTTGAAAAAAACAGGATACCTCCGAAAGTGGCTATAAACGAAGCTATCGAGCTTACGAAAGCTTATTCGGAAAAAAGTGACAGATTGTTTGTAAACGGACTTCTTAATTCATATTATAAGGATCTGGAAAAATAAGAATGAGTGTTGTTGTAACAGTTTCACAGGTTAACAAGCGGCTGGCTCTGCTTATAAAAAACGATGAAAAATTAAGAAGCGTTTCCGTAAGGGGTGAAATTTCAAACTTTAAAGAGCATTTTCCTTCGGGTCATATGTATTTTACCCTTAAAGAGGGAAATTCCTCCATAAAGGCCGTTATGTTCAGGAGCTATGCGGAGAAGCTTGAAATTTATCCGGAAAACGGGATGAACGCGGTTGTTTCGGGTTCGATACAGGTTTATGAACGTGATGGAGCCTGTCAGCTTTACGCTACCGAAATTGACAAAGAAGAAGGAAAGGGTGAAGACGCTTTTTCCTTTGAACAGCTTAAGGAAAAGCTGTACAAAGAGGGTTTGTTTGAACAAAAGCGACCTTTGCCCGTGCGGCCTAAATCAATTTGCGCCGTAACTTCCGCAACGGGTGCGGCAATAGAGGATATAATCAATGTTTTATCCAGAAGGTATCCTTTTATCAGATTAAAGCTTGTTCCCGTGCTTGTGCAGGGGGCGGGTGCGCCGGAATCCATTGCTAAAGGGATAGAAGCGGCTCAGAACAGCGGCTGCGATCTTATTATTTTTGGCAGAGGCGGCGGAACGTCGGAGGATTTGTCCGCCTTTAACGCCGAAATAGTTGCAAGAGCTGTTTATTCCAGCAAAATTCCAACCATATCGGCGGTGGGACATGAGATAGACTTTTCCATAAGCGACTTTGTGGCGGATATGAGGGCGCCTACACCAAGTGCGGCGGCGGAATTGGCGGTTCCCGACATAATGGAGATTTATGGCGGGATTGTAGCTTTAAAAAACAGGATTGGCGAAAAGGCGGCGGCAAAAATAGAAGAAACCCGTACAAAGCTTGACAATATTTCAAGGATAATATCCAGGCTAAGTCCGTCTGTCCGAATAGAAAATAACAGAGAAAAATATACTAAAACTTTTGCTTCAATAAAGAAAGATTTTTCCTCTGTAATCTCATCAAAGGAAACTCAGCTGAAAAACACCGAGGAACTTATGAACGCTTTCAATCCCATGAAAACTCTTGAAAGAGGATATTCTGTAATTAGCAAGGACGGCTCCGTGATATCATCGGCGGCTGAAATAAACGAAGGCGATACGTTTACTGTTAAAATGTCTGACGGAGAGTTTAAGGCAATGGCATTAGGTCAATAATATTCAATATTGTTGAAAATAGCATTTATCGTAAAATATATGAAATTTTAATATAGAAAGGATTTCGGATTTCCGGTATTTTGTCGGAAGTACGTAAATAATTGCGTTATGACTTTTGAGGAAGCTTTAAAAAGACTCAACGAGATATCGGAGCAGATGGAGAATCCTGATATTACTTTAAAAAGCGCGGTGGAGCTTTATTCGGAAGCCAATGAACTAACGGAAATATGTAAAAAAAATATTGAGGAAGCGAAATTGGCGCTGGAGAAAATAGAACAATGACATATAGGGAAACGCTTTTACATTACAAAAAGATTATAGATACCGGATTAGATGAATATACCCGTTTTCCTCCGAAAAGACAGGAGAGACTTTTTGATGCTATGAGATACAGTCTTATGGCGGGAGGAAAGCGGATACGTCCGATTTTGACACTTGAATTTGCGCGGCTTTGCGGAGGAGCGGAAAATGCCGCGATTCCCGCTGCCTGCTCCATAGAAATGATGCACACTTTTTCACTTATACACGATGATTTGCCGTGTATGGACAACGATGATATGCGGCGTGGGAGAAAAAGTTGTCACAGACAGTTCGACGAGTCCACCGCCTTATTGGCGGGAGATGCTTTGGAAATGTATCCCTTTCAGATATTGACAGACAGTGTAAGGTACGGGGTTTTTGCGGAGAAAACAATAAAAATGATTAGGCTGCTGTCGGAATATGCGGGACATATAGGAATGATCGGCGGACAGCAGATTGATATTCAGTTTGAGGGAGAATGTTCGGAAGAAAAAGAACTTACCGAAATGTATCGGCTTAAAACCTCAAGGCTTTTGCAGGCGGCGGCGTGTATGGGATGTCTTTCGGCGGGAGCGGGTGAGGACAAGATTGGAATTGCTTTTGAATACGGCGATAAGTTAGGATTGGCTTTCCAGATAACCGATGATATATTGGACGTCTGCGGAGATTCGCAAGAGCTGGGAAAGCCTGTCGGAAGCGATGTGGAAAACAATAAAAAAACCTTTGTAAGTCTTTTGGGAATCGAAGCGGCTAAAGAAAGAGCAAAACAGCTTACTCAACAGGCTTTGGACTTAGCGGAAG
>Ga0137308_102871_pt1 | contig 10085 bp, 7 predicted proteins | sample Inofrocosms_June_FD_97181 | JGI IMG/M metagenome (GOLD analysis project Ga0137308, IMG submission 97181) | Mouse cecal microbial communities from Vienna, Austria - N-Acetylneuraminic and N-Acetylglucosamine D2O microcosms_June | ecosystem: Host-associated > Mammals > Digestive system > Large...
GGCTCATGTGGATGATATTAACTATGAGGTGGCAAAGGCGCGCGAGAAAGAGGTGCGCCATGATGTAATGTCTCATGTGTATGCGTATGGAGTACAGTGCCCAAAGGCAAAAGGGATTATCCACCTTGGAGCGACTTCTTGTTATGTCGGGGATAATACGGATATTATTGTGATGACAGAGGCGCTTTGCCTGGTGAAGAGAAAGCTTGTCAATGTGATTGCAAAACTTTCGGAGTTTGCAGATAAATATAAAGAGCTTCCAACGCTTGCATTTACCCATTTTCAGCCGGCGCAGCCTACGACGGTTGGGAAAAGGGCATCTCTTTGGCTTCAGGAGTTCTGTATGGACTTAGAGGATGTGGAGTATGTTCTTGGAACAATGAAACTTCTTGGCTCTAAAGGGACAACAGGAACACAGGCAAGCTTTTTGGAGCTGTTTGAGGGTGACGAGGAGACGATTGACAAGATTGACCCAATGATTGCAAAGAAAATGGGGTTTACAGCTTGTGTGCCGGTGTCCGGGCAGACCTATTCGCGCAAGACGGATACACGCGTGTTAAATGTCTTAGCTGGAATTGCGGCTACGGCTCATAAGATGTCAAATGATATTCGGCTTTTGCAGCATCTAAAAGAGGTAGAGGAGCCATTTGAGAAATCTCAGATTGGTTCTTCGGCGATGGCATATAAGAGAAATCCTATGCGAAGTGAGAGAATTGCTTCTCTGTCTCGCTATGTGATGATTGATGCGCTAAATCCAGCAATTACTTCGGCAACGCAGTGGTTTGAGCGGACGCTGGATGATTCTGCAAATAAGCGTCTGTCCGTGCCAGAGGGATTTTTGGCGATTGATGGAATCCTGGATTTGTGTCTAAATGTAGTGGATGGGCTTGTGGTTTATGAAAAGGTAATTGAGAAGCGTTTAAGAAGTGAGCTTCCTTTTATGGCAACGGAGAATATTATGATGGATGCGGTAAAGGCTGGTGGAGACCGCCAGGAGCTGCATGAGAAGATTCGTACGCTGTCTATGGAAGCTGGTAAAAATGTCAAGGAGCTTGGTAAGGAAAACAATCTGTTAGAGCTGATTGCCAAAGACCCTTCCTTCCATATGACATTAGAGGAGTTAGAGGCATGTATGGAGCCTTCCCGCTATGTAGGACGTTCTAAGCTTCAGGTGGAAGTCTTTTTAAGAGATGTGGTACGTCCTATCCTGGAAGACAACAAAGAGTTACTAGGATTAAAAGCAGATATTCACGTATAAAAGGAACAATATCCGATGTATAGTTATCACTTTCGGGAGTGGCTTTCTTTTTTCTATTTTTACTGTATCTTTGGCTGGTGTTTTGAGTCAATCTATGTGTCATGCAAAGAGCATCGGCTTACGAATCGGGGGTTCCTTCGGGGCCCCTGGCTTCCGTTATATGGAAGTGGTGCGATTTTAGTGCTGTGGTTGACGTTGCCTTTTTATAGAACGCCAGTTCTGGTCTATCTGGTTGGCGCACTGGGGGCTACGATATTAGAATATATCACAGGTGAGGCAATGGTGCGGATTTTTAAAGTTCGTTACTGGGACTACACTAACCAGAGGATACAGTATAAAGGGCATATCTGTCTAAGTTCTTCGATTGCATGGGGATTTCTAAGTCTGCTGATGGTCTATGTAGTACATAAACCCGTGGAGCAGTTTATCTTCTGGATGCATGAGGAAGTTGTGGCGGTACTGACTTTTGGTATCACAGTCTGCATCGTATATGACTTTAGCAATGCGTTTAGAAAGGCTATGGACCTTCGAGAACTTCTGCTTCAGGCAGAGCAACTCTATGCAGAGCTAGAAGAGCGTGCATCACAGAGAAAACGCGTCCTGATGGCAGCAGCGACCTTTGCAAAGGCAGCAGTAGAAGAAGAACTCGACCAATCCAAAGAACAGCTTGTTAAGAAATTAGAGACCGATATTTCCATACTTCGAGAGAAAGAAACACGACTTAAGGAACGCATTGCCAAAGATGCAGAGTTGCTTCTTTGGCATAATCCAGGTTCTAAGTTTATGATTCTTGCAGATAACGCCGCAGAGATACGAGAGCGTTTGCAAAAGCTGAGAAATGAGAGGAAAAGACCAAAGTCTTAAAATTATAGGCCATACCAATCTGGTGTGGCTTTTTATATGGTTTTCTTACCTTCTATTTCACAAAATTTTCATATTTTCTGTCTTGACATTGTTAGATTTCTAACTTATAATTTGTTAGACTTCTAACGAATAGAAAAGGAGGAGAGCGCATGGAAGGGGAGAATTACCCCATGAGGGCCATGGCAAATCTAAATTGTGTGTGGCATCGCGTGATTGAGAAGCGGATGTCAGATTTGGGACTGAGTTCAATTCAGAGCCGGATGCTTGGCTATGTATATTTTCAGTATTGCCGGGAAAAAAAGGTATTACAAAAGGAATTAGAGGAGGAGTTTAAGATTCGTAAATCCTCGGTGACAAGTGTAATACAGATATTGGAGAAAAAAGGACTGGTGCGGCGGGTTAGTGTGCCGGGGGATGCCAGGAAGAAAGAAGTGGTACTGACAGAATATGGGATTACGGTGCAAGAGACGGTGATGGAACGATTAAAGGGCTTAGAGAATATGGTAAATGAGGTATTAACTCCCAGGGAAAGAAAGCTCTGGCATTCTTGTATTCGGAAGATAGAGACAAGATTAGAGGAGGCAGAATATGATTAAGAAACTGACAGCTTATATCGGAGAGTATAAAAAAGACACTATCTTGACTCCAGTAAGCGTAATTTTAGAAGTGCTTTTAGAAGTGCTTCTGCCAGTCTTGATGGCTTCTGTGATTGATAATGGCGTAGAGGCTGGAAATATGGATTTTGTGATTAAGATGGGCGTTGTGATGTTAGTTGTGGCGATGCTTTCTTTGCTTGCCGGCACACTGTCTGGTGTCTTTGCTGCGCGGGCATCGATGGGATTTGGGCGAAATCTCAGAAAGGCGATGTATGACAATATCCAGGATTTTGCTTTTCGAAATATTGACCATTTCTCAACAGCAGGTCTGGTGACGCGTATGACCACCGATGTGACAAATGTACAAAATGCATTTCAGATGATTATTCGAATGTTTGTTCGAGCACCGATTATGATGGTCTCAGCACTTGTGATGTGTGTTAGCATCAGTCCAAGATTGTCACTGATTTTTCTGGTTGCACTGGTATTTTTGGGCTTTGTGATGTCACAGATTATCCGGCGGGCATTTCCTATCTTTGATGAATTGTTTCGGGGATATGATAAGCTCAATGCCAGCGTGCAGGAAAATCTAACGGGTATCCGCGTGGTCAAAGCCTATGTAAGAGAAGACTACGAAAATGAAAAATTCTGTAAAGCTACCAAGAATCTAAAAGACTTAAATGTGCATGCAGAGCGCTTGGTTGTGATGAATCAGCCGGTGATGCAATTTACGGTCTATAGCTGTATTATGTTAATCTCCTGGTTTGGTGCCAAGATGATTGTACTAGACAGAAGTATGACCACAGGGCAATTGATGAGCCTCTTTACGTATACCATGCAGATTTTAATGAGTCTTATGATGATTTCCATGGTCTTTGTTATGGTGACAATGGCACGATCTTCGGCAGAGCGTATCTGGGAAGTGTTAGAAGAGAAGAGCACGCTGACAAATCCGAAAAATCCCATCTATCAAGTGAAGGATGGCTCGATTACCTTTGACCATGTACAGTTTTCCTACAGCGATGATGCAGACAAATGTGTACTAAGAGATATTAATTTGACGATTCAGGCGGGAGAGACAATAGGGATTATTGGAGGAACCGGAAGCTCCAAATCCACTCTGGTGCAGTTGATTCCAAGACTCTATGATGTACTAGAAGGCTCTGTGCGGGTGGGCGGATGTGATGTCCGCGAGTATGATATTGAGACTCTTCGCAATGAAGTCTCGATGGTTCTTCAGAAAAATGTCTTGTTTTCCGGTACCATCTTAGAGAACTTACGGTGGGGCAATAAAAAGGCAAGTGAAGCAGAGTGCCGCCATGCCTGTGAGCTTGCACAGGCTCATGAGTTTATTGAGAAGATGCCGGATGGATATCATACGTATATTGAACAAGGCGGCACCAATGTGTCCGGTGGACAAAAACAAAGACTTTGTATTGCCCGTGCACTTTTGAAAAAACCCAAGATATTGATTCTAGACGATTCTACCAGTGCAGTGGATACAAAGACAGATGCATTGATACGTGCGGCATTTGCAGAGGAGATTCCAGATACGACCAAACTGATTATCGCTCAGAGAATCTCATCGGTAGAGGATGCCGATAAGATTCTGGTGCTTAACGAAGGTGCTGTGGTAGGATTTGGCAACCATAAAGAACTGCTAGAAGAAAATGAGATTTACCGGGACATCTATGAACTACAGCAGAAAGGAGCAGGTAAAGATGAGTAATGCACAAACCATGAGAGGACCTGGCAGACGTAGGATGCAGGGCGGACCAAAAAGTAAGAATCCTAAGAAGACATTAAAGCGTTTGTTTGGGATTCTGTGGAAAGACTATAAGCTTTCGATAGTGGTTGTGATTATCAGCATTGCTATCAGCTCTCTTACTGGTGTGATTGGCAATCTGTTCTTGCAGAGACTAATTGATGACTATATCCTACCATTTTTAGGAGAGAGCAATCCAAGCTTTGCACCGCTTTTGCATGCACTGCTTGTGATGGCTGGCATCTATTATATAGGAACCGTGGCAACATTTCTCTATGCGCGGATTATGATTAGTGTAACACAGGGAGTCTTAAAGGAAATCCGGGATAAGATGTTTGCTCATATGGAGAAGCTTCCTATTAAATATTTCGACACGCATGTCCATGGGGATATTATGAGCTGCTATACCAATGATACAGATACCTTGCGACAGATGATTAGCCAGAGTATTCCGCAGATGATGAGTTCGTCGATTACGATTGTCAGCACTTTTGTATCGATGCTGATTTTAAGTGTGCCGCTTACACTGCTGATTGTATTGATGGTGGTGTGTATGGTCTATGTGGTTCGCTTTATTGGCGGCAGAAGTGGGATGTATTTTATCAGGCAGCAGAAATCATTAGGCGCACTCAATGGCTATATTGAAGAGATGATGGAAGGACAGAAAGTTGTCAAGGTCTTCTGTCATGAGGAGGAGTCCAAGGAGAAATTCTATCGCTTAAATGATGAACTCTTTGACAGCGCGAAAAATGCACATACCTTTGCCAATATCCTGATGCCTGTGATGGCCAATCTTGGAAATATCAACTATGTATTGACGCTGGCAGTTGGCTCTATCCTGGCTATCAATGGGGTTGGACATCTGACGCTTGGCGCACTGGCTTCTTTCTTGCAGCTAACTAGAAGCTTTAATATGCCTATTACACAGGTGTCGCAACAATTTAACTCGATTATTATGGCACTTGCCGGAGCAGAACGTATATTCGATTTACTTGACGAGGCAGAAGAAGTGGACCATGGTTATGTTACGCTTGTCAATGTAATAGAAGAAGCAGATGGAACATTAAAAGAATCTAAGGAGCGGACCGGAATCTGGGCATGGAAACATCCACATAAAGCAGAAGGAACGATTACCTATAAAAAATTAGAAGGCGATGTTATCTTGGATGGAGTGGATTTTGGATATGACGATGAGAAGATTGTACTGCACGATGTGAAAATGTATGCCAATCCAGGACAAAAGATTGCCTTTGTAGGTGCGACTGGCGCAGGAAAGACGACCATTACCAACCTGATTAACCGTTTTTATGATATTCAGGACGGAAAGATTCGTTATGATGGTATCAATATCAATAAGATTAAAAAGCCAGACCTTCGTCGTTCTCTTGGGATTGTGTTGCAGGATACTCATCTCTTTACCGGAACCATCGCTGACAATATCCGCTATGGTAAGTTAGATGCTACCGATGAAGAAGTAATTGCAGCGGCAAAACTGGCCAATGCGCACTATTTTATCACCAAACTTCCACAGGGATATCATACGATGTTAAAAGGAGATGGCACCAGCCTCTCGCAGGGAGAACGTCAGCTCTTAGCGATTGCCCGCGCAGCAATTGCAGACCCGCCGGTGCTGATTCTCGATGAGGCGACCTCAAGTATTGACACCAGAACAGAGACGATTGTACAAAATGGTATGGACCGTCTGATGAAGGGAAGAACCGTATTTGTGATTGCACACAGGCTCTCAACAATTAAGAATTCAGATGTGATTATGGTCTTAGAGCAAGGTAAGATTATTGAGCGCGGAGACCATGAATCCCTATTAAAAGAACGGGGAAAATATTATCAGTTATACACAGGAGCTTTTGAACTGTCATGAGAAAAGCAATCTTATTTGATATGGATGGAACACTGTTAAATACGCTTGAAGATTTGTACTACAGTACCAATGCAGCGCTTGTGGCATATGGATTCCCTAAGCGTACCATAGAAGAAGTCCGTCAATTTGTCGGTAACGGTCTGCGCAATCTGATGCGTCAGGCCGTACCAGATGGAGAAGAAAATTCGCATTTTGAGGATTGTATGAAGACCTTTAAGGAGCATTATGGGGTGCATTTAGATGACCATACGGGGCCATATCCGGGAATTCTAAAGATGCTGCAGATACTTGCGGAGAAAGGGTATGTGATGGGCGTTGTGTCCAACAAGCCGGATTTTGCGGTGAAAGACCTGGCAAAGCGTTATTTTGGAGAGCATATCCTAGTGGCTATCGGAGAATCTGAGAAGGTTCGCAGAAAGCCTGCACCGGATACTGTAGAACAAGCGGCAAGGGCTCTTGGCGTGTCGATGGAAGACTGCATCTATGTGGGAGACTCGGAAGTAGACCTTGAGACAGCAAAAAACTGCAGGATTCCCTGTGTATCTGTATCCTGGGGTTTTCGAGAGCGGGAGCTTTTAGAAAAACTGGGCGCAAAAGAGATTGCAGATACAACAGAGGAGCTTGTTAAGATTTTGACGAGGGAGGAGTAATCAACAAATGAAAAATAATCTGATGCTGCTTTTGACAGCCCTGATTTGGGGCTGTGCATTTGTGGCGCAAAGTGTTGGGATGGACTATGTGGGACCTTTTACCTTTAATTCGGTGCGGTGTATTATCGGAAGTATCGTGCTAATTCCTGTGATATTTCTGATGGATGCTCTAAAGAAAAAAAGTGGAATGAGTAAAGAGGAGATTAGAAAAGAGCAGGGAGATACAAAGACGCTGATAACTGGCGGTATCTGCTGCGGAGTAGTGCTTGGGATTGCAAGCAGTCTGCAACAGTTTGGAATTTTATTTACCTCGGTGGGGAAAGCTGGATTTATCACAGCGATGTATATTGTGCTGGTGCCAATCCTTGGGATGTTTCTTGGCAGAAAGGTTCGGCCACTGATTGGGTTATGTGTTGTGATTGCAGTGGCTGGACTTTATTTTCTGTGTATGACTGAGAAATTGTCGCTTGGTATTGGAGACTTGTTTGTGCTTATCTGCGCATTTGTGTTTTCGATACATATTTTGGTGATTGACCATTTCTCGCCATTGGTGGATGGTGTTCGGATGTCAGCCATTCAGTTTTTAACAGCCGGGATTCTCTGCGCAATTCTTATGTTTGTATGGGAGACGCCCAAAGTATCAGACCTTTTGGCGGCATGGATGCCGATTCTGTATGCAGGAGTGATGTCTTGCGGAGTGGCATATACACTTCAGATATTGGGACAGAAAAACGCAGACCCAACGGTGGCTTGTCTGATATTAAGCTTAGAATCGGTGTTCTCCGTGCTGGCGGGATGGGTGATATTGAAGCAGGAGCTGAGTGCAAAAGAGTTGTTTGGGTGTGGGCTGATGTTCTTGGCGATTGTGTTGGCGCAGTTGCCGCAGAAGACTTTTAAAAAGGGACGCTAGGGGAGAAAGGCAGTAGGTTCCCAAAAGACCCCGCCCGCGCTTGCTAAACCGACGGCGTCCAATGGGTCTTTTGGGAACCTACTGCCCTTCTTTCCTAGCTGACTGTGATTATTAATACGATATAATGTTGTGTTGTTGATGGATTTTTTAGTGGTAAAAATATTTACAATGTGTTATAGTAAGAACATACGCATCTAAGAAGTATAAGGAATTGCGTACGAAAGAGAAAAGATTACATTTCTGGCGGAGGGTCTCCTCCGCGTTATATCAAAAACTCAACCTTTAGAAGACCGTGCCTTAAAGGAAGCTGCCCGGCTTTTAGAATGTCGACAGAAAAAGACAAGCCTGAAGCGTGCCGACCTTCTAAAACTTTTACTGACACCGCTTAGGAGTGGCAGCCTAGTCCAAACGGTTTACTTCTTCGAAAAAGAAGAATCCCCGGAAGTAGTGATGTACTTTCCGGGGATTCGTTCTTTGGGTGTACCACATGGGACACCCTATCTTCTTTTGGTTGCCTGATGGCATTATAGCGTATGTAGTTCTAAAATGCAAGATTTCAAAAAAAGCTTTATATATTGATAAGGCCTAGAAAAAATGGTATGATTATAAAAAGGGTCAAGGGGATGAAAAGTGAAAGGTGATGATAAAGGAGAAATCTATGAAGACAGTGACTTTAAATAAGATGATTGACAAGCTGATGCTTAAAAATCTAGTCCCAGAGGTGGAGACAGACGGGATTGAGATTCACAGTGCGGAGATTAACAGACCGGCGCTTCAGTTGTCGGGGTATTTTGAGCATTTTGCCTGCGAGAGAGTGCAGATTATCGGATATGTGGAATATAGTTATTTGAAAAGCCTTGACGCAAAAGTGAAGATGGCGAACTATGAGCGTTTTATGAGCAGTAATATTCCCTGCGTTATCTATGCGTCCAGGACTGAGCCAGATGAGGAGGTGATGGAGCTTGCAAGGAAATATCACAAGCCGCTTTTGTACAGTGAACGAACGACATCTTCTCTGATGGCAGAGATTATCCGCTGGCTCAATGTGGAGCTTGCGCCTTGCATCTCGATACATGGGGTGCTGGTGGATGTATATGGAGAAGGCGTGCTGATTATGGGTGAGAGCGGCATCGGTAAGAGCGAGGCAGCCCTAGAGCTTCTTAAGAGGGGACATCGCCTGATTACAGATGATGTGGTGGAGATACATAAAGTCAGCGATGATACGCTTGTGGGGACATCACCGGAGATTACAAGACATTTTATTGAGCTTCGTGGTATTGGCATCATCGATGTCAAGACACTCTACGGCGTAGAGAGTGTCAAAGGAACACAGACGATTGATATGGTGATTAAGCTTGAGGAATGGGATAAAGATAAGGAATATGACCGTCTAGGACTCAATGAGGAGTATACAGAATTCCTTGGCAATAAAGTTATCTGCCATTCTATACCGATTCGCCCAGGCAGAAATCTGGCGATTATTGTGGAGGCGGCAGCAGTCAACCACAGGCAGAAGAAGATGGGGTACAATGCGGCTCAGGAATTGTACCGCAGAGTACAGGAGAGTATCAATAAAAACAAACGCTGAATTAGGGAGATTGCAACATGAAGAAATATTGCTTTGGAATTGATGTAGGTGGAACTACTGTAAAGATGGGACTGTTTCAGATTGATGGAGAGCTTCTTGACAAATGGGAGATTCCTACCAGGACGGAGGATGGTGGCAAGGCGATACTGCCGGATATTGCTTCTTCTGTACTGGCAAAGCTTCAGGAGAAAGGGATTGAGAAAGAAGAAGTAGCTGGTGTTGGCATCGGTGTACCAGGACCTATCAATGCAGAAGGCACGGTGCCCCATACAGCGAATCTGGGATGGGGCTATAAGGAAGTAACAAGAGAATTAGAGGAGCTGACAGGATTTATATGTCGCGGTGGCAACGATGCCAATGTGGCAGCGCTTGGTGAGCTGTGGAAGGGTGCCGCAGCCGGACATAAGAACGGCGTGATGGTGACGCTTGGCACTGGTGTGGGTGGTGGTATTATCGTTGATGGAAAGATTGTTGTTGGCACCCATGGAGCTGGCGGAGAGATTGGACATATCCATGTGGACGATGCCATTCCAGGTTTTTGTGGCTGCGGTAATCAGGGATGCCTAGAGCAGGTG
>Ga0137308_102872_pt1 | contig 10083 bp, 9 predicted proteins | sample Inofrocosms_June_FD_97181 | JGI IMG/M metagenome (GOLD analysis project Ga0137308, IMG submission 97181) | Mouse cecal microbial communities from Vienna, Austria - N-Acetylneuraminic and N-Acetylglucosamine D2O microcosms_June | ecosystem: Host-associated > Mammals > Digestive system > Large...
GAGCTTCGCGCCGTGGGTCGATTTTTTGTCTTTGGCCCTGCGCTTTCCAAACGCTGCCGTATCATTTTCCGTGTAGCGGATGGCCTCGATTGCCGAAACCGTACCGGCAATCTTCGCGGGTTTGCGGACACTGACAAAGACAGTGAAAAGAGCGAAAGCGGCGGAACCGATGAAGATCAGAGGATTTACCGTTACTTTAATACCGGCATCCGTAGTATAAACGGTCCCGTTCATTAGGAAAGGCACCAAGGCCCTGCCAATGAAGAAGCCCACCAGCAGGCCGATGGGAATACCGATCAGGGACAGCCGGAGCGCCTGCCGGTTGATAAGCTGCTTGATCTGCCGCTTTGTTGTTCCCAGCGTTTTTAGCTGTCCGTAGGACTGAATATCCTGAATGACAGAAATCTGGAAGATGTTGTAGATAATCAAGTATCCGGTTATGATAATCAACGCTACGCCAACAATACCGGAAAGCAGCATGGCGGGATTATCCGTTAACGCGCCGCTCTGGTAGGCCGGACTGACACGGGCGATCACATAATTGCTGTCCTCCTTGCTGCCGCCCATCGTGTCGCAGGTATAGCCGGTTTCGGAAAGCAGCTGATGGAGTTGGGCTTCTATATCGCCTTTCCCTCTGAACATCACATAGGCGGAGACAACGCCGGAATAATCATTGTCCACAGGATAGGTATAGGTCAAAATATCCGAATGGGCATCCACAAAGGCTTTCGACACGATCAGCCGCCCGATATTGCTCAAGCTGTCCGTTTCCCAAAAGCCGCAGAGGGTGAAATCAGTGGTATATGACTTCCCCTTTACTTCATAGGTGAGAGAAACGGTTTCCCCGATCTGCGCCGGTACACCCAGGGCATCCAGCGTCTTTGTGTCCGCGATGATCTCGTTTTCCGATTCGGGCCGGTGACCTGTTGTGGGGGTGTAGCGGGCAAATTCCAGAGCGGTATCATCCATATACCACAGGTCAGACCGCCAACGCTCCAAGCCCGGATTTTTCAGCCGGTAGGACACCGCTTTGGTATAGGCGATACGGTCAATCAGGGGATTTCCCACTACATCATTGTAAACTTCATCGCTGATATAACTTAAGACCGCCTGCCCGTCACTGCCAGCCTTGCGGATGTTCTGGTCGTGAACGGTGTCCATCAGGCCAGACCCAAGGGTGAAGATCGTGGTAAAGAGGATGGTTGTCAGAATGATTGCGATGATCGCGATAATATTCCTGCTTTTGCTGGCCTTGAAGTAGCGGCCTGACAGCTTCTTGATAACTGCGCCGTTGTTGTTGCCGAATAAAATGTCATTCATCGTCAGCGCCTCCTTACTCAAAAATCCTGCCGTCCTCAATGCGGATAATGCGGTCAGCAAGTTGGGCGATCTCGTTGTTATGGGTTATCATTACCAGCGTCTGATGGAATTTACTGCTGGTCGCTTTCAAAAGGCCCAGCACATCGTTGCTCGTCCGGCTGTCCAGATTGCCGGTGGGTTCGTCAGCCAGAACAATGGCGGGCTTGGAAATGAGAGCGCGGGCGATGGCGACACGCTGCTGCTGTCCCCCGGACAGGTTGTTGGGCATATTATTCAGCTTGTCGCCCAAGGCCAGCAGGTGCACTACTTCGTCCATGAAATTTCTATCCACCGTATCGCCGTCCAACTCTACGGGTAGGACAATGTTTTCATAGACATTCAGAACAGGGACAAGGTTGTAATTCTGGAAGATAAAGCCGATGTTGCGCCGGCGGAAGATGGTAAGCTGCTCGTCGTTCAGCTTGGCCAGTTCATTGCCCTTGATCCGAACGCTGCCGGAGGTGGGTACGTCCAGACCGCCCATCATGTTCAGCAGAGTGGACTTGCCGCTGCCGGAAGTTCCGACAATGGCGACAAATTCCCCTTGCTCAATGGAAAGGGTCACACCGTCCAGCGCCTTTGTGATGTTCGGCTCTGTGCCGTAGTATTTTTTGAGATCAGTTGTTTGCAAAATGCTCATGGTAAGCACCATCCTTTCTGTGATGCCGCTATCATAACAGCCAATTCTCACAGAAATGTCACGGGCCGCTGGTTTTTCATCTTTGAAATGTCACAATCCTGTGATATTTTAAAAATCTTTCCGTATATGGTGACCGCGAGGGGGGGCCGCAGCTATTTCGTGGTCGAAAACAGGGGCGGATTTTTCAAATCCTGCCCCCGTTTTCGTCTGCTCTATTTTGCGGCAAAATAGGTTTATCTTTTCCACTTATCTAACTTATATCCCCTTTGCTCCAGCTTTACACGAAACGCCTCCGCAAAGTCAAGGAATCTCTCAATCTCGTCCGGCTGGTGTATGTTTTTTGGCCCATACAAAGTTTTAGAACTTGTTCCGCCTATATTTAGCAACTCTCCAAAATCTTCTGAGCCTTTTTTATACTTGAAACATAATTGATGGATCTTGGGGTTATAAGATACATTGCTTACGTTGTCCATATCAACATAAAATGGGTCTGAATGTTCCTGCAAGGCTGCGTCTATCTGCACGAGGACTAAGCTAAAATCGCCTTGCCTGAATCCGACGATGTAATAAAAAAGTAGTAGTATTACAATCAAATACAAAACCTCTTTCAAATTTTGAAGTTGACATATCAGCATACAGAACTTCATAAGTATCTCCATCTTTGACCGCTTCGTTAAAAACTTCCCTCATTCTTTTTTCTTTCTCTCACAGTCCGCTGCATCGTACGCAGGCTCCTTTGGCTTTTTTGAAAATAGTCCCATACTGTTTTCCTCCTTAATCTACAAATTTGAATTTGCGGCGCGGGAAACGCATTCATCAGCGTTTCCCTAAATGAAACATATTACTTGGGGTCAGCTTCTTCACTGAGGGGCTTATAGTTGCTGTCCATGTAGTTCTTTTTCCCGAAGGGAACGTAATTTTCATCCAATAAAATCAAGTTTCCGTTTCCCAAATCAGGGAACTGCCGTGCAACCTCCTTGAGCACTTCCCATTCGTCTCTGGCATTTTCTTTGTTGTCTTCCTCCACCTGTCTTAGCGCTTCTTGAATAGACTGCTGATCTGCCGTTCCCCAATAGAGAGGATGGGGCTGGAAGGAAGAATGGTAATCGCCGCCCTCATAGCAGAAAAAGCAGGAGCAGGGGATCTTTTCAAATAGAATTTTTTGCGCCCCGTCAAGCTCTTTCACCTCCAGACAGTAACACCCATTTACGGTTGCCGCGCCATCCCGCGCGGTCATGTTTGCGATTGCCATGATGGTGAGGGGTTCCGTTTTCACGATCATTCCGGGAACCAAAAGCCCTTCCTCGTACATTTCCCGTAAATATTCGTCAGAAAATTTTCCGACAGCCCGCCATAGGAAAAACAATGCAAGAAGAAGACAGATAACGGCGGGAATCCAGCTTTTAAACAAAGAAATTCCTGCCATGCATAGGAGGCACACGCAGGTTATCGCGGAGTTTCTCCGCTTTTTAACGACGGCTTTTATTATTTCATCTTTCTGCCGTATCCGGCTCACATCTGCATGGATGCCGGATTTCACGCTTGCCTCAAATTGTGAATAATCGACCATATTTTCCTCCGTTTCTTACGTTTCTGTAGATTGCTGATATTTTTATAGATATATGCATTATAAAACCCATAAAAACAATATACAATCCAGACCATCCAGGTTATTTTTCACCTGTGTGATATTACAGAAATCATCAAATAATGCACGGCAGCAGTAATAGCAATAATCCAATTCATTCGCTAAACCCTGCTGTGTTCAGTTTAGCATATTTATAGAATATCTACAAGATTCCGTGTATGAAAAAGCAAAAAGAATGAATTCTTCACTTGACAATGTGGCAAAAAACTGCACACAGGACATAGAATCCCTGTTACCTCCGATAAAGTTGCTCCATGCCGCAAACCATATTATTGGAAATGGCTGCCGTAAAGTATGCTGTATGTGGAACAGTTCAAAAGTTTCAGATAAAAACATAGAATTTCATATTCTCTCCACATTGCCATGTTATACTATATCAGAGGAGGTGCTACAATGGCAACGCTGCTAATTGTTGAGGACGACCGCAAGACCAACGATGCAATTTGTGAATATCTAAAGCCCGCAGGCTACAAGGTTATCCCGGCTTATGATGGCGGGGAGGCGTTACAGCTTTTTCGTGAAAGCGGCATCGATCTTGTCGTGTTGGACATTATGCTGCCCCATATCAGCGGCCTGTCCAAGGAAATTGATCTGCTCCGGCTGCTGGTGGAACATAGGGGGCTGGTGCTGACCCGTTCGCAGATTTTGGACAAACAGTGGGGCGCTGACTATCCGATCATCGACCGAATCGTGGACACCTACATCAAAAATCTGCGGAAAAAACTGCGTTTTGACTGCATTGTGACAGTCAAGGGCATCGGTTATAAATACGAGGTACAGCCATGAAACGATTAAAACTGTTTTCGAAGATATTTCTCTATACCATGAGCATCATGCTTCTTGTCGTTGTTGTCACGCATGGGCTGATCTATCTGCTTGCCCCGCGGATGCAGCTTGCGGTGAGTACCCAGGACGATGTTGTTATTAGCATCAGGCAGGAGCAATTTGTGACCGAGGCAGTAGAAAAGGCCCTGCCAATCTCTTTAAGCTGTTCCCTGCTGATCTCCGTTGTTTGCTCTCTCCTGTTTTCCAAAGCGATTGCCGACCCTATCAAGAAAATTTCTGCGTCAACCGAACAGATGATGAAATTAGACCACGGAGCGAACTGCCCTATCCATACAAAGGATGAAATTGGTACACTGGCGCGGAACGTCAATGATTTGTATTCTAATCTGCTGTCCACTATTGAGCATTTGGAACGAGAAAAGGACGCTGTGCGTGATATGGAGCGGGCCAAGGTTGACTTTCTGCGGGTGGCGTCCCATGAACTGAAAACCCCCGTAACTGCTTTGAACGCTACCTTGGAAAATATGATTTTGGGTGTTGGGAAGTATCAGGACTACGCAACATACCTCCCGGAGTGCAAGGAAGTGGTGGAGCGGCTTTCCGGGATGATACATGAGATTTTGGAAACCTCCAAGCTGACTTTGCCCACCGAACCACCGATGCAGCTTGATGTATCTGAACTGCTGGCGGAACTATGCGAACCCTACCAACTGATTGCGGCGGCACATCAAATTACGTTCTCTCTTGACCTGCCGGAGCAGTTTTCCGCTGTGCTTCCTGTCGGCCCGTTCAGTAAGGCGGTGTCTAATATCCTCGCAAATGCTGTCGCTTATACGGAGACCGGGAAAAGTGTTTCTGTCTATATGGATGAAAACTGCCTAATCATTGAAAACGAATGCGACCCTATCCCTGATCGTGAAATTCGCCGCCTGTTTGAACCGTTTTACCGTCCAGACTTCTCCCGGAGCCGGGAAAGCGGGGGCAACGGTCTGGGCCTCTATATCGTGGACACGCTTTTGACCTCTATGGACATCCGCTATTCATTTGTGCCCATGAAGTCCCCGCCTGGGATGTGTTTCACAATTCAACTATAATTCGGAAAACTCCCTGTCTGGGGAGTTTTTCATTTCTACCGCAATTCCATATACGTTTCATACCCATTCCACATTGGGGTGCTATTCTACGAGTGCGTTCAGAAGAACAGTACAACAATATGGAGGTATCGACCATGAGCATTTTCAAAAGGGCGTTTCTATACGTCACGCGAAAACGGGGGAAAACCATTCTCCTGTTCGCTATTCTGCTGATTATGGCAACCTTTGTCCTGACGGACCTTTCCATCTGGAAAGCGTCGGAGGCCGCGCAGCTTGACCTGCGGCAGAGCCTGGGCGGAAAATTTGACGTTTTCGTGGATTGGAGCAGCAGTCCCTATGTAGTGAAAGAACCCGTCAAAGAAGAAGTGGATGAGGAAACCGGCAAGACATCGAGCAGCTTTCTCATGTATTCTACCGTACAATTTACCCCGGAGAACATTGCCGCCATCAAAGGCGTTCCCGGCGTAAAGTATTGCAGCGCAAGGCAGGACAATCTTTTGCCATTCGATGGACTATCCCTGTTTCCCGGAACGATCTTAACTGACGCAAAATATCAGGGATATACAAAGGCACTGGGCGTCTGCAGCACAAAGGACGATGAACTTTTTACCACCGGCACACTGACGCTGGCGGAAGGACGGCATATCTCCGCCAACGATACCCGTGTGGCAATCATCAGCCAGGACTTGGCGGAGCGGAACGAACTGAAGATTGGGGACTATCTCACCGCCCATCGTTACAGCGCGGAAGATCAGGGCTTTGCCGGGCAGGAAATCAAGGTGCAGATTATCGGACTGTTTACCCCAAACGCAGTGGAGCAGTTTGGGGAAACCGTCACCACCTACGACAAAATCCAGAACCGGGTGTTTGTGGATTTGCAGACCTCGAAAGAGTTTGACGGCGAAGAAATCAACTATGGATTTTCCGCGCTTAATGTCACCATAGACGACCCGCAGGACATGGCGCGTGTGGTGGCCGAAGTCAAGGCCCTGCCGGGTATCGACTGGAAAGCCTTTACCGTGGAGGTGGACAATGAAACCTACGAAAACGCAGCCGCTCCGCTGGCTGCGCTGAATGAATTGGTCGTGACCCTGCTGGTGGTGATTATCGTTGTCAGCGCCATTATTCTGACCCTGATCCTGACCCTTTGGACAAAGACCCGTATCCATGAGATCGGCGTGTTCCTGTCTGTGGGTATCAGAAAATCGGCCATCATCTGGCAGTATTTGACTGAGGTGCTGCTGATTGCCGTCCTCGCTTTTGGCCTGTCCTACTTCACCGGCAATGCCGTAGCGGGACAGATCGGCAGCCACCTGTTGGAGCAAAGTATGCAGACCGAGCCGAAGGACGATAACGATGTTGTAGCTGGCGCCGCTGCGGTTGATGTGGGTGCGGACAACCTCATTCAAAAGCCCCTGCCTACAGAAAACGGTATTCAGGTGTCCGTTAGGCTGAACAACCTTGCGCAACTCTACCTGATCGGCCTTGCCATTATCATTGTGGCCGTCAGCGCATCGTCAATCACGGTTATGCGGCTGAAACCCCGTGAAATCCTATCTAAAATGAGCTAAAGGAGGGACTATCATGCCTACACTGGAATTGAAAAATGTATCTTACGCCTACGAAAAGGGCAAGGCGGTTTTGCAGAACGTCAGCGGGTCACTGGAAAACGGGAAAATGTACGCCATCCTCGGTCCGTCCGGGTCAGGCAAGACCACGCTGTTGTCCCTGCTGGGCGGGCTGGATGTACCGACACAGGGCGGTGTCCTGTTTGACGGTGAGGATATTGCGGCAAAGGGGCTGGAACACCACCGCAGGAACCATATCTCGCTGATCTTCCAGAGTTATAATCTGATCGACTACATGACGCCCGTTGAAAATGTGCGGCTTACAGCCAAGCTGGACGCCGCCCCCATTCTGGAACGGCTGGGGCTGAAGCAAGACGAGATCACCCGGAATGTGCTGAAGCTGTCCGGCGGACAGCAGCAGCGGGTGGCGATTGCGCGGGCACTGGCCTCCGATGCCCCAGTCATTCTGGCGGACGAACCCACCGGAAACCTGGACGCCGATACCGCCGAGGAAATCACGGCGATTTTGAAAGAAAGCGCTCATGCGTTTGGGAAGTGCGTGGTGGTCGTGACCCACGACCGCGATGTGGCAAAGCAGGCGGATGTGGTGCTGGAAATCAAACGGGGACATTTGAAAGAGAGGGAAATGTGATGAAAAAATTTATGATGATTTTGGCCTATATTCTGGTCTGCTTCTCGCTGTTCACCGGCTGTACCAATCAGAAGAGCGGCGGCGTTCAGGACATGAATTTGGGGAACTCCGTGGAAATTGATGATGCAGACATTGAGATCGACACCCAACCGGGATTGGACACGGAGTTCCATTTTAATGAACATGAAGTATAAATATTTATATCATTTTCGTACAAACAAGTGTATAATAACGGTAAGTCGGAATTTCCGACACAACAATAAATCGAAAAGGATATGAAAAAATGAAACCGAAATCTAAAAAGAAAAAGATTCTCTTTATTGTATTAGCTATGGTGGCTGTACTAATAATTGCTGGCGATTGGGTATTGTCTGTGATGGTGTATAACGAGAATTTTAACCAGCGATTTGAGAGCTATGAGCCGCTTATGCTCTATGTTGATGACTTTGACGGACTGCACCGCACGAAATATGAGTTTAGTTCCAATGAAGGACAGAAACTGGCGGGATATATGTATAGTTCGGGAGAAAACCAGCGTGGTATCATTGTAATGGCACATGGCTTTGGTGGAGGTGGACATAATTCTTATATGGATTGTGTGAATTATTTTGCCTGTCATGGATATTATGTTTTCTCCTACGATGCTACGGGAAACGATGAAAGCGAGGGCGAGGGAGTCGGAGGACTTCCACAGGGAGTAATTGACCTTGACTATGCAATCACATTTGTGGAAGAAAGCGGCATATTCCCAAGTCTGCCAATCGTTTTATTCGGGCATAGCTGGGGTGGCTACAGTGTTTGCAGTGTGCTTACATACCACCCCGAAGTAAAAGCGGTTATAGCGTGTTCGGGTTTTAACGCTTCACCGAATCTATTTGAAGCAGGGGGGAAAAAGCAGGTAGGAAATGGCATTTATTTGATGTTACCGTTTGTGAAACTGCATGAGAGGATTCAATATGGTGGGTATGCCTCAAATACTGCGTTGGACGGCTTCTCAAAAAGCAATGCCGCTGTTATGATTGTGCATAGCTTTGATGATGAAGTTGTTCCAGTTGAATACGGTTACGAAATTTATTACGAAAAGTACAAGGACGATTCCCGATTTAGCTTTATTCCTCTTGAGAATAAAGGACATAACTATTTCAATGACGACACATATCGCAATGAGTTTAATGCGAAATTTGATGAATGGCTCAAAACCCTTGACTATGACTATAACATAGAGGAAAACAGGGAACGGTTTTCGGAGGATAAAGCTAATTATATATATCAAAACCTTGACCGGGAAAAATGGTGTAATTCATTGGATTTGGAGTTGTTCGAGGATTTTTTAGATTTTTACGATGAACATATCCATTAACCAAAAGCTAAAAATCGCTGCTGGATAGGATGACACACTAGAACAGGAAATCAATAAAAGGTTTCCTGTTTTTTGCGCCCATTTTGGCATTTTCAAAATTGAGCAATCCATATGAAAAAATAGTCTCTCCCGGATGCCGCTCAAAAAACTTGGGCGGCATTTCACTTTTCTTGACCGAATTTTGACCTTTGCCCGTTATACTCGACCCATCAAAGCAAAGGAGGCCATATATGCGAAAACGATTGATCACCGTTCCCTTGATGTGCGGCGCGCTTTTATCCCTCGCCGCCTGCGGGAACTATGCCATTCCAGACAGTACGCCCCCGCCGTCACAGGCTGTTGCCGCAAACCCGTTTGAGGCGGCGGAGGAGGATGCCGGATTTCTGGCAATGCTCACCCACGAAGTTGCTTCGGCTGATTTTTCCGAGAGTGGGGAGCGTCTGCCATTCTCCTATGACGGCGGCGAGTTTCGGCTGGACTACCGATTCTCCCTCACCGGCAAGGTGGATACCGTTGGATTTCTCCTGTTTCTGGACGGCCAGCCCCAGCCCTATAAGGTGAACGATACCACAGCGGAGTATGAGTATTGTCACAGCTTCCCCGCAAAGGAGGATCAGAACTTTTCCTTCCTCTTTGAGCCTGTGACCGGCAGCACCGGCGATACGCTGGCCCTGACCGTGGTGAGCATCACCAACCCGGACTTCCAGCCGGATATGGAATCCACCTCCAGCTATGGCTGGTATCATAAGACGCTGGATTCCTGTGTTGAATTGAAGTTCAACGTGGACGCACCCGCCGCCCATTCAGACCTTCCGCCTGTCCGGGAAATCTTTTCACAAAGCGAAGCGCGGGAGGAAAAGGTCACAGCGCAGTATGTGGAAAACGAACTTCCCCAATACGGCTGGGGCGATGTACGCATGGACACGTTGGACAACGGAATCTATTATACTTTCTCCTGTGACGGCGGCATCACCTA
>Ga0137308_102875_pt1 | contig 10080 bp, 6 predicted proteins | sample Inofrocosms_June_FD_97181 | JGI IMG/M metagenome (GOLD analysis project Ga0137308, IMG submission 97181) | Mouse cecal microbial communities from Vienna, Austria - N-Acetylneuraminic and N-Acetylglucosamine D2O microcosms_June | ecosystem: Host-associated > Mammals > Digestive system > Large...
ATAATTCCGCAAGGCTGTCCGATGTAAGGCAGTTTGCTTCAAGCGCAAATATTGAGATTATGATTATCAATATCGACGCATTCAAAAAAGCCGAAAATATCATAAATCAGGCGCAGGACAAGCTGAACGGCGAAACCGCCATGCGGTATATACGGGACACCCGCCCCATCGTCATTATAGACGAGCCGCAAAGCGTGGACAATACCCCAAAAGCCAAAGAGGCAATCTCTTCTTTGAATCCCTTGTGCGTTTTCCGCTATTCGGCAACGCACAGAGAAAAAATAAACCTGCTGTACAGACTGACTCCCGTTGACGCATACCGAATGGGGCTTGTCAAACAGATTTCCGTTTCCTCCAATCAGACGTCGGGCGGGTTTAATCAGCCGTATGTGAAGCTTCTCTCGGTTTCCAATGACAAGGGTTTTCGGGCGAAGCTTGAAATCGACGTTAAAGACAAAAAAGGAATCGTTTCACGAAAGACAGTTACCGTAAAGCCCGGTGATGAACTGTTTCTGCTTTCGGGAGAGCGTGAGCTTTACGAGGGGTATTCCGTTGCGGGAATAGACTGTACTCCGAATTATGAGCATATTGAGTTTGGCAATACCGAGGAAGCGGCATTGGGAAAGGCTATCGGAGACGTGGACGAAAACATTGTCAAACGGGCGCAAATCAAGCGGACTGTTGAATTTCATCTGGATAAGGAGCTGAGATATACCGATAAGGGAATCAAGGTGCTGTCGCTGTTTTTTATCGATAAGGTGGATAAATACCGTCATGAGGACGGAACACAGGGCATTTATGCGAAAATTTTTGAGGAATGCTATACGGAGCTTATATCAAAGCCGAAATACAAACCGATAAGAGAACGTTTTTCCTCCGACATTTCAAAAATACACAACGGATATTTTTCACAGGATAAAAAAGGGCGCTTAAAGGACACAAAGGGCGATACGCAGGCGGACGACGATACTTACAACACCATTATGCGCGATAAGGAATGGCTTTTAAGCTTTGGGTGCCCTCTTCGTTTTATTTTCTCACATTCCGCCTTAAAAGAGGGCTGGGACAATCCGAATGTGTTTCAGGTATGCACTCTTATCGATCAGAAATCCGCGTTCACCTGCCGCCAGAAGGTGGGGCGCGGTCTGCGCCTTTGCGTAGACCAAAACGGCGAACGTATCGAAGATAAGAATATCAATATACTGCACGTTATGGCTAACGAAAGCTTTTCCGAATTTGCCGATACTCTTCAAAAGGAATTTGAAGACGAAACGGGCGTTAAATTCGGCGTGCTTCAGCTTAACCTGTTTGCGGGAATGGTATACGAGGACAAGCGCGAGGTTGAGCGCACGGTAACGGAGGAACAGGCCAAGCGGCTTATCGACGCGGCGGCGGTAATTGCTCCCATAATCGAAAATAAGCCCACGGCAGCAAATTTGTGCAAGGTTATCGAGGAAAACAGGGAGCAATTTTCCGAAGAGCTTAAGCCAATGCTTCCCAACGTTAAAGCGGCTTTGGAACAAAGCGGCAGCGAAGAAACCGTAACATCGGAAAAGCTGACGGCTGTTTCTTATACCGAAACGGTAACCGAGGAAAAGGAAGTTACCTATGAAGAAGCCGAGGAGCTTATGGCGCACTTTGAAAAAAAGGGCTATATTACGGGGTCGGGAAAATTAAAGGATACCATGAAAAACGCGCTCAAAACAGGTACGCTTGATTTGCCGAAAAAATACGAAGCGGCAAGGAGTCGATTTGAGGCAATCATCAAAACCTCCGACAGAAAGCCGCCTTTGCGTGACGCTTCAAAGGACGTTACAGTGCGCATTAACAAGCAGGTTATGGTTTCGGAAGAATTTACGGAGCTTTGGAACAAGATAAAACAAAAAACGGCTTATCGGGTTTCCATTGATACAAAAAAACTGATTGAGAACTCCGTCAAGGAACTGAGGGATATGCCCGTTATTCCCAAAACAAGACTTGTTCTTCAAACGGCGGATATTCACATCGAAAACGCGGGAATATCGCATACCGAAAGAGAAATGCGGACAACGGATATTGAAAATTCTTACCGGGAATTGCCCGATATAATTACCGCCATAAGCGACGCCGCCCTTCTCACGCCGTCCACGGTAAACGAAATTTTAGTGCAAAGCGGGCGGCTGGGAGATTTTCTGAACAATCCCGAAGCTTTTCTGGAAAAGGCCGCGGAGATTATCAACAAGAATCGCCATTCGCTTGCGATTGACGGAATCGGTTATATTAAACTGTACGGCGAGGAATATTATGTTCAGGAAATATTTGATACCGAAGAACTCATAGCCAATCTTGACCGAAACGCCGTAAAGGTTGAACACAGCGTATACGACTATGTTGTTTATGACAGCAGCACCGTTGAACGCCCCTTTGCCGTTGCCCTTGACAATAATCCAGATGTAAAGATGTTCTTTAAAATACCCGATCGTTTTAAAATCGACACGCCGATAGGAACATACAATCCCGACTGGGCCGTGTATATGACAAAGAACGGAGAGGAGAAGCTTTACTTCATATTGGAAACAAAGGGCAGCACGGATTTTTATGATTTGCGGACTAAAGAACAGCTTAAAATACACTGCGGCAAGCAGCATTTTAAGGCGCTTAATAATGGGGTTGAAATGCGGGTTGCGAGGGATTGGACAGAGTTTAATACCAATCTTTAATCAAATCTATATATAGCCTATAAGTAAATGCCGCACCCGATTGGTGCGGCATCAGCTTGTCGAAAAACCCTCCCTACGGTCGGGCTTTCCGACAAGCTGAAAAAAATCGAGGAAAGTCGTTACGACTTTCCTCGATTTATCGCCGCTCTGTGAGCGGCGTTGATCCGCTTCGCTCCGAGTGAGGGAAAAACCCTGACGGTTTTTCCCCCACACCCCTTTTTCCCTCCGAGGTTTATCGACAGTCTGAAATGCCGCACACGATTGGTGCGGCATTTACTTTTTAAAGCAGTTTCAACCGACATGGCCGAAACAAAATCAATTACTTTAAAAATGTTAATTTACAGCAAATATTTTTTTACACTCCGATTCCCTCTCCAATTCCTTGAACACCCCCGTAAAATCCTCAATCACCATATCCGCCGACTCAAAAATCACGGAATCATCAGCTTTCCCTTTTTCCGCAACAGCCGCCACGGTAAATCCCGCTTTTTTCGCCGTCCTTATCGCTTGGGGAGTATCCTCAAAAACAATGCAGTCCTTTATCTCTTTCCCTAACATTTCTGCGGCCCGTAAAAAAATTTCGGGACTGTCCTTCCCTCTTTCCGCTTTCTCCGCATCGGAAAAAGCGTCAAAATATCCCAATATACCATTGCGTTCGAGGGCGGGACGATATAAGGAACGTCTGCTTGTAGTTGCGGCCGCAACAGGTATGCCAAGCCCGTGAAGCAGTTCCAGAAGTTCTTTTGCATAGGGCTTTAGCCCTACCCTGCACTTAAACTCGTATTCCGCCATATCAAGCCATTCTCTCATGATATCGGACGGCTTCTCGTTTAATCCGTAAAGCTCAACCGTATACTCTGCGGCAAGCTCCAGCTTCATATGGGAAATAGCCTTTCCGTACTCCTCGCTGAACGGCAGTCCCCTTTTTCCCAGAAACTCAACGTCCACATCGTGCCATACCCCCATTGAATCCAGTACGGTGCCGTCAAGATCAAAAATATATCCCTTATATATCATGGTTTAATTTCACCTCTTCCGGAAAAATAACGAAAATCGTCCCTTTATCTACGTTTATACGACTTTTTCTGCCGGTAAAGGAATTGCTGACCCCTATGGGAAAATCGTTGCGTATTTCGGCGTTTTCGAGGGAATATTTAAGCCCCGTTTCGCTTACCCCCTTTGCCGTATCCCCGGCAGAAAAAACCGAAACGATGCCCGAAGCGTCTTCGGAAAAGCTTATCTCGCCGTTTGTCACCGCTGTGGCGACGTACCCGTTACCGTAGAGAAATCCGCGCTTATTTTGCACGGAAAGAAAAACAAGACACTGCATATTGGCGAAGGTATGGTCAAATCTTCCACCCGTTCCTCCGAAAATATGAAATTCCTCACAATTTTCACTCAGCCCGTACCGTATGGCCGCTAAAGTGTCCGTGTCGTCTTTTTCAATGGGAAGGCACACAAGAAAGCAGTTTTCGGGTTTTTCTTCCAACGAATCAAAGTCCCCTATTATCACATCGGGCTTTATGCCAAGATTAAGACAGTATATGTATCCGCCGTCCGCCGCTATTACAAGAACGTCATTATTTGCGGATGCGATTTTTTCCGGTGCGCCGAATAGCTCTCCCGCGCCGATTATAATACATTTTTTCATAGGCCTTTTCCTTGAGGTTTTATTTTAGAACCTCTCTTAACAAGATTTGTGCGTGGATTTTCGAGCAAATTTTGTCGAGGCCAAGGCAAAATTCCGCAGGCTTGCTATCGCAAGTCAAGGAATTTTAACACGGTCATCGACAAAATTTGCCGAAAAGACGCGTGCAATATCTTGTGAAGACAGGTTCTTATATAATATTATACATTATCTTACATAAAATTGCAAGAAAATATTCCAAAATTCAGCTTAAAAAAGCAGCCGGAATTGTTTTGCAATTCCGGCTGCGGTTATAATGGGGTTTTTTAGTACTATTCCTGAATATAGATGGATATTGCGTCCTTTATGGACTTTTCAAACGCTTCCTTGCCGTACTTATCCACCTCGCTCTTGTTCTTCTCTCCGTGAGTAAGACAGCCCGCTCCTCCGATACAGCCGCCCTTGCACGCCATACCTTCAATAAAGTTATTGGGCAGAACATTCTTTGAAGCCTTAAGCAAAGCCATTTTGCATTCCTCTATACCGTCGCAGGCAATAGCGTTCAGTTTGAAGTCGGTAGGATCCTGCTCCTTTATTGCTTCCGCCACGGCGTCTGCAAGACCGCCGCTTCTGGCAAATATTCTTCCGTAATAGGAAGCGTTATCCAGAACGTCCTCTTCAAGACCCTCAAGCTCTATATCTCTTCCGTCAAACAGCGCCTGAAGCTCCTCAAATGTAATTACGCTGTCTATATAGGGCTTTACGGTCTCCTTCTGAAATTCCGCTTTTTTGGCGGTGCAGGGACCCATAAACACTATCTTACATTCGGGGTCGTGTTCCTTGATATACTTGGCTATCTCCGCCATTGGAGAGAGGTTATGAGAAATGTTGTCTTTAAGCTGCGGGAACTGAGTCTCCACGTATTTCACGAAAGCGGGGCAGCATGAGCTTGTCAAAAACCCCTTTTCCTTAAGCTCCTTAGCCTCCTTGTATGCCACCAGATCCGCGCCCAAAGCCGCTTCTATCACGTGATGGAAGCCAAGCTTCTTTATTCCCGTAATAACCTGACCCAACTTGGCATAACTGAACTGGCTTGATATGGAAGGAGCAACAACGGCGTAGGTTTTGTATTTGGTGTTGTTTTCGCTCTTTTTAATTATATCAATAACGTCCAGTATAAAGCTTTTTTCGGAAATGGCGCCGAAAGGACACATATAGACGCAGGCTCCGCAGGAAATGCACTTATCGTAATTTATGGAAGCGCACTTATCATCATTCATGGAAATTGCGCCTATCTTGCACGCCTTTTCGCAGGGCCGCTTATTGTTTATAATGGCGCTGTAAGGACAAACGGCGGCGCAGCGTCCGCACTCAACGCACTTATCCTTGTCAATATGAGCCTTTTGCTGACGATCGAAGTAAATGGCACCCTTAGGGCACGCTTCCTCACAGCGGTGAGCGATACATCCGCGGCAGTTGTCGGTAACGGTGTGTCCGCTTACAGAACATTCGTCACACGCTATGTCTATTACCTCGATAACGTTGGGGTTTGACTTGTCCCCGCCGATAGCAAGCTTTATTCTTTCGCCTACAATCGCTCTTTCCTTATAGATACAGCATCTCATGGTAGGCTCTTTGCCCTGTACAATAAGCTTGGGGATATCGTGATACCAGTAAAGCTCCCTGTCCTCGAAGGCGTATCTTGCCACCTCGCGGAGTACCCTGTACTTAAGGTCTTGTACCTTTGTATCGAATTTTCTCATTATAACGGTTCTTTCCTTTCATTAAAAACGCTTGCCATATTAAAAATAGCTGACCTTTATTTTTTTGCCCATTGACTTTAATGCCTCGGAAAGCTGTTCCACCAATCTCATCTTGATGTTGAAGCCTATGGGAAGATCGGGGTTCTGATGAGCCGGATTTGTAGCCCTGCCCACAAAGAAATTTATATCCGTAGCCTCCTCGAACAGCATTCGGGCTATAGCCGAGGCGCCGTCTAATCCGTAGCTCCAGTCGTTGAATTTTTCGTTATCGGCAAGATAACTCTGGGCATAAACAACCACTCTGTTGATTGTAATTACTCCCTCGGTAACCAAATCCACTCCGTCTATGGTAGCGGTAGGCGGAATCTCCGGGTCGAGGTAGTCAAGGCTGGGCAAAACGGGCTTGCCCAGATACTGTCCCGCCAGAGAAGACGTGGTTCCGCCGCATACTATGTGTTTTCCCTGCTTGGAGAAAAACAACGACATCATTTTCATAACGTCTTTAGGATCGGAGGGGGGGCCTATCATGAGATTTACGGGCTGTCTTTTCCGTATTTTTACCGAGCACACGGTGGTATCGTCACCCGGTTTGTAGCCGTAAAGCTTGTTGCATTCGTCCAAAAGCACTGTGGTAAAAGTCTTTGCGGTATAATCGGGACTGTAATTTTTCTCCATATATTCTATGATATTGTCCCTCTGCCAGCCGTAGTTAAGCGCCATTCCCACGCCAGCATGCACGCAGCCGTCGCTCATAAGTATAAACACGTCGTTTTCCTGAAGCTTTATTTTCGCGCGGTAGATAGTCTTTCCGCCTACGTCAAAGGAGCTTTGAGGATAGACGAAGTTTTTGCCGTCACGAAGCAGTATTACGTGAGGATTGTCATACTGGATTATTTCTGCTTCCTCGCTGCCGTAAATTTTAAGAATAGTAAATGTGGAATATGCCACCCCCCTTACCTTACATACGGGAAGGGTTGAAGCTATGGTATTGACGCATTCCTCAACGGGCATTGACTGTGCCATCATAGTAGAAATTATCTTTGATGTAAGGGTAGACAGTATGCAGGCCTTTACGCCGCTTCCCAGTCCGTCCGCCAGTACCACTATCTCCGTGTCGTCGTCGGGCTTTACAATGCTGACCTGATCGCCGCAAAGCTGCTCATTCACGTGATTTAAGCTGTAATAACCTATATCGGTGCATAAATCGTTCATTCATACACCCCCTTACGACTGCGCGGACAGGGATTCTTTAAGCTTGGTGAGCGCGATCTTTGTTTCGGCGGTGGTCTCGCCTAACAGAGAGGCTATCTCCTGTACCGCCGTCATCTGTTTTTCAATTACCTTGTCGGTAATTTCTATGGTGCTTTGGCTTAACTCGTCCTTGGCGCGCCTTGCCTTTTCCTCTTCGGTAACGTCGCGCATAATGCTCATTACTATATGATAACCGGGATCGTATATCAGGGTCTGTTCCACATATTTATTGTATTCCGCTAAGAAAATACGTTTATCGTGAATATTAAGCCCGCTTTCTATAACGTCGAAGAAGGGCAGCGGATCGAGAATCCTCACAACCTGTTCTCCCAAAACGTCGGAGGCATTGGCGATATTCATAAGCTTCATAGCCGCCTTGTTTATTTGCTGCACTTCAAGGGATTCGTTAAGCACGATAATGGCGTTTGGCGTATTTTTTATGATGGTATCGGAGAAGCTTTCCGCCTTTTCCTTAAGGAAGGGCAAGCACATGGAAAGATCCGCCTTTCCGTTGAACACCGCCACGGCCTTTTCGCGACAGGTATCATATCCGCAGCTTCCGCAGTTCAACTCGTCCTCCGGACTTCTCTTGCCCATTTTTCTTAATATCTCGTCAATAGCCTTGCTCCCCGGCATAAGTCGTTTTACGCCGATAAACTTAATTTCCTTGTTCATCTTTTCGTCGGACAAGGGCGTGGCGTTAAAGTCCTCGGTTTTTGCGTATTTATTCACCAAATTTGTGTTGGTGACAAAGGCGTGTCTGTTTCTCTCGATAACGGGTCCGCTTACGCAGCTTCCGTAGCAGGCGGACATTTCGATAAAGCATTTTCCCATTTTTCCGCTTGCTATCTCCCGCAAAGCGTTTACGCAGTTTTCCACTCCGTCAATATGGATGTATGTATAATCCTTGTTATTGCACTCCATGGATCGGAGTATTCCGCCGCCGGTAGGAAAAAGCCTTGCCCTTCCGCCTTCCTCCGCGCCGTCCTCCGTTTTTTCAAGCTCGATTTTTTCATCTCCAAGCCATTGTGTAAGCTCTTCAAAGGTAAGCACGCAGTCAACTATTCCGGGGTAATCCTCCGCCTCCGCCTTTTTAGAGATACATGGCCCGATAAATACGGTTTTCGCTTCGGGATTTCTCTGTTTTATCTCCAGCGAGTGTGCCTGCATGGGTGATACTACCTTTGCAAGGTACGGAAGCGCTTCCGGAAAATGCTTCTGGATAAGTAAATTTACCGAGTGGCAGCAGGAGGAAATAATAAGCTCATGATCGCCATTTTCCACCATTTCGTCGTATTTTTGCTTGACCACCGTAGCGCCCTCGGCGGTTTCCTCCGCGTCGGCGAAGCCTAACTTTTTGAGCGCCTTCTTTAACGCGGCGATTGTAAGTCCTTCATAATTGGCGACAAAAGAGGGGGCAATGCTCGCTATAACGGGAGCGCCGCTTTTGATAAGCTCTTTGGCTTTGTCCACATCGTTTTTTATCTCCTTTGCATTCTGGGGACATACAACGAAGCACTGTCCGCATAAGATGCATTCCTCTTCAACGATAAACGCCTGATTTTCAAAAAAACGTATAGACTTTACCGGACAATGTCGAATACATTTATAACAGTTTTTGCAGTTGGATTTTTTCAGTTTAAGATACTGCGGCATTTGTCATTGGCTCCTTTCCCGTTATTATTCCGCCAATGCGGGCTTTTTGATGTTTTCCTCGAAAAATTCCCCGAAGCTGTCCTCGTTTACGCCGAAAATCTGATCGTTCACCTTTACCGAAACGCCGTTCATGCAGTGTCCTAAGCAAAAAGCCGCGGAAACAGCCACTTTATCGGTAAGGCCGTTTTCCTTTATCGCGTTGTTCATAAGCTCGATAATCTTATAAGAGCCTCTTATATGGCAGGAACTGCCTACGCATACGTTTACATTTACCATGATATGTACTTTCCTTTCGCATATTATGCGGTTAAATTTTGTCGTATTGTTAAATCTCAAACAATCCCCTTAAATCAAGTTATGCTGACCTTATAAGTCAGCATAACTTGATGTAAAAGAGGTTTTTGGTTTTTTAATGAACTTATTCGTAATAGCAAACGCTTGCCCAGCGAGTCAGCAGCTCCTTCTCCTCGGGCTTGCCCTTGGCCATCTGAGAAGCGGCAACAATAGGCATCCACTGCTGTACGTACTGCTTAGGCGTATCGCTCATCTCGCAGAAGAGGTTAATATACTTTTCCGCAATTTCCGCATCGTTCTTAAGGGTAAATCTGAGATATGTTCTCGCCACGTCCGCGCTGGCGTTGCCCTGAGTTGCGTGGGACCAGTCCAGAATATAGGGCGTACCGTCGCTCTGCAAAATAACGTTGGTAGGCGTAAAGTCGCCGTGGCAAAGCTTCGCGTGCTTAGGCATACCGTCAAGACGCTCGGACAGCTCATATCTTGTGGTAGCGTCCAATCCGCTCATAGAAATCTTTCTTCTCATTTTATCCTTGAGCTTGGTGAGAAGAGCACATCTTTGATTGTGTATATTGAGCTGTATCTCAACAAAAAGTCTGATATAATCCTCTAACATGGAGGGGTTATCCTCGTAGGACTTTGCAAGAGTCTTACCCTCGATATAATCGGTCACAATGCACCACTTGCCTTCAACGGTGCAGACTTCCTGAATCTTGGGCACGTTAAGACCCGTTTCCTCAACTCTTGCTAAGTTTAAAGCCTCGTTCAGAATGTCAGCCTTGGAATAATT
>Ga0137308_102876_pt1 | contig 10079 bp, 15 predicted proteins | sample Inofrocosms_June_FD_97181 | JGI IMG/M metagenome (GOLD analysis project Ga0137308, IMG submission 97181) | Mouse cecal microbial communities from Vienna, Austria - N-Acetylneuraminic and N-Acetylglucosamine D2O microcosms_June | ecosystem: Host-associated > Mammals > Digestive system > Large...
GCTGCGGGCTGTGGGCTGCGTGGCTATGAGGCTATGCAACTGTGGGATGAGGGTATATCATAATCGCAGGCGTAAAAGCCCCCTATAATCCCCCAAGATCAGCAATTTCGACCAAAAAACGACACGAAATTTTGTGCAAAAATAATTCCCCACGTCCCCCCTTTAGGGGGACTGGGGAAGAGATTTCAGGGGATTGACGGCAAGAAAAATTGCCGCTAGACTGTGAGACAAGCCAAGGCCAACCGGCCACGGCCCAGCGAACCACCGCCACCCGGCGGCGTCCCGGAAGGAGGGAGGATATGACCACGCCCAGCACCGCAGAGTTGCTTGTACAGCAGGCCAAGGAGGCCGAGCGGCTCCGGCTCCGGCTTCTCGAAATCGAGCGCCTTGCCAGTGTCTGCAAAGACCTTGACGAATTCCGCCGCGAGCTTGACCGGCTGAATAAGCAGCAGTAAAAAGCGCAAAAGAAAACACCGGCTACACTTTCCACAGCTTGCCGATGTTTTCCCCACAAAGGCCCCGTGCGGCAGTTCGCGACTGCCGGGGCCGCCCCTTCGGGGGTGCCTGTATTATACCACGCAATGGACGGAAAATCAACCGCGTTTTTCGCGCTCCATGCGTTCTGCCACGGCCTGCAATATATACCCTTGCAAACTTTGGCCAGCCGCCGCAGCGGCTTCCCTGATTTTTGCGCCCTGCTCTTTCAGCGGGCGAACGTTAATATAATCGCATTTTTCCGTATATCGCGCATTTGATTGCTTTTTCTTTTCACTAATTGGCATTAAAATTCCTCCTTTCTACGGGATATATATATAATACATAATCGCGCGTAAGGATTCAACCGTGCAGAATACACAAAGAAATATGCATTCAACTGTGCATTGTCCACAAATCGCATTCAACCGTGCAAAAAGTCGTTGACAGATTGCATTCAACCATGCTATGATAGGCACTGTCAGGAGGGCACAGCCTAAGTGACACAAACGAACCGCTTAAAAGCGGCCACGTAATGCACCTTGAAAACTGAATAGGGTTTACACTCGTTCCCGAATCCGTTATAATGGTTATATCCAGCAAAACCGATGGAAAGGAGGTGGCTGTAATGACGAAGGAAGAATTAGCAAAGATATCTGTCGAAGAGTTTTCCAGGCTTCAAAAGTGGATGTTGTCTGTAGACAAAGATTCTGAAGCTTATCGTCTCATGTATGAACGCTATACGGAATTGAAAGCAATTTTAGCCGTTGTAAATGTGAATTTAACCGAACTGGATAAAATTAAATAATAATCATCTGCAATAAAAAGAGTGTAAACCCTATTGAGTTTTCAGGGGTTTGCACTCTTTTTTGTTAAAAACATTCTGACAGGCCGGGAGGCCGGAAAGGAAAACATCATGACTACTTTCAACTTTTTCTCAAATTGCATCAATGCCGATGAAGCCCGCAAACGTTACTTCCAGCTTTCCAAGATTTATCACTCTGACGTTGACGGCGGCGACAAGGAAACCATGCAGACCATCAATGACCAATACGCCGCGTTCATCGGCAAAAGCCGCGCTGCTGACGATGTGATCCCCGGCCTTCCCGGAAATGTGCTTGCACTCCCAGCACACCTTCCCGAAAAGCCCAGCACATCCGAAGAGGAATTTATAGAACTAATCGGCGTCCTGGTAAAGCTCCCAGGAATTGACGTAGAACTCTGCGGCTGCTGGGTCTGGGTCAGCGGCGATACAAAAGCGGTCAAGGATCAACTGAAAGAAGCAGGCTGCAAGTTTGCCGCCAAGAAAGCTATGTGGTATTGGGCACCCGCTGAAAGCCGGGGCAAGCGCCGTCGTGGTTCCAAGGAAATGTCAGAAATCCGCGCCAAATACGGCAGCCGTTCTATTAAAAGCAGCGACGAATAAACCCGCTAGGCCGACGGCATCCCGCCGCCGCTGGTGCAAGCCCAGCCGCCCCGCATGGGGCGGGCGCTCATGGGTTACAAACCCGCTCGACATACAACACAATTTACCGGAGGTTTTCACAATGACATACGAAAAACAATTCGAGCACATCTGTACCATGCTTCACGAATACGATCTGCACACGGGTTCCCGCGGTGCTGACGGTGTGATAGCCAATCCTGAAAAATGGATCGACTGCACCCAGTTCTACCCGTTCTATGCATCCGCCGCCGTTATGCTGATTGAGGCCCGCGCCAAGTTGGATGCAAAAACCACGCCGCGCACCGTCTCCGCAGCTGTTGGACGCATTATCAGGAATACCCCCAAACACAGCAGAATCCAAGGTGTTTTTCCCTATAGAGATAAATTCGTAGTCTGTGACGGCTATAAACTGATTCGCCTGAACAACGATATTATAAGCCTGCCACACTGCGAAAGTGATTTCAACGTTGACCGCGTTATGGACTGTCACTCAACAGATGAAAAAATACAGCTTCCAAGTGTCGCGGAGCTGAAAGCCTTTATTGCTGCTGACAAGGTAAAGAAGGGAAGCCGCAACTACGCCCCATCCCCATACTGCCTGGATAACTTTGTTTGGTGCAATCCGGTTTATCTGATTGATATGATCCAGGCGCTTCCCGGCTGCACGGCATACAAACCGGAGCATTCTCTAGGCGCAATTTATTTCACCGCCGAAAACGGTGACGGGATATTACTTCCCGTCCGTCCCGCAGAAAAGGACGAACCTGCCGCATAACAAAACCCGCTAGGCCGACGGCATTCCGCCGCCGCTGGTGCAAGCCCAGCCGCCCCGCACGGGGCGGGCGCTCATGGGTTGCAAACCCACTCGACACACCAACACAAAATGGAGGTACATAAAATGTCTATCGGACGCAAGGATTATCAAGAGCGCAAGGATGCTCGCATCGACCGCATGGAAGAACGCGCCGCCCGTGCTCAGGCGGAAAGCACCGCTGCCAGCCACACCGCCCATGAAATCATGCTGCACATTCCCCCCGGCCAGCCTATTCTTGTCGGTCACCACAGCGAACGGCATCACCGCCGCGATCTGGACAAAATCGACCGCAATATGCGCAGGTCCATTGAGGCAGAGGAGAAAGCCGCCTATTACGCCGACCGTGCTTTATCCGCCGCCAACAATACCGCTATCAGCAGCGACGACCCCGAAGCCGTTGACAAGCTGGAAGCGAAACTTTCCAAACTCAAAGCAGCCCAGGAGCGGGACAAGGCACTCAACGCCTACTACCGTAAAAACAAAACCGTCAAGGGTTTCCCTGGCATCAGCGACGAGGAAGCGGACCACGCCGACAAGGAACTTTCCGAAATGCGTGAGGCCATCCGTCGTCCGATCCCGTCGTGGCAGCTTTCCAACCGCAACGCAGAAATCAACCGTCTGAAAAAGAGGATTGAATCGCTTCGCGTGGTTGACCAGATGGAACACGTTGAAATCGGCTTTGACGGCGGGCAAATCGTCACCAACGAGGATGTCAACCGCGTGCAAATCCTTTTCGACGAAAAGCCTGACGAAGCGATCCGCTCCAAACTGAAAACCTACGGCTTCCGCTGGTCCCCCAAAGAAAGAGCCTGGCAGGCTCCGCGCACCCCGGTTTATCTCCGCCTCGCTAAGTATATTTTCGGTGTCACAGACGAAACGACAGCCTCCAGCGGCGAACGCTCCGACACTCAACAGGAAGCAGCCCCGACGACCATAGACGGGTAGCTTTCATCGGATGTTTCCATCACAAACGACGGACAGGCCCTTTTCCCTCTGTCATGACAAAACCCGCAAGGCCGACGGCTTTCCGCCGCCGCTGGTGCAAGTCCAGCCGCCCCGTTCGGGGCGGGCGCTCATGGGTCACAAAACCACTACACAAAATTCAGGAGGATAAAACAAAATGACACTCGATAACAAAACACTTTTGGATGAACTGTTCCAGCGTTACGGACACCCTTCTCAAGAGGCAGATTTTCGGATAACCGGCTATTTCCAAAAGGCGGAAAGCCTGAATAAATCAGCCGATGTTCAGCGGGAAGATAAACGAGCCGCCCAGATGATTGAAGAATTATCACATAAAATCAATCAGCTGACCGCCTACCGGCTTTCTCTGACGGAGCGATATAACTTCCTTGAAACCGCCTTGACTGTCCCGGTTGTCCGTCTTATTCGTGAAAGAGACTATTATAACAAAAAGGTTCACTATTACCTCTGTACACTCCGGCGTTTCGATGATTCCGGCATAGATGTTGAGAAAGCCGCCGACAATATCCCGGCACAGAACGGAGCAGCGCAATCAAAGACTTTCACGCATACGCGAAATCCCATCTCGGTATTATCGCTGAAATGGATATTGAAAAACAGCGCTGGGAAAAATAAGCGAATAAGACACCCCCGGCAGGCCGTGACAGGCTGCCGGGGGTGTCTTATTCGCAAATTGTTTTTCCAGCGGCATTTTGCAGGCTGCGGAAACGGTTTCGCGCGTGTGTGTTGCCGTCTTGGCTGAAACCTATGTTTTCTACGATTCGCAGATGGTCAAAAAACCCCGCTGCGTTGCCGTTCCTGCCTGACAAAAAGATATGAAATAAAAATTACAAAACGAGTATTGTATCCTTATTCACGCGCGCGCGAAGCACGGTCTAATATTTCGTTTTGCATTGGTATCTCCTCAAACGCTTCTGATAGACGGTCAATCGCTTTTTCATGCCAGCCCCGCACGGTGCTTTCCGGTGCGCCCACCCTGGCCGATATCCACGCCCAACTATGCCTACCCAAATACCTCATTTTGACAATCCTTTTGTACCTACCGCTCAGACAGTCTATACAGTCACGGAACATTGCAGCATCCATTTCCAGCACTTGTATTTTAACGCTGATCTCCTGCTGTCTGGGTTCGCTTGCAGATGTCGCGCTGCCTTGTTCCTGTTTTAACAGTTTCAGCATTTCCGGGATACCGCGATAATACAAAAGTAAAGTTTTTACGTGCTTATGCCGCATGATATCCGATCTCGCTTTCTCACATGGTTTGTACTGTCTGATGATGTAGAGGAATTCAAGATATTTCAGCAGTACGCGCCACCGCTCCCGTTCTGCGCGGCGGCGCTGTTTCCGCCAAAGCCTTTCCAGCTTTGACAGGGGCGGCGGCAGGATAAGACATGTGTCCATCTTTTCGATATCTATGCCAAGGACTTCTTGCATTGCCGCTATAATATCCTGAAAAATATCATCAAGTGATTTAATCACCATACACCCTCCTTTGCAGCTCTGCCATAGCGGTAAGCACCGCTTTTATGTTAAGTTCCCATTCGTTTCCTTCGCCTCCGGCATATGCCTCAGCCATTGAGATGCAATAAGGAAGCAGATTGTTTTCCAGTCGCGTCAACGCGTTTTTAGCCTCTTCCAGGGTGTTGGGTTCCAGACGGGCACTTTCTATCTCATCCGCTGTAGTCTCTGGCTCTGCTACTGTGGCCTCCGTGTTGTCCACTGTATCCGCTGCGTCCTGCTGCTGCCGCTCTTTGAATTCTGAAAATGTATGCGGTTGTGCCTGGTGTGGAAGCGGTGCCGGTTCTTGTTCCCGCTCGACCGGAGAGGATGCAGAAGGAGGTGTACGCTGTTCCTGGCGTTGGGTGGTTGTATTCTGCTTTTGGGGTGCTGGTTCTGCGGGGTGGTGATCCGCCACCCCATGCGGTTTCTGCTTATCGCCGCCCTTGCGCTGCTTTGCGTCGCTGACCGACAAGCCGCCCTTTTCCCGGTGTTCCGCATATGCGGCCCGCTGCTGTTCCTCCGGCAGTCCCGAAAGCTCATAAGCCGCCGAAATACCTAACCGCTTTTCCTTCATTTCCTCTTGAAATTCCGGTATCAGGTTCTTTGCAATCGCGCCCATTCTGCCAATCTGTGCAGCCGATGTATTCAGGGTGTCCGCGATAATCTCACGCACACGCCCCGGCAGCTTCCCGCCATGGGCTTTGTACCGCTGTAAAACATCATGGAGATGCTTGGTTTCCTGCACGCGGTCCCAGTCGGTTTTTTCGCGCTGTGAGTTGGTCGTAATAATCAACAATTCCTCTCGGATCGCCTGCATCTCTTTATCCGGCTGCGGCGGCTCAATCCCGCACGGGATAAACTCATATTCCGGCTTTCCTTCCTGTACAAGCTCCAAACAGGCACGGCAGCGGCGGTGTCCAGACAGTATTTTATATCTGCCATCGTCGAGCGGGGTAACCGTCAGGTTTTGCTTTACCCCGCCTGCTAACTCAATATCACGTTTCAGCTTTTCTATCTCTGCCATCGAATAGAAATTACCTTCTGACGGCACAAGGCTGTGAACGCTCAAAGCGGCAATCTCATAGGCGGGCTTCTGGTGCTGCGCTTCCGTTCCGTCGGATGCCTGCGGCGCGTTCCGCTCGGCCTGCGCGTTTAACAGTTCCATCAGGTTGAATTTACCCATGCCGTGCGGCTCCCTTCAAATTTGTGTCCGAATCGGACAACTTTTCTAAATACTCCCGGACAAATTGCAGGTAGTCCGCCGCCGCACCGCAGCGCCGCGAATATGTGACAATCGGCAGTCCTGCAAACGTGCTTTCATCCATTTTTGTTGTGCGGCGGATATGGGTGCTGAATACCGGGAAATCCTGCTGTTTGTGAAGCCATTTTTCCCCCTGTGTGTTTACGTCGTTCCGCTGATAAGAGGTCACAAGGCAGCCTCGCAGGTGTAGGGATGGATTTAATTCCTCCTGTGTGTTCTCAATCTGCTCTTTCAGTTCTGCCAGCCCATCAAAAGCAAACATGTCAATTTTAATGGGGATAATGACATCATCCGATGCAACGAGCGCGTTAATCGTGCTGATATTGATATCCGGGGCATTGTCAATGATGCAGAAATCATAGTCCTCCGCAATGGCGCTGAAAGCCTTTCTAAAGCGCGTTTCCCGCTGCCGTGTGTTATCTATCATAACGGCAAGGTTCGCGCGGAGCAGGCTCATATTGGCCGTGATAAGGTCAAGATATTCGTATTGTGTCGGCACAATGATTTCCTTCATGTCCAGGAGCTTTTCGGTCATGATATCTGCAACGCTCTTTTTCTCGTAGCTGTGCAGTCCGAACATCTTGGAGGCGTTACCCTGCTTATCGTTGTCCACCAGCAAGACGCGCTTGTTATGTACTTCTGCCAGAATATGCGCCATGTTTACGGCAGTCAGGGTTTTTGCTACCCCGCCCTTCAAATTGATGATTGAAATAGTAATCACTGTTCAAACCTCCTGTATTTATTTTTGTCCCGCTCGGCGGCGGGTATTGAATGCCGGTTAGCGTTCGCCGTCCCAGTTCCACCAGCCTTGATTTCCCCGTGCCGGTATGGGATGGTCAAACATTTCCGGGTTTTGCAGCACCCACGCGAACCGCCCCGGTGAATAGTCGCCAAGCGCCTTTTCCCGCTCGGTCAGGCTGTCCCGGATTTCTTCAACGGGTACGCAATCGACAATTTCAACCGTACCGATTACAGCGCCATGATGGAGCGTCAAATGTTCCGGCAACGCCATATCTAACGCCATCGTCACAAATCGCGGTGTTCCCTTTGCCGCATGTACGGCAACGCACCCCCGGATATTAGTACGTCGCCTGCGGGTTTCGTAGCGTTTCAGCCCTGAAACAACCGCGAATGCGTATGGCTGATATATTGTAAATGCTTTCATCTTTCATCCTTCCTTTTGCCGTTATAGACAACCACCATCGACGGGAACGGCGCGGGCGGGTATGCGCTGCCTTTTTCATCGGTGAAGTGCAGCCGTCCACGGACAAACCTGATTTCTGATTTCCCGTATATGTAATCATGGAAATAGGCTGTATCTGTCCGGGCTGGTATCAGCAGCACGACCGTTTGCCCGTTCTGCGCTTCTTCATAGGCTTTCCGCACCCATTTCCCGATTTCCCGCCCATATGGAGGATTGCAGAACACCGCTCCGCCGCCCACGTTCCACGGGTTTTTCAGTCCATCATTTTCCAGGGTATAGAACATCCTGCATTTTGCGTTTTCCTTGGTCGCTGCTGCATCAAGCGCAAAATGAAATTCTGTGTTTAAGCTGTCGAAAAAGTCCTGTGGAGTACAGTAGTCCATTTTCTTGCTGCTTAAAAGGGCTGTATTCACTATGCATTCCCCTCTTTCCTTTTCTTGATTGACAGAGCAATTTCACAATCTTTCGTAATTTCTTGAAGTTTTTCAACAAATTTATCGTTGACTGCATTGAACGGAGCGATAATTGCTTCAAGCATCATACCGGCTTTTACTGCTATGTATAATTGACCGCCTGTACTTGTGCGTTCATAGAACCTCAATATATCCATGTCATAATCCGAAAGCGGCCTTAAATACTCTTTGTCGATGAATCGGATTCCCTGTGATGTATGCAGGACAATCAGGGTCTTCCCATCGGTTCCAATTTCTATCCCATTGGGTTCCAATACGTTTTCACATTCCACAACATCCCGGAAATCAATCTTTTCTGGCAGTGTATCCCGTCGGAAAGTGATTTTCTCGATCTGCTTAGACGTAATATCAAACACAGTGAAAATATTCTTTTCGTCGAGCTTCGGCATATTCTGTAATGGGTATACTGCCCCCGTCGCGCTTAGCCACTGCGCCGCGTTTTCACTGCTTTTATCATCGTAAAGTATCATGCAGCGATCACGCTTGCAGATAGAAGCAACGTGTTTAATTATCATGGTACCTCCCCTCCCGGTTTTGTATCCGCTGTGTAGTGCTCCGTGCCTGCTGTAAGGCCGCTTGCAGGTACGCCGCACCGCTCACATTTTCGAATTCTGTATCTCTTGCGGCGCAAGGTCCATAAACCGGATTTGCGCCTGCACGCTTTCCAACCGCTGCCGCGCCCGCTCGAAGTATACTTCGTCAATCTCAAATCCCAGAAAATCAAACCCTAGGTTGTGACAGGCGATCAGGCTTGACGCGCTTCCGGCGTGCGTGTCTAAAATGAGATCCCCCGGGTTTGCATATTCCCGCAGGAGCCACTCATACAGCCTGACCGGCTTTTGGTTCGGATGTATGCGAATTTCCCGGTTCTTCATGTCGCCCTGCAACATCCCCTGCCACCGAAAGCGGAATATCCTCACAGCGCTTTTGAAGCTGGTCCATGCCAGTTCACAGTCTGCAAAATCGGTTCTGCCGTTTTCCTTGTCCCATACAATCCAGCACGCACTATCAAACGGTATCCGGCTGATAAAATGGTTTGCGCCGAATATAATTTGATTGTGGGAAACCCGCCGCAATTCTGCGAAGTATTCAGGCGGCGGCGCGTCTTTATCATACCCGAAATATGGCGTGTATGCCTGTGCCTTTGCCAGCCTCCCGCGTGTCGCGTTCCTTTTGCCGTTCTCGCCAATGCCACAGGGTGGATCAACTATGGCAAGTTGAAAATAACCGTCCGGTATCTGCTGCATTGCTTCCATGCAATCCAGATTGTAAAGGTGGTTCAGGTCGTACATTAACCCCACCGCCTCAAAGAAAGCATTTTATCCCGCACCAGTTTGTCAACTACGCGCCCCGGTGATTTCTGACCGCCAAGCTGTGCAAGGCGGTCAAGGTTGTATGCAGTCTGCGGTGTAACGCGGATAGTCAGCTTTTTCTTGTGCTTTCTTCTCACGCACGATCACCCCCGGCAACCGTCTTTGCTGCCCGCTCGGTTGCTGGCTGGTTCTGCTGCTCCTGCTGCCTGCAATCGCAGGTTTCCCCCGCGTCCAGGTGCGCCCCACAATGGGGACACACCCGGTAAGGTGTCTTTTTATGTAATGCTTTCATGGTTCTAAAAACTCCTTTCCTGTTTTGCTGCGCTGTGGCAATGGTTAAGAGAATACGGTTGCAAAGTCCGTATATTTGTAGTCGAGAAACAGCACTGCACCGGAAAAGCACACCCGGTATGCAGCTAAATCCACCGCACGCAAAGATACTTTGCCGAAACACTTCTTCATATCCCGCCAATTCTGCCAGGGGACAAAGTAAAACTTGTCCCTAATACCGACGCACACGCCCGCTACCGCCCCACGTTGCATATGGCTTTCCAGCGCAGCCATCTGCGCATCTGTCAATACGTTACGCCTGATAACATCCGTTGCGGT
>Ga0137308_102877_pt1 | contig 10071 bp, 8 predicted proteins | sample Inofrocosms_June_FD_97181 | JGI IMG/M metagenome (GOLD analysis project Ga0137308, IMG submission 97181) | Mouse cecal microbial communities from Vienna, Austria - N-Acetylneuraminic and N-Acetylglucosamine D2O microcosms_June | ecosystem: Host-associated > Mammals > Digestive system > Large...
CTGTACCGTGTTATCTATGATGCAATTGAGGACGTGGAGCGGGCAATGAAGGGCATGTTAGACCCTATCTATGAGGAAAAGGTCATCGGTCATGCAGAGATTCGCCAGATTTTCAAATCCTCTGGTGTGGGAAATATTGCGGGCTCCTATGTGCTTGATGGTATGTTCCAGAGAGGGTGTAAGATTCGTATCTCCAGAGAAGGAAAACAGATTTACGAAGGCGAGTTAGCTTCTCTGAAGCGCTTTAAAGATGATGTAAAAGAAGTAAAAGCCGGCTACGAATGTGGTCTGGTATTTGAGAAATTCAGCGAGATTCAGGAATTGGATATCGTAGAAGCTTATATAATGGTAGAGGTGCCAAGATAGAATGAGAAAAAACAGTATTAAAAATACCCGTGTCAGTGGAGAAGTCCAGAAGGTATTGTCGGAGATTATCCGTGGGGAAATAAAAGACCCGCGCATCAGTCCGCTGACTTCGGTGGTGCAGGTGTATGTGGCTCCTGACTTAAAGACCTGCAAAGCGTTTATCAGCGTCTTAGGTGATGAAGAAGCGCAGAAAAATACGCTAGAAGGTCTAAAAAGCGCGGTGGGTTATATTCGCCGTCAGCTTGCAAGGGAGCTAAACCTTAGAAACACGCCGGAGATTACCTTTGTACTAGACCAGTCCATTGAATATGGAGTAAATATGTCAAAGCTTATTGATAAGGTTGTCAAAAGCGATGAAAAAGAGGATGATTTAGAATGATGCAGTTGGATAGAGAATTGCAAGGAGTATCCACAGTTGCCATCTCAGGTCATGTCAGGCCTGACGGCGACTGTGTAGGAGCCTGTGTGGGTCTCTGGCATTATATCAGAGACAATTTTAAACAGATAGAAGTGGATATTTGGCTGCAAAAGCCGGATGAAAAATTCGCAGTACTAGAGGGTTTTGATAAGATTCGTCAGGTCTTAGACGAAGAAAAACACTATGATTTGTTTATCTCATTGGACTGTGCAACTTATGAGCGTTTAGGAGAGTCTCTGCGCTATTTTGACAGTGCCAAAAAGACCATTTGCATTGACCATCATATCAGTAATGCTGGTTATGCCAATCTTAATGAAGTTCAGGCAGATGCAAGCTCCACTTGTGAGGTGCTGTGCAGTCTGATGAAACCAGAAAATATCCACAAGGAGGCAGCTGCCGCACTCTATACAGGAATAGCACACGATACAGGTGTCTTTCAGTATAGCCTGACTTCTCCTGATACGATGCGTACAGCTGCAATGCTGATGGAAAAAGGAATCCCATATACGTATCTGTTGGAGGAAACATTCTATAAGAAGACTTATCGCCAGAACCAGATTCTGGGAAAAGCACTCTTAGAAAGTATGCGGATTCTAGATGGCAAAGGCATTGTCAGCGTTGTGCGCAGAAAAGAACTGGAGTTCTTTGGCGTAGAGCCTGTGGACTTGGATGGGATTGTCAGCCAGCTTCGGATGACAGAAGGAGTAGAAGTAGCCATTTTCCTCTATGAGACAGGGAATCTGGAATTTCGTGTATCCCTTCGCTCGAGGAATCTGGTAGATGTCAGCGAAGTTGCTTCGTATTTTGGCGGTGGCGGTCATGTGCGTGCTGCCGGTGTTACGATGAAAGGAACGTTTCATGATATTGTAAATAACCTGACCCTACATATTGACCATCAGTTGAAGGAGCAGGAAAAGCAGTGAGAAGCGGAGTTATCAATATCTACAAGGAGCGCGGCTTTACCTCACATGATGTTGTGGCAAAGCTGCGTGGAATCCTAAAACAGAAGAAGATTGGTCATACCGGAACCCTTGATCCGGACGCCGAGGGGGTGCTTCCTGTATGTCTAGGAAGAGCCACAAAGCTCTGTGATTTATTGACAGACAGGGATAAGACCTATGAAGCGGTGCTTTTACTTGGACAAAGTACCGATACACAGGATATAACCGGAACGGTGACAGAGCATGCAGAAGTAACGGTAACAGAAGATGAGGTCAAAAAGGCTGTTCTTAGCTTTGTAGGTGACTATTTACAGGTTCCGCCCATGTATTCTGCACGAAAGGTAAATGGGCAAAAGCTTTGTGACCTAGCAAGAGCAGGAAAAGAAGTGACAAGGGTGGCAAGAGCGGTGACCATCTATCAGATTGAGATTTTAGAGATGCAGCTACCCAGGGTGCGGATGTTGGTGTCCTGTTCAAAAGGCACTTATATCCGCACCTTATGTCATGATATTGGAGAAGTCTTAGGATGTCATGGTTGTATGGAGAAGTTGCTTCGCACAAAAGCAGGTGCTTTTTTGGTGGAGGACAGTCTTACCTTGTCTCAGGTAGAAGAACTTCGAGATAAAGAGCAGTTAGAGAAAGTAATCATACCGATAGATAAGGTGTTTGATACGCTTCCAAAGGTGCAGCTTCTAAAAGAAAGTGCCAAGCTTGGCCATAATGGAAATCCATTTTCCAAAGAGGCGCTTACTAGGCCAGAGATTCTGGAAGGGGAAGTTCGTGTCTATGACAGTGAAGCAGAATTTATCGGAATCTATCTCTATCAGCATAAAAAAGGGCAGTATCATCCAGTGAAAATATTTTATGATACCTCTAAGGAAGCGCCATCGAACAAAAAAGAATCGAGAGAACAAGCATGAATTACGTAACAGGAACTACCACATTTCAGATAGAATCGCCAAGTGCTGTCAGTCTGGGAAAATTTGACGGACTTCACAGAGGACATAGAGAGCTGATGAAACATGTGTTAGCCAGGAAAAAAGAAGGATTAACGCCCGTTATCTTTACTTTTGAAAAGAATCCCACCCGAATGTTTCAGGGACTGTCTGGGCAGAATATTATGACTAATGAAGAACGAAGGGATTTGTTAGCTGATGCTGGAATAGAGGAGCTGCTAGAATGTCCATTTATCCCTCAAATCTCCCATATGGAGCCAGAGAGATTTGTAAAAGAGGTGCTAGTAGGACAGCTTCATGCAGCTTTTGTGGCGGTGGGAGAGGATTTTCATTTTGGCTTTCAGAGAAAAGGGGACTGTGCGATGTTAAAATCGCTTGGCAAGCAGTATGGATTCTTAGTGGAAGTGGTGAAGAAAGTAAAAAGTCATGGCAGAGATATTAGCAGCACATATGTTCGAGAAGCGCTTCATGAAGGAAATATTCCTCTGGCCAATGAGCTGTTAGGTTATCGCTATTTTGTAAGTGGCGAAGTCCTGCATGGCAGACAGATTGGAAGAACTTTAGGACTGCCAACGACGAATCTGTTACCGTCCTCGCAGAAGCTTCTTCCACCCAATGGAGTCTATCTGACAAAGACTTTTTTGGAAGAAGGAGACTATTATGGTATCACCAATATTGGCTATAAGCCAACGGTTGGTGGCGAGACACAAAAAGGCGTGGAGACCTTTTTATTTGATTTTCAGGGAGACCTCTACGGACAGAAGATATGCGTGGAGTTTATCGAATTTGAACGTCCAGAGCAGAAATTTAAGTCTTTAGAGGAGCTAAAGGCGCGAATTTTGTCGGATGTCTACTGGGGGAAAAGTAAAATTTATGTAAAATCGTAAAGAATACTTGTATCTTTTATAAAATTAAGGTAAAGTATAAGTAAAGCGTATGTAAAATGCATACGCTTTTATGCTGTATACATTTAAGGATAAGAGACTAATGAGGTAGTATTATGGAGATTAGTGTTATTGTGTCGCTGATGGGCGGACTTGGGCTTTTCTTGCTTGGAATGAAGCAGATGAGCGATGGGCTTGAGAAAGCTGCGGGTGCCAAGATGCGTTCTATCTTGGAAGCGGTTACAACAAATCGGTTGTTAGGGACTCTGGTGGGTATTCTGTTCTGTGCGGTGATTCAGTCATCGAGTGCGACGACGGTTATGGTCGTGAGCTTTGTCAACGCCGGGATGATGACTTTATATCAGGCAGCCGGCGTGATTATGGGTGCCAATATCGGTACAACGGTGACTTCACAGCTGGTATCTTTTAACTTGTCTGCATATGCACCCGTATTTTTATTTATTGGCGTAATTCTGACACAGTTTGTAAAGAATGACAGAGTGAAGAAGATTGGTGAAGTTATTCTTGGCTTTGGTGTGCTGTTTATGGGACTTTCGGTGATGTCGGGAAGTATGTCAAGCCTTAAGGATTCTCCACAGGTGGCAAACCTTTTAGGCGGGCTTACCAATCCGTTTTTGGGTGTGGTGATGGGTACTATCATTACCGCGATTATTCAGAGTTCTTCTGTAACGGTCAGCATCGTTCTTCTGATGGCACAGCAGGGACTTTTAGAGCTGCCAATTTGTTTTTACATAATTCTGGGATGTAATATCGGAGCATGTATGTCAGCGATGTTAGCTTCTCTAAGCGGCAAGAAAGATGCAAAGAGAGCGGCTCTGATTCATCTGTTTTTTAATATTATTGGTACTGTGATTATATATCTGGTACTGACAGTAGCTGGCGGACTTGTGTTAGAGATTATTATGAAAATCTCAGGCGGAAATCCTGGGCGATGCGTTGCAAATGCACATACTTTGTTTAAAATTTGTCAAGTAATTGTGCTACTTCCATTTACTACATGGATTGTAAAGCTTACCTATCTGGCAGTTCCTGGAGAGGAGACAACCGGAGACAGCAAATATCAGCTGTTTTACATCGGCAAGACAGCGATGTTTTCTCCCACAACGGCTGTGATTGAAGCAGTAATGGAGTTAGAGCATATGGGAGCGCTGGCCTATGAGAACTTAAACCGGGGACTAAATGCATTGATTGAGCTTGACCAGGCAAAGATTGACAAGGTCTATGAGGTGGAGAAGCAGATTAACTTTATGAATCATGCGATTACGGATTATCTGGTGAAGATTGGACAGATGACACTGCCAATTGATGACAGCAGAAGCATCGGTGCATTGTTCCATGTAGTCAATGATATTGAGCGGATTGGAGACCACGCAGAAAACCTTGCGGATTCTGCAAGAAACCGGATAGCGGACAATATCGCGTTTAGCGGCGCAGGGCTTGAGGAACTAAAGGCGATTAGTGAAAAAGTCAATACGATTTTACAATATTCGATTGATATGTTTGCGCATAATACAAAGCATCATATGCAGGATATTATTGATTTGGAGAATGAGATTGATGAGATGGAGCGGCAGTTCCAGAAAAATCATGTGGAACGGTTGACAAAAAATGAATGTACGGCGGCATCAGGGATGTTGTTCTCTGACGCTATCTCAGGCTTTGAGAGGGTGGCAGACCATGCGACCAATATTGCGTATGCGCTGCTTGAAGAAGCTCCAGAGGAAGAAGAAGATTAATAGAGACAGCAACAGGGGACTGCAAGATGCAGTCCCCTGTTGTTTTAGGTTTTGCATTGGTCAGCCAACCATTGTGCAGGTATTGATGACAGTTCCAAAGCCAAAACCTGATCCCATATTCCTATTCACCGTAGTGGTGCAGCCTGTAAGTAACATCATAACACATAAACATACAATGAGCATTTTTTTCATAAGGATAGACCTCCTTCTATTCAGTCAGCTATGAATGGGTGTTGCTTACGATATAGAAATGATTTGGGAAGACCATTATAAATTACATGGGAACCTCCTTTCTTTGTGGCTTTATAAAACAATGCCTAGAAGCATTGGTCTGTAATATAAAAACATAAGTAAGAATTATCTGAGTTTAATAGTAGTATACAGGATTTTTGAGGAAATGTCATTAAGAAATTGTTAAATTCTGAAAAATATTGTTAAGAGGGATTAATGTTGGAATAAAGGGATAGAAAGTTTTATTTTGGTGATGGGAGGACGCTAGAGCGGGAGGGCAATAGGTTCCTTCCAGGTTGTGGCGAGCGTCCCTGGTATCAAAAAGTAAAGTTACATTATCTTTTTGGAATTTAGGGGTTGACAGATAGAGAAAGGTATGGTATAAGTGGAATGATAGGGTACCCCGGTGGGGTATATACGGGAAAGAGGTGCAGGAATGAAACAGAAGTTTGATGTAACAGGGATGAGCTGTAGTGCTTGTAGTGCACATGTAGAGAAGGCTGTGGGAAAGGTAGAGGGAGTAGAGTTAGTACAGGTGAATCTGCTTCAGAATTCTATGGTAGTGGAATACCAAGAAGAGGTTATGAATGCGCAGGGAATTATAGATGCGGTGGTGGAGGCTGGATATGGAGCTTCTGTTAAGGGGGAAAAAGCACAAGGAGACTCAAAGAAAGAAGCGAATGTACTTCAGAAGAGGGCGGCAGATGATGCCAGAGCGATGAAACAACGGCTTTCATGGTCGATTGGATTTTTGGTGGTGCTTATGTATGTGTCAATGGGACATATGCTTTCTTGGCCGCTGCCAGGGATTTTTTTGGGGCATGAAAATGTGATGGTGTTTGCACTGACGCAGCTTTTCTTGACACTTCCTGTAATGTATCTAAATCGGAAGTATTTTGAGAATGGATTTAAGACGCTTTTTCATGGGGCGCCAAATATGGATACGTTGGTGGCGATGGGGTCGACGGCGGCAGCGCTCTACAGTGTGAGCCAGTTGTTTGTTATGGGGTATGCGATGGGGCGCGGAGACCTTGTAAAGGCTCATGACAGTGCGATGAATCTGTATTTTGAAGCAGCAGCGATGATACTGGCACTGGTGACGATTGGAAAATATATGGAGAGCCGCTCGAAGAGTCGGACATCGGATGCGATTACAAAGCTGATGGATTTGGCACCAAAGACAGCACTGGTGCTTCGGGACGGGCAGGAGATAGAGATTCCATCAGAAGAAGTGCGAATTGGCGAAATTGTGATTGTAAAGCCTGGACAGAGTATACCAGTTGATGGTATTCTGATAGAGGGGACTGGAACGATTGATGAGTCTGCGATTACCGGAGAGAGTATTCCGGTGGAGAAAAAGGTTGGTGACAGGCTTACCGGAGCGACCGTGAATCGGGCGGGATATTTTCAGATGCAGGCGGACAGGATAGGGGAGGATACAACGCTGTCGCAGATTATCCGTCTGGTGGAGGAAGCAGGAGGCTCAAAGGCGCCGATTGCAAAGCTTGCAGATAAGGTGAGTGGTATCTTTGTACCGGTGGTCTTAACAATTGCAGCGGTGACGATTCTGGTGTGGCTGTTTGCTGGACAGAGCTTTAGCTTTGCGCTGGCATCGGGGATTGCAGTGCTTGTGATTTCCTGTCCATGTGCACTTGGACTTGCAACGCCTACCGCGATTATGGTAGGAACTGGAAGAGGTGCAGAGCAGGGGATTCTGATTAAGTCCGGGGAGAGCCTAGAGACAGCACATCTGGTGGATACGGTAGTTCTTGACAAGACAGGAACGATTACAAAGGGCCATCCGGCAGTAACAGATATATTGATGGCTTCTGGAGTGGAAGAAGAGCAGATTCTTACCTTGGCGGCATCTCTGGAACAGGCTTCGGAGCATCCGCTTGCAGAGGCGATTGTGGAGTGTGCGCATCAGAGAGGGATTTCTCTTAAGAAAACCATGGATTTTCAGGCTATTCCAGGACAAGGGGTGCTAGGAACGGTGGATTCTTTGACCATACTGGCTGGCAATCTAAAGATGATGCAAAAGCATCAGATTGCGACAGATGGGATGGAAGTACAGGCAGAACAACTTGCAGATAAGGGGAAAACAGCACTCTATATTGCGACCAAAGAAAGACTTATGGGAATCGTGGCTGTGGCAGACCCTGTGAAAGAGAGCAGTGCGCAGGCGATTGAAGAACTAGAGAAGATGGGGCTTTCGGTGGTGATGTTAACCGGAGACCATGAGAAGACAGCGAGGGCGATTCAAAAGCAACTGGGGATTACAAAGGTGGTGGCAGAAGTCTTGCCACAGGATAAGGAGCGGGAGGTTCGCAGGCTTCAGGAAGAAGGACATAAGGTGGCGATGGTTGGAGATGGCATCAACGATGCGCCAGCGCTTGCAAGAGCAGATGTGGGGATTGCCATCGGGGCTGGCACCGATGTGGCGATTGAGTCAGCGGATATTGTACTGATGAAAAGCGACCTTTTGGATGCGGCAGCAGCAGTGCAGTTAAGCCGGGCGGTGATTCGCAATATTAAAGAGAATTTATTCTGGGCCTTTTTCTACAATATCTTAGGGATTCCACTGGCAGCCGGGGTATTCTACCATTGGCTTGGCTGGCAGCTAAATCCGATGTTTGGAAGCGCGGCGATGAGCTTTAGTTCGATATTTGTTGTATCCAATGCGCTTCGCTTAAAGGGCTTTCGACCTTCATTTTATAAAAAGAAATCTACTGCAACCAAAGGTTTAGATGCAGAGGTAATAAAGCAAGAGCCAAAGGAGGGCAAAATCATGAAAAAAACAATGAAAATTGACGGGATGATGTGTAATCACTGCACTGGAAGAGTGGATAAAGTGTTAAATGCACTCGATGGTGTAGAGGCAACAGTAAGCCTAGAAGATAAGGCAGCTTATGTTACACTTACAAAAGAAGTGTCTGATGAGGTTCTAAAAAAGACCGTTGAGGACGAGGGCTATCAAGTCTTAGAGATTGTATAGGTAACGTGTATGCAGGCTGACAGACGGAAAATAGAGAGACTTTTAAAGACTGCTAGAGGGCAGATAGATGGTATTCTTCGTATGGTGGAGGAAGACCGCTACTGTATGGACATCTCTGCACAGGTGATGGCAACGGACGCAATTATCAGAAAAGTAAACAATGAGATTATTAAGGCTCATATGAAAGGCTGTGTCAAAGAAGCCATCCTAGAGGGCAAAGGGGATGAGAGAATCGACGAACTTATGGCAGTTGTAGACAAACTTACAAAGTAAAAATAAAATCTTATGTTGACAAAGACTCCTGTATGTTATAGAATTGTATTCGAAATGTAATAATTCTGTAATATTTACAGGAGTTTAAGTTTGAAAGAATAAGATTCGGGCTTGCTCCAAAGAAGTAGACAAGCAATATAGAAGGCTTGGCAAAAGCTTAGGAGGCAGATAAGATGATAAGATATCAGGATAGAATACTGTTTAGAAGTGTAAGTGCTCTGTTAATGGGAGCCGTAGTTGGTTGTTATGTACCAGGGATTACAGCGGAGGCATCCGGGGCACTTGGAAGTAGCGCACAGGTTGGAATCTCTGCAGATTTGGAGGCTGTAGAGGATACAGAGGTTCTTGAGGTTGCAATGAATGATGTGGTGCTAGAGGCATTTCATCTGGATGGATACAGCAATCTTGGGATTGTGACCGTCTCTGAAGGAAAGGTAAATATTCGGGATACCGCATCTATGGATGGCAAGATTGTAGGAAAGATTGGCAAGGATGCAGGATGTGATGTGCTCGGCGAAGAAGGCGAGTGGCTGCATGTAAAATCCGGGAAAGTAGAGGGTTACATCAAAGCAGAGTATGTACTGACCGGTGCTCCGGCGCTTGAGCAGGCTTCTACACTGATTAAGCCGATTGCAGATGTCAATACAGAGGGACTAAAAGTACGTGAGGAGCCTAATACAGAGTGTGAGGTTCTGGATATTGTGGGCTCAGGGCAGCGATTTGATGTCCTGGAAGAGTTAGATGAGTGGGTAAAGATTGACCTTGACGGAGAAGAAGGTTATCTTTTTAAAGATTATGTAGAAGTTGGAGCAAAGCTAGATGAAGCTTTGACGATATCAGAGGTTCGCTATGGTGCGGGAGTGTCAGATGTTCGAATTGCACTTAGTGAGTTTGCAAAGCAGTATATTGGGAACCCTTATGTCTGGGGCGGGACAAGCCTGACAAGAGGAGCAGATTGTTCTGGTTTTGTATTGTCTGTTTTCCGAAATTATGGGATTAGCTTGCCACATTCTTCACGGGCACAGGGGAATCTAGGGACAGCAGTGAATCTGTCAGAATTAAAGCCCGGAGACTTGGTGTTCTATGGAAACCGGTCAGGAATTAACCATGTGGCAATCTATGTAGGTGGCGGACAGGTGGTACATGCAAGCAATCCTAGAACAGGAATTACGATATCAGGGATGTATTATCGAACACCGGTAAGAGCACGAAGAATTATCAATGACTAAATATAAGGGGCGTGAAAGCGC
>Ga0137308_102880_pt1 | contig 10061 bp, 8 predicted proteins | sample Inofrocosms_June_FD_97181 | JGI IMG/M metagenome (GOLD analysis project Ga0137308, IMG submission 97181) | Mouse cecal microbial communities from Vienna, Austria - N-Acetylneuraminic and N-Acetylglucosamine D2O microcosms_June | ecosystem: Host-associated > Mammals > Digestive system > Large...
CGGTACTCGTTAGCGATTTGCTGGAACGGGGTTTCGAGGCAGAAAGGATAGCCATAGACAATATGACAGAAGCATCCGCCACGGATGAAGTTTCTGCAAATGAAACGATGGACGCTTCAGTAGAAAATACGGCAACCGCCATGAATGAAGCAACGCTGGAAACTGCTACAAATGAGAATGTGCCTGATGTGACGCCAAATACTGACGCACCGGATAAACTGACAATCGAAATTCCCGACACGGGATTTACCACGGAAATGCGGGAAAATCTAAAGAAAATCGTTGCCAGCAAAGCAACCTTACTTAAACAAGCACTGGAAACGGACGACCTGTCAATCGTAGAACTTGACGGCAAGATTGCTTTCCCATGGTTTACGCTTCACAATCTTGATGGTGAAGCTGACGCCTACAACCGCTTAATCGCCGCCATCTGCAAAATGGCAAAGACACAGAAACGGGTGACGGCGGTAGAAAAACCGATTGAGAACGCTAAGTTTACCATGCGCCTGTTTCTGATCCGCTTAGGTTTTATCGGGAATGAGCATAAAACTGCCCGCAAAATTCTGCTGAGGAACCTTACCGGCAACAGCAGCTGGAAATCCGGCCACCGCCCGGAACGTAATGAAGATGCTGTAATCCCGCCAAATCCAGCAGAAGCGGCGCTTGTGACGGCGCAGGAGCTTACCCTTCCGATGGAAGAAGAGGACGCAGGATATGGAACACAGGAAGAGGACGCGGGAGGTGAAACTTATGGCAAATAGCAGATTCCCCAGCCGGGAAGCCGTCGAACGGGTACGGAAAATGTACCCCAAAGGCACACGGGTGGAGCTGATCCATATGGATGATCCTTACAACCGCCTCAAACCTGGCGATAAAGGCACAGTCCGCTCAGTTGACGATACAGCGACCGTGTTCGTGGACTGGGACTGTGGTTCCGGGCTTGGCGTCGTATATGGCGCCGACCGGGTGAGGAAACTGTAGCACATTAACGGGGGAGCCTCTCATGGGGTTCCCTGAACTTTACGGTGGGCATGCCACCATGGCAGCCCCTTTTATTAAAAACGACACTTGCTTTTTATGGCAATGTGAGTGATAGATGTAACAGGGGATGCCAGGAACGGAGGTATTATGAGAGAAATAACAAAAATAGGGGGCAGAAACACGCAGCCCGTCAAACGTAAACGTGTCGCTGCCTACGCGCGCGTATCGTCCGGCAAGGACGCGCAGCTGCATTCCTTATCCGCCCAAATCAGCTACTACAACAATTATATAGGAAGCCGGGGCGACTGGGAACTGGCCGGAATTTATGCCGATGAAGCAATGACCGGCACGAAGGAAAACCGCCCACAGTTCCAAAAACTGCTCTCCGACTGCCGGGCAGGGAAAATCGACATGGTAATTGTAAAATCCATTACCCGGCTGGCGCGCAACACGGTGACACTGCTGGAGACTGCCCGTGAGCTTAAAGCGTTGGAGATTGACATATTTTTTGAGAAAGAAAATATCCACACATTAAGCACGGACGGCGAACTGATGCTGACCCTGCTGGCTTCCTTTGCCCAGGAGGAAAGCCGATCCGCCTCGGAAAACGTCAAGTGGCGCATCCGCAAGAACTTCGAGCGTGGAATTCCTACGGGCGGCGGATTGTTCGGATATCGTTTTAAGGACGGTATGCTGCAGGTGGTGCCGGAAGAAGCGGAGATTGTAAAACAAATCTTTAACAACTTTCTCAGCGGCATGGGTATCGCACCCATTGCTAAGAAGCTGAACCGGGAGGGCGTCCCAACCAGGCGAGGGAATTTATGGAGCAAGAGCGCCATCCGCGGCATCCTGCAGCGGGAAACCTATACCGGCAATCTGCTGTTCCAGAAAACCTACAGATCCGACCATATCACCAAAAAGAAGATGATAAACCACGGCGAACTGCCCATGTACTATGTGGAAGACAGCCATGAAGCCATCATCGACAGGGAAACCTTCCGGAGGGTGCAGGATGAGCTGGAGCGGCGGTCGGCAGAACATTCACGCCCGCATACGGCAAGGCCCGCTTCCCCATATTTATTCACGGGAATGATCCGCTGTGGCTTTTGCGGCAGGCATTTTTCCCGTAAGCTAACCGCTTCGGATAAGAAGTACACCAAGAAACCACAATGGGTATGTTCCACTTTCCATGTTTATGGAAAATCCGAATGCCCGTCGCAGCGGATTCCGGAAGGCATACTCATCGCTAAGACTTCCGAGGTTTTGGGGTATGACGGCTGGGGACGGGAGGAACTGACCCGGGATATTGAGGAGATATTAGTGCCGGAGCACAACTGTCTGGTCTACGTTTTCCACGACGGCCATATGGAAAGCGTCCACTGGCGGCATCCATCTCGCCGGGAAAGCTGGACGCCGGAAATGAGACAGAAAGCGCGGGAACGTCAGCTGGAGGTTATCAGGCAAAAAAGGAAAGGGGATGAGAAAGAATGCCGACATTTACAAGAAAAGTCCAAAAGATAGAGAGCCGCGCCAGCCTGCGTCAGAATGCCATAGATGCAACGATGCAGCAAAAACGGCGCGTAGCGGCTTATGCCCGTGTGTCTACGGATTCAGACGAACAGCAGTCCAGTTATGAGGCACAGGTTGACTTTTATACCCGCCATATCCAAAGCAATCCGGAATGGGAGTTTGTCGGCCTATACGCAGACGAAGGAATCTCCGGCACGAACACTAAAAGACGTGAGGGGTTTAACCGTATGGTGGCAGACGCAATGGATGGCAAAATTGACCTGATCCTCACCAAATCCATCAGCCGCTTTGCCCGCAATACAGTAGATACCCTGACGACCGTCCGCAAGCTAAAGGAACGGAATGTGGAAGTATATTTCGAGAAGAAAGACTTCTATACGGGAAAAATTCCGAAGAATGCGGTAAAATGGGCATTTTTCGGAACTTTTTGGTGTTTAGTTGGTGTTTGAAGTTATGAAACATAGTCATACAAAATGCAATGAGATGGGAGAGGAATTATTATCCTCGGCAATCTTTGCATCTTTTGGGAAGATCATATCCTTTACGCTCAAGGGATTCCTTTTCTCCAAAAGTAATAGAAAAGGGATTTCCACAGCTTTTACAAAAAACATTTTTGAATATTTTATCCCTACACTCTTTATGAAGCGTTTGTCTGCCAATGTTATATTTTTTTACAATATATGATTTTTGTGTGATTTCTCTCCCACAGGCATTACATACTCCCAACGTAACTAGTTTATTACCATTTTCTTTACATTTTAAGCAAATTGTCGGCAACTTTTTTCCTTGTTCTTCCACTTTTTTTTGATAAGCATATGTAAATTCCATTCTTTCTCCACATTGCTCACAAGAAGAATAAACTTTTTCCCTATATTTGTTGATACATGCTCTGCACAAACATTTTTTTCCAGACTTTTTCAATTGTTCAAGAGCGTTCTTTTCTATCAAAAAGCTACCACTGCATTCTTCGCATATGGCTTCTTGGCAGAATCGACAAATCATTACAGGTTCTTTCTTCAAAATAAATTTATCATATAATGGATATAAAATTTCTCTATTACAGCATTTACATTTTATTATTTCACTTTTTTCAAGACATTTAGCGCATAATATATTTTCATTAGTGTTAAGTTCCTTTCCACAAGATTCACATATTCTCTTCATTGGTTCGGTTTCTTTAACCGCTTCAAAAAATTCTTTTTGTGTAAAGTCCGTTATAATGTTTTTTTGAGAATAATTAAACTCTTTTCTTTGATTAAAATTAGCATCGTAGTGCAAATTGAAATCTGGATCTATCCATTGCTCATAATTAACTATACAGGCTTTATCAAACAAATAGTCACTTACTTTATGTAAGATATGGTTCATAGGGTATTTTTTTAAATAACTACTTGACCCTAAAAACATCAATGTATTTCTTGCTCTTGAAAACGCTACATTTAACCTTGCGTTATCAGAAAAATAAAGCGTTTTCTTTTGTGAACGCGTTGTGCAATATATGACAATATCTTCTTCGTCTCCCTGAAAGGCATCAATTGTATTTACCCATACATTTTTATCGTTAAATTCTTTAAATGCTTTGATTAACAGATTCTTTTGCTTTTTGTATGGAGTAATAATTACGATTCTTTTGCTATAATATTGTCTTATCTTCTTTACTATAATTTTGGCTGCTGATATTTCCTCTAAATTATATGGTCCAGACTTTTCACCGTTTTCATACACATCTTGTGTTTCTTTGTAATTCGGATTATTTTTCATATCCACAAAAATCAAGTTGTTTTTCAAAAACATTGGCTTTTTATCGTAACAGTTTTCTCCAGTTTGAAGTTTTCCATCATAAAAAAGGTTTACCAAATCTGCAATAACTGGAGGCATTCTGAATTGAGTTTTCAACATGCATTTCATAGTATCTGGACAATCTTCATATAAACGTTGGAAGAAACTTCTGTTCAAAAAGTCAACTTGTTGTTCTTCTTCTACAACATCATCAAAATTTACTTTTCCACCTTTGTATAATGCTGGATTAATTACAGGTGGAAGTTGCTTGTGATCACCAATTATAATTATTTTTTTGGCTCGATTTATTGGGATTAACAATTCTCCTGCCAATGCCTTTCCGGCCTCATCAATTATAACTAAATCAAATTCAAATCCGTTTAATCCATAGTGTCTGCTTTCTAATCCGACACATGTAGCCCCAATGATTTGGAAACACCCCAAAAGGCATTCTCCTACTACATCGCTATTATTTCTATCTGCAATGATGTCCAACCATTTCTTTCTTAGATTCATTATCTTAGTGTCATTTGCCACATATTCTTTGAGACTATTATTATATTTTACATATTTATTTTCAAATGAATATTCCTCGATATCTTCGGCAATCTTCTCAGCAGATCCACATCTGACAATTTGACTTTTTTCAATACATTTGGATGTATGTGCTATTTCTACAATTCCCCTAAGAACATTATCAACTGCTACATTTGCTTGAGAAACAACTAATATTTTTGAATTTGGCATTCTGTGTAATTGCTGCAAAATTAATTCTTTTATTACTGTTGTTTTTCCGGTTCCTGGAGGACCTTGGATCATAAAAAATTTTTCTTCGCTAAATGCCCTGATTACTGCATCAACTTGAGCAGTATTTGTTTGAATGTTTTGGTTGAAAAAAGTGTTGATTCTATATCCGTTATCTGAATATTTTTCTTCTTTCACATTAATAACGGCCATTTTAACTTTCTCATTTATAACTCTTCCTTCTTTAAAAGCGCAAAGTGCATTGACATGTTGTTTCTCTGCGTACGGTACGGCAAGGGAATAAAGGTCTAATATAAAATTCTTTTCTATCAAAATTTCTTCACTAATGATTCCTGCCACTTTCAAACTTATTTGCCCTTCGTCATCGTGTATTTTACATGAAAGCCTGTCATTTTCATTTGTTGGAAGTGATATAAAAAATTTTGTTCTGTTTTTATTTTTTTCTATTTCAATGAATTTTCTAAGCCGCTCTGAATTATCAATATATAATATAGTAAAGTAATTGTCTTTTCCGAAGATAATTTCATTTCGTTCAACAATATTTATTTCCTGTTTTCTGCCATATCCAAGCAAATCAATTAATCTGTTCGTTATTTCAGTCCATTGATCCAAATATACACTCATAGGTGAAACAACCATCATTTTTCTTTGTGTAAGAAATTCAGATGTTAAATATAATTGCAATTTAAAACATTCTTCAAATAAATCATTATATTTCGACTTATCTTCATTAATTTGTTGCGGTGAATAACAATCCACAGTTACATTTGTTGTAACAAAGACATCATCAAATGAAACAAATTCCTCTTTTCCAAGCATTCCCTTATACCTTAATATCAGTCTTTCTGGCTCTAATTCTTCAAACAATGCTTTGTATGCATATTGATTTCCAATCTGCATGATAACACCTCTCAATATTGTTCCCCCGTCTTTATCCCAAAGAGGTGCTATTCTCCATTCATCGTCTTCATCTAATAAATCATTCTTTTTTAAATATGCTTGAAACTCTTTTATTTCAGTTCCAGTTTGAACCATCATGATACTTTCAAATTGTGCGATTGACAGCCCGTCACCGACTTTTTCACTAGCCATAATCGATCGATTAAGTGCAAAATCATAATCCTTAATATAAACATGCAGACTGGAACCAATAGGTGTTTTTCTCCTTTGATTCAACATATCTTTTTTTAATATATTAATTTTTATGTAATCGTTCCCCAGAAATTTTAATCTCAATACAGATGGTTTTATTTCTTTTACTTCTGCATCAATTCCAATTGTTCCGCCAATAGAATTTTTAAGCATACCTTTAGATAATGATAAATATTTTTTGCCTTTCTTGCTTTTATACATCATAAAGGGTAATATTTCTGAATCATTGTGTTGTTCAAATACATCTATATCACTTTGTTCAATTTTTATATACCCTGCATCCTCAAACAAATAGCCATAATTTTGGAAATTTACTTTTTGTAGCATTATGACTTTTCCTTCATATGGATAATCTTTAGGTAAAGTCAACGAAAATGGTTCTTCAATTTCTCCTGAATTCTCAAATGTTGTTTCAAATCGAGTCTTATAATTTTCCAGATACTCAAGATACGCCTGTAATTTGTATGTAGCTTCCTCAAGTGATATCAGAGTCGTTTTTATTGACTTAAAACGGATATAAGTATTTTGCTGTTTTCCAATGTTCTTTTCGCACAAGTCTTTTATTTTGATACACTCTTTTAATAAAGTACATTTATCAGCATACTGTTCGGTATGCAGTTTCAACATATCATTATATATCGGTCTGTTTTCTTTTTTTCTCCTTTCTATTATTTGCTGCTGATACTCCAACATTGCTTGTTGATAGTCTTCTTCGGACTTTCTTCTAGCGTTTTCGTAATATCTGTAAGTTTCATTATATTCCTGATGTCTGCGGCTTTCATATACGTAGTATTCATTCTGCATTTTTCTCTGACGTTGTTTTTCATTTTCAGATAATTCATCACAAATAAAGGCTGTGGCAGCACCAACAACAAAAATCGCTGCCGCACCTAATGCAAGTCCTAATAATCCCATTGATCACTTCATTCCTTTCGCAGATATGAGTTGCTTTGTAATCTCAACTAATTGCATATTTGCTTGATTCAAATTATGTAAACAGACTTCTTTTTGTGAAAAGTCAGTTTCCTGCAAAAAAGCATTTCTCAGAAATTCTGTAGTTTTCATTAGCTCATCCACTGTCTTTTCTATTTGAGTTAAAGATTCCATATATTCACTATGTGAAACCTCCCTTTTATAAGTTTTAAATTTATACTTATCACGTAGTTTTTCCATTTCAATCTTTTGGTTTTTTAAATTAAATTCACAAGACACAATTAAACGCTTAGTTTCTGCTTTCTCATGAATTTTAACTCGTTCCGTCTGTTGTTTTGATTCTATTATTTTGGCATTCATTTCTGCTTTAACTTGTTCTGTTTTTTGCTTTTCTATGGAAACAGCTGCTATGCATTTCGATATTGTATCTAATGACATACTAATGCAATTTGTAATAGCAGCAACAGGACTCACTGCATTAGCCAGAGCCTGTCCATTCCCATGCGAAGAATTATTCAATAAATTATATGAAGTGTTTGCCGGCAAAACTTCCGCCGACTCCACTGGAATTATCTCGCATTCATCTTCTTTAAAGTTGGAGTAATTCATTTTTGCCATAATACATTTCCTTTCTTATATCATCAATTTAAGATAATTATTTATTAGTTCTAAACTCTTCCGCTCACAATCGCAATATAAAATATATTCTTTGCGATTGGAAAAATTGTCACCAAACAATTCTATATACCTATGGGTTTCTTCTAAAAAGTTTTTCTCGCGAGTTATTATTTTTTTAAATAATTCGCTTGATTTTATGTATTTTTCATATGAAAATGTAAATTCCTTCGCTTTTTCACTTGTTTCCAAAGTCAGTCTTTGCAGTTCTAAATCCAGTTCCTGTTTTTCTTGCTCTATTTTAAGTTGCAATCGCTTAGATTCTTCTTCGTACTGGATTTTTAATTGCTCAATGCCATTATCAATTTCTACATTCAAGGCTCGTTTTTGTGCATTTAACTGTTTCTCTAATTCTGAAGTTCTGCTTTTTTGGATAATAAACCCTGTTAAACTGTCAAGTGCATTAAATGTTTTAAAAAAAGTCTTTTCTGTTGTTTTAACTGCAGTTTCCGAAAATATATTAAGTGATGATTTTGTATCAATATTTCCATAACCTGGGAATCTGATGGCATATTTATTCATTCGCATATGTCATACCTCATAATTCTTCTAAGCAAAATCCAATTTTATAGATATGTTCTTTAATATCTACTATTTTAAAATGGTATTTATCATCCAATTTCCATTTTGTTTCAGCTGCAATGAAAACTTGTTTTTTAATTTCGTCATCTGATTTTTTTTCTGTTGTTAGGAACAACTGTGTTCTTTTGTTTTGAGAAACCACGATATCGTGTTTTTCTTCTCTGATTTTTCCTGATGTATGATCATACACAAATATTATTCTTTCTTTATTGTATTCTGTACAATTCTCATATTCTCTAATTAAATCTCTTCCCAAATCAGAAATCAGTTCTGGCGTTTCATTGTGTAATAACATAATGTTTTCTATTTGTTCCCTATATTTTTCAACTTTATCTGTTGATACTTCTATTGCAATAACTGAATATTTCCCTTCGGCATATGCATTACTTTCGAATTCTAATTTATCGTCACCTATCATGCACGGCAATTTGTTGATTTCTTGCAGTTTATATATTAATTTCTTGTCAATTTCATCAAATTCTGCATATATAGATGAGAGTATTTTATCAATTTGTTCTTCAGAAAATCCGTCAAAAGTAGACATATAATCAGCATAAAAAGAAACATTATCCTCTATACTAATTCCGATGATCTCCCCGGATCTTATTTTCCCTTCCATTACCAAATCATCTTGTCCTATATTATTAATAATATTTTTATCAAATCCTTCAATCTCTCCGGTAATCAGATTAAAACATAGTATCTTTTTTTCAGCGTTCAACATTTTAACACTTTTTGAAATCATTAAAATATTTTTTGATAATTCTGATAACGCAACATAATCTCCATCTCTTACCAATAACTTTTGACTTTCCATATGCAATATTTCTGATTCGATCACATTTTTCGTTAATTGTGTGGCATTTGTCATCTGTTCTAGTGTAGCATCTTCTTCAATTGCTTCTAAAATAAATTTTTGAAAAGCATTTAGTTCGACTTCTTCTTTTTCATGAAAAGTTACTATTACTGGCTTTAAAGGGACATATATATTTTTTTTGCAATTTATATACTCGCTCATTGAAACACCTCTTAAATTAATAAATGTAGTATGCCTTCATAATCACTGCCTAACATATTAATCTTTTTCGAATTATACCATAATTATAGGGTAATGAAGCGCATTTTGTCAATTACGCTTCGCAATATAAATGTAGTAATCACAAAAAGGCCCAAGAGTATTAGACGCTGCCGTTTATATCAATGCGTTTCTTATCCTTGGGCTTTTTCTATTTGAGAATTATTTAGATGTGTATCCTGCCTTTGCATCGCAGACCATAGCGGGTTCAGATTGTATCGGAGGTGCAAGTGAGATGTGGATGGAGCCTTCTTCGTAAGCTACCTGGATGGCGTCCCCGATGTGGAAGCCAAGTGCCTCCAGCCATTTCCCTTCCATCTGTATTTTCGGCGTTTCGATGTACCCGCTGCCGAAGTAATGGTTTTTGCCCTGCCGTGCGCGTGAGGAATACTGTACTTTCATTTTCTTTGTCTGCATAAGCTGCCTCCTTTTCTTTTGGTACGGACATGTTAAATCGGGTGTGCAATAATAGCAAGGTAATTCTGTGCCATAAACTGCACAAACATCCCGGCAGATGATTGTCCAGTATTTTGGGGATTTCTGCTTGCTATTCTGTGCGGACAGAGCGAACATGTACCTACAAAACAAA
>Ga0137308_102137_pt1 | contig 10060 bp, 13 predicted proteins | sample Inofrocosms_June_FD_97181 | JGI IMG/M metagenome (GOLD analysis project Ga0137308, IMG submission 97181) | Mouse cecal microbial communities from Vienna, Austria - N-Acetylneuraminic and N-Acetylglucosamine D2O microcosms_June | ecosystem: Host-associated > Mammals > Digestive system > Large...
ATCAGATTGATTTGGTGATTTTCCTTCGAGATCCCCTGACGCCGAAGCCTCATGAGCCGGATGTGAACAATGTCATCAAGCTTTGCGATATGTATAATATACCGCTGGCGACGAATCTGGCCAGTGCGGAACTGTTGATAAAGTCCCTTGACAGAGGAGATTTAGAGTGGCGTGAAATGTACAGATAACAAAAGGATTAAAACGACTTTGTGCGCGGTGCTTGCCTGTATGATTTTCCTTACGGGATGCGGCAATGTGTCATATGATATGGCATATGATCCGGATTCTCAAATCAGCAGCTTTAACGTCATATCCAGACAGGACAGGAACGTGGCAAATTCTTTTGCCTCAAACCTGTGTGTGGCGGCGGGTGATGTTGTGGATGACGAGAGCGTGGATATGTCTCAGGCAAGTGCGGCTTTATTGTTCGGTCTGAACAATAGGGATGTTCTGTACTCCAAGAATGTCCACCAAACATTGTATCCGGCCAGTCTCACCAAGGTAATGACTGCCCTTGTGGCATTGCAGCACGGCAGTCTGGATCAGACGCTCACCGCTACTTCCGCCGTCAACATTACGGAGGCGGGAGCACAGCTTTGCGGACTGAAAAGCGGTGATACTATGACATTGGATCAGGCGTTGAGAATACTCTTGGTCTATTCTGCCAATGACGCGGCCATGCTGATTGCGGAAAATATCGGCGGGACGGTAGAAAATTTCGTAGAGATGATGAATCAGGAAGCAAGGCGTCTGGGTGCCACAAATACACATTTTGCCAATCCCCATGGCTTGACGGATCCGGAGCACTATACCACGGCATATGACTTGTACCTGATTTTAAATGAGGCAGTCAAATATGATACTTTTAACGAAATCATACAGATGCCGGTATACCAGACTACATATTTTGACAAGGACGGAAAAGAGAAAACCTTTGACAAGTCCACCACGAATTTGTTTATAAAAGGAGATTACCAGTCTCCCGCAAACGTCAATGTAGTCGGAGGCAAAACAGGCACTACAAAAGCGGCGGGGCACTGTCTCATGCTGCTGGCCAGAGATTCCGGAGGCGCGCCCTATATCTCGGTAATTTTAGGCTCCGCGGAAACGGAAACTCTGTACAGGGAAATGATAGACCTGTTGGACGAGATTAATAAATAGTAGTTGTTTTTTACATCATTATCAACTATAATAAAAATACGAGCAGTAGTGCAAAAATTACTATAGGAGGGTATTCCAATGGTTCAGCTGATTGTAGGTAATAAAGGGAAAGGCAAGACAAAGCAGTTATTAGATAGGGTGAACAGCGAGATTAAGGAGATTTCCGGCAATATCGTATATCTGGATAAGAGCACCAAGCACATGTACGAGCTTAATAACAAGGTGCGTCTGATTGATGTATCTCAGTTTCTTATTGAGAACAGCAGTGAGTTTGTAGGTTTTGTGTGCGGTATCCTCTCTCAGGATCATGATTTACAGCAGATGTATTTTGACAGTTTTTTGAAGATTTCTCATCTGGAGGATCAGGATATTATCGCTACAATAGAAAAATTAGAGCGGCTCAGCAAGGCTTTTGATGTAAATTTCATTCTGAGTATCTCCAAAGATGCGGATGAACTTCCCGCAGAATTGAAGGACAAAGTTATTATTTCTCTGTAAGCGAATTCAAGCAGTTTTATAAGATGTAAGTGTTGAGAAGCCTCGGACAACGCAGCCGGGGCTTTCTTATGGAGGCAGTTTGTGGCAAAAAAAACGGAAAAGATCAAAACGTATCGTAAACCTTTAAACTTAAATATCGGCATGATCATTTTCGGCGTAATTTTTGTTTATGTCATCGTTTGTGTCGTAATGTACTTTCAGACAAGCTATATTGTGCGTTATGAAGTAAAGGAGGGATCGCTTGCCACAAATAATATCTATCGTGGAGTCATCATACGGAAGGAAAGCGTTGTCTATGCCACTTCCGCGGGGTATGTAAATTATTATGCCCGGGAGGGGGAGCGTGTGGCCAAAAACGATTTGGTATATGTGGTGGATGAGACGGGACGGCTGAACGAAGAGCTGGAAGGGCTGAATATGGGGGAGAATTCCTTAAGCGAAAGAGAGCTTGCGGAGTTCAGAAGCGAAATCGTGAACTTTGTCCATGGCTTTGACAGTGCAAATTATGAAAATACATATGATTTCAAATATTCTCTGAAAAATACGGTCTTGAAGCTGGCCAATGTGAGCATGCTGCAAAGCATCAGTGATCTAAGCAGCGCCACGGGCACAAACATAATCAATTATTCTAATGCACCAATCTCCGGAATCGTTGCCTATTGGGTGGACGGGCTGGAAGGTCTGACTCCTCAGGATGTAACGGCCGATTTATTGGAAGAAAAGGATTACGAGAAGACACAGTTTATCAGCAATTCATTGACAGCGGCGGAAGATCCGGTATATAAGCTGTCAACGGATGAAAACTGGTCCATTGTAATCCCCATCGAGGCGGACAGAGGAACACAGCTTCTGGCGGAAGATTATATAAAAGTACGTTTTTTGAAAAATCAATATGAGTCATGGGGAAAAGTGAACTTGTTGAACAATGTTGACGGAAACACTTATCTGCAGCTGACTTTTACCAACTCTATGGTCAGTTTCATTTCGGACAGATTTCTGGATGTGGAACTGATTCTGGAGGATGAGAAAGGGTTAAAAATACCGGTATCCTCTATTGTGCAGAAAGAATTTTTCTTAATTCCCGAAGATTTTGTGATACCCGGAGGAAATAACGGCGGCGAGAGTATTATGCGCCAATGCTATCTGGAGGACGGCACGATCTCCAGTGAAATTATGGAGATTGACGTCTATAATTTCGACAGCGAGTCAAAAGAATACTATGTGGACAGCTCGATTCTCGATGTGGGAGATACTTTGTACAAGCTGGACGGGCAGGAGACTTATACCGTCAGTAAGCGCGCCACACTGATCGGTGTCTACAACATGAATAAGGGCTATGCCGATTTCAAGCAGATCAGTATTCTGTACCGAAACGACGAATATGCCATAGTGAGACCCAATACGAAATATGGGTTGAGTGTGTATGACTATATTGTGTTAAATGCTGACTCTGTCAGTGACGATCAGTTTATCAATCAATAGCGGGGGCTTTTTCATGATTCGTGATAATTTAGAACAGGTGAAGCAAAAGATAAAGGATGCCTGTGACAGGGCAGGGCGTGACGAAAAAGACGTGACGCTGATCTCTGTAAGCAAGACGAAGCCACTGTCGATGCTGGCGGAGGCTTATGAAGCAGGAGCAAGGGACTTTGGAGAAAATAAAGTACAGGAGCTTTTGGATAAGATCCCATTGATGCCGGAGGATGTGCGCTGGCATATGATCGGACATTTGCAGCGGAACAAAGTAAAATACATTGTGGGCAAGGTATATATGATTCACAGCGTAGATTCTCTGCGGCTGGCCGAAGAAATCAGCAAAGAAGCCGTGAAACAGCAGACCGAAGTAAGGATACTGCTGGAGGTCAATGTGGCGGGAGAAGAAAGCAAATTCGGTGCCACGGTGGAGGAAACGGAGGAGCTTGTACAAAGTGTTTCCAGACTGCCGGGAATCCGTATTTGCGGCTTGATGACCATTGCTCCGTTTGTTGAAAATGCAGAAGATAATCGTCTATATTTTAGAAAATTGAGACAAATGTCTGTTGACATAGAACGAAAAAACATTGATAATGTGAGTATGAATGTGCTGTCGATGGGGATGACGGGAGACTATACCGTCGCTGTGGAGGAAGGTGCTGCTTATGTGAGAGTGGGTACCGGAATTTTTGGAGAGCGGGATTATGTGAAAGGCATGGTAAATAAATGAGTGTAATGGACAAGTTTTTAAATTATATGAAGCTGAACGGTGAGGATGAAGACGATTATTATGATGACGAATATTTGGATGATGAGGAAGACTTAGAACCTGCACCGAAAAAGTCCAGCAGTCCTAAGGTAAGGGAGGCGGATCCCTATGAGGATATGAGCGCCGCCAAAAAGCCTGTGCCGGGAAACAAGATCACTCCTATTAACAGGCCTGCTTCAAAGCGTGTCAGCAACGGCGCCGGTATGGAGGTTTGTGTCATCAAACCTACTTCCGTAGAAGATGCAAGGGAAATTACCGAGACATTGCTGGCAAACCGTACCGTGGTGCTGAATCTGGAAGGATTAGATGTGGACATCGCGCAGAGGATCATTGATTTTACCAGCGGTTCCTGTTTTGCAATCGGCGGCAATTTACAGAAAATTTCTCATTATATCTTTATAATCACACCTGCCAGTGTGGACATTTCAGGAGATTTTCAGGATATTTTCGGGGGCTCCTTTGAGATGCCGTTGAATAATTAGTGTGCTTGAATGTGTAAATACGGATTCCGAATTAGAAAAATGAATACAGAGGAACATTATGTCGGAGAAATTGCCAATATTATATAATAAAAAACCTTGCTATGATATCGTCTTTACGCAGTCCTTTGACGGACTGTGGGACGAGCTTCAGGCTTTGGGGTGCGCGGATAAAAGGCTGTGCATTGTGACGGATTCCAAGGTGGATGAACTTTACGGAACTGCCGTTCTCAATCTTCTTGAGGGAAAATGTTTAAAAGCCGTAAAATATGTCTTTCCCAACGGGGAGGAAAATAAAACGCCGGATACGGTGGCAGGTGTCTATCGGTTCCTTATTGAGGAAGGATTTGACCGTAAGGATCTGCTGGTTGCACTGGGCGGCGGAGTAGTGGGGGATCTCACAGGCTTCGCGGCGGCTACCTACTTGAGAGGCATTGATTTTATACAGGTGCCCACCACCTTGCTTTCTCAGGCGGACAGCAGTATCGGCGGAAAGACCGGTGTGGACTTTGACGGCTATAAAAATATGGTGGGAGCATTTAAAATGCCCCGTCTGGTGTATATGAATCTTGCCACATTGTCTACTCTGGATGACAGACAGTTTTTTTCCGGTTTTGCGGAAATTATGAAGCATGGTCTGATAAAGGACTGTATATTTTACGAGTGGCTCATTGAGAATATGTACGAGATTTGTGAGCGTGACCTGAATGTGCTCCAAGAGATGCTGCTGCGCAGCTGTAATGTAAAAAAGCTTGTGGTGGAAAAGGATCCCACGGAGCAAGGGGACAGAGCGCTGTTAAATTTCGGTCATACCATTGGCCATGCTATTGAAAAATACAAGAATTTCCAGCTGTACCACGGGGAATGTGTGGCTCTGGGATGTGTGGCCGCCGCATATATTTCATGGAAAAGGGAAATGATTTCCATGGAAGAATATTATGAGATACGGGATATGTTTGTTCCTTTTAACCTGCCGATTTCCATATATGATATTGATCCCGGTGAGATTGTGAAGCTGACCAAGTCAGACAAGAAAATGGAGGCGGGAAAAATCAAATTCATTCTGCTCAAAAAGATCGGCAAGGCAGTCATTGACAGGACGGTTACGGAAGAGGAAATTCTGGCCGCTGTCAATGAAATTAATTTCAGCGAAGAGGATGCCCATGAATAAAAGAGTCAAAATGTTATTGATTGATATCGTCATTGCAGCAGTTCTGCTGGCGCTGGATCAGTATACAAAGTATCTTGCCATTAATCATTTGAAAAATCGTCCGGCGCTGGTATTGATAGACGGGGTGTTGGAACTGCAATATTTGGAGAACAGAGGCTCCGCTTTCGGTATGCTGCAGAACCAAAAGTTTATTATCCTGTTTGTCGGGATTGTTTTTCTGGCGGTAATTATATTTTTTTTATTTCGGATGCCGCTTCAGAAAAAATACAATATTGTCCATATTTTGCTGTCTGTTGTAATTGCCGGCGGTATCGGAAATATGGTGGACAGATTCCGCTTTGATTATGTGGTTGATTTCATTTCTTTTGTATTAATTAATTATCCCATATTCAATGTGGCGGATTGTTACATTGTAGTGGCGATGATCATCTTATTTTTATTGTTTGTATTTGTATTTAAGGAAAAGGATCTTGAATTTCTGAGCTTTAAGCAGAACCGCTGTGGCGGGATGAAATAGCAATGTGGAAAGACGCGGTATGGAGTGGCCGGATGGAACCGTTTCGATTTGAAATAACGGAAGAAATGGAAGACGAGAGAATCGATAAGTGTTTGTCAATGCTTATCGATTCTTTGTCGCGTTCCTTTATTCAGAAATTAATTAAGGATAATGCAGTTACCGTAGACGGCGTTCCTGTAAAGGGAAGTTACCGGGTAAAGGCGGATGAGATTGTGGAATTCGAACTGCCGGAATCCGTGGAGCCGGATATCGAACCGGAAAATATTCCTCTGGAGATCCTCTATGAGGACAAGGATGTGATCATAGTAAACAAACCCAAGGGAATGGTGGTTCATCCTGCCGCGGGGCATTACAGCGGAACCTTGGTCAATGCTTTGATGTATCATTGCGGCGGCGAACTTTCCGGTATCAACGGTGTTCTGCGTCCCGGTATTGTACATCGTATAGATATGGATACCACGGGCTCCGTGATTGCCTGTAAAAACAATACGGCTCATGCAGTCATTGCGGAGCAGTTAAAAGAACACACTGTCACCAGACGATATGTAGCAGTGTGCTACGGCTGCCTGAAAGAGGACGAGGGTACGATTGACAAACCCATTGGGCGCCATCCTGCGGAGCGGAAGAAAATGGCGGTAAATGAACGGGGCAGGCGCGCCGTGACTCATTATCGTGTGCTGAAACGGTTTGAAAAGTACACCTATATAGAATGCAGGCTGGAGACGGGAAGAACGCATCAAATCAGGGTACATATGGCAAGCATCGGCCATCCCCTTTTGGGAGATGAAGTGTATTCCAACAGAAAATGCCCTTTTCATCTGCAAGGCCAGACTCTTCACGCAAAGGTACTGGGCTTTATCCACCCCTCCACGGGTGAATATGTGGAAGTAGAGGCTCCTCTGCCGGAATATTTCAGCCGACTGCTGAGCATTTTATGAGTGCCGTTGCTGCGGTTTGTTCGATTAAGAACAGTGGTATTTTCAACCCCTCAAACCTCCATGTCACGGCTTCGCTGCGGCCTAAATCAGGAGGACACATGCATGGAAACCGCAAAACAGCATGAACACACCTGACGGTGGCAGCGAGTGTACAATAACCATAAAAAAGCATTGAGAAAATTTTAATGGATGCACGGTTGCCTGAATACTTAAAATGGAGTATAATATAATCAGAAAAACAATAGAAAAGGGGTGTGTTATATGAATACTGTTATTACAATCGGCAGACAATTTGGTTCCGCAGGACGTGAAATAGGAGAGAAGCTGGCCGAGTATTTCGGAATTAAATGTTACGATAAAGAATTGCTTACCAGAGCGGCGCAGGAGAGCGGTTTCTGTGAAGAAATGATTCAGAACCACGATGAAAGACCCACCAACTCTTTCTTGTATAATCTGGTTATGGACACCTATTCGTTCGGATACAATGCTTCATCTTTTGTGGATATGCCCATCAGCCATAAGGTATTTCTGGCTCAGTTTGATACCATTAAAAAAATTGCGGAGGAAGGCCCCTGTGTTATTGTAGGGCGCTGTGCGGATTATGCACTGGCGGACTACAAAAATGTGATTCATCTTTTTATCTATGCCAATGAATCCTGCAAAGTGAAACGCATTATGAAAAAATACGAGCTCAGTGAAGCCAAGGCAAAGGATATGATTATCAAGAAGGATAAGCAGCGCCAGAGCTACTATAATTATTACTCGTCCAAAAAGTGGGGACGTGCGGACAGTTATGACTTATGTATCAACAGCAGCGTCTTGGGAGTGGACGGGACGGTTAAGCTGATTACCCAGTACGTTGAAGACTTCGAAAAAGTGAGAGATAACGGATAACAAATAAAATCTAAAACATGTATTGACAAAATAAGGCACCTCATGCTATTATACTACGGTATGCCGCATAACTAGGTAAAAGTGTGTCCGCGGACAGCTGCGCACACCACCAAAGTTAGCGAGTAAATGAACGAAAGTTTAACCGTAGTTCATGAATAGGAGGTGCCTTAATATGTACGCAATTATTGCAACAGGTGGAAAACAGTATAAGGTTTCTGAAGGTGATGTGATCAAGGTTGAGAAACTGGATGTAGAGGCCGGAAATACTGTTACTTTTGACCAAGTAGTCGCAGTAAGTGACGGTTCTCTGAAAGTAGGGGAAGACGTTGCAAACGCAAGTGTGACTGCTACCGTTATGGAACAGGGAAGAGGAAAAAAGATTATTGTATACAAGTACAAGAGAAAAACCGGTTACCATAAGAAAAACGGTCACAGACAAGCATACACTCAGGTTAAGATTGATAAGATCAACGCATAATCAGTTATGATAACCGTAGTGATTCGCAGGACCAAGGATCGTGCATACAGGGGATTTCTCTGTATGGGACATGCAGAGTATGCAAAACCCGGCAGGCCGGATGTGATTTGTGCGGCAGTGTCGGCGCTGACAATCGGAACCGTCAATTCTTTGGAGGAATTGGCAGGTGAAAAGCTGAATATCAGCAAAGACGAGAAAACGGGATTTCTGAAATGTGATTTTGAGAGTACTTTGCAGGAAAAGTCCAATTTCCTGATGGATTCCATGACGTTTTCTCTGGAAAACATCAGCAGGGAATACGGACGAAAGTATTTGCAAGTAAAAATCGAGGAGGTGTAAACCATGTTAAATATGAACCTTCAATTTTTCGCTCATAAAAAGGGTGTGGGCTCTACCAAGAACGGCAGAGATTCCGAGTCCAAGAGATTAGGTGCGAAGAGAGCTGACGGACAATTCGTAAAGGCAGGAAATATCCTGTATAGACAGCGTGGAACCAAGATTCATCCCGGTGTTAATGTCGGTATCGGCGGTGACGATACCTTGTTTGCATTAGTGGACGGTGTTCTTCGTTTTGAAAGAAAAGGCAGGGATAAGAAGCAGGCTTCCGTGTATCCTGTAGAGAAATAAGTACGAATTAGGCGGGACTTCAAACCAATGTTGTTTGAAGTCCCATTTTCCTATGTAAGAACAGTATGTGCTATAGTATGACGCCGCGGAAGCGGCAATGTGAATGAGCACTTTATTTAGTATGGATGGAGGAGGCGCCATGTTTGCAGACAGAGCCAAAATATATGTCAGAAGCGGAAAAGGCGGTGACGGCCATGTGTCTTTCCGCCGGGAGAAATACGTTCCCAACGGCGGCCCCGACGGAGGCGACGGCGGTACGGGAGGCGACGTAATATTTGTGGTGGATGAGGGATTGAACACACTTATCGACTTCAGAAATATACGTAAGTACAAAGCAGGGGACGGAGAACCCGGCGACAAGAAAAACTGCCGGGGCAAAGACGGCCGGGACATTGTCATAAAAGTTCCTCCGGGCACTGTGATCAAAGAGGCGGAAAGCGGAAAAATTATTGCGGACATGTCGGGGGACAATCGCAGTCTCACTTTGTTAAAAGGCGGGCGGGGCGGTAACGGCAACCAGCATTATGCCACAAGTACCATGCAGGCTCCCAAATATGCCCAGCCCGGCCAGCCGGCTCAGGAGCTGGATCTGCTGCTGGAACTGAAAGTGATTGCAGATGTGGGGCTGGTGGGATTTCCCAATGTCGGTAAGTCTACTTTGCTCTCCAGAGTGACCAATGCACGGCCTAAAATAGCCAATTACCATTTCACCACTTTAAATCCCAATTTGGGCGTGGTGGATTTGGAAGGCACGGGCGGCTTTGTCATTGCGGATATTCCCGGCTTGATCGAGGGCGCTTCCGAGGGAGTGGGTCTGGGACATGAGTTCCTGCGTCATATCGAGCGCACCAAGGTCATCATCCATATCGTGGATGCGGCAGGAACGGAGGGCAGGGATCCTATAGAGGACATTTATGCCATCAATAAGGAGCTGGATGCCTATAATTCCGAGATTGCAAAGCGTCCGCAGGTGATAGCGGCGAATAAAATCGATGCCATATATGATCCGGACAGCAGCCCCGTAGATGCCGTTAAGGCTGAATTTGAGCCGAAGG
>Ga0137308_102881_pt1 | contig 10055 bp, 10 predicted proteins | sample Inofrocosms_June_FD_97181 | JGI IMG/M metagenome (GOLD analysis project Ga0137308, IMG submission 97181) | Mouse cecal microbial communities from Vienna, Austria - N-Acetylneuraminic and N-Acetylglucosamine D2O microcosms_June | ecosystem: Host-associated > Mammals > Digestive system > Large...
CTCACATCTATGTAGAAAGAACTGAGACTGGTAACTATTAACTGTATAGATGGGAAGGGATGGAGAGGGAGCCCTCTTAGAAATCATCCTGCATCTATATCAAAAAAGAATAAGTCTATAGCCTGTTCTGACTGGCTATAAACTTATTATACGAGGAGGGCTGGCCAATGGAGGGGAAATATTTCGGGGAAGTCTGCTGTTGCGGAGACGACATCAGCAGCGTCCTGGAGACAGATGGTGCAGAGGAGGCTGATGGACTTGCCAGCCAGCCGCGCGGGATATGTGGGTGCTATGGCCCAGCCGTGCGCCAGGCAGAAGAGATGGGGAAAAGCGGCTGCATGGAAAGGGCTGGCCCGATGGAGGGGCATATGGGAACCATGAACCTACGGGCTGAATACGATTACCTCCTGCGCTTTGCGGAGGGTAGCTGCTTCCATGACAGCCATACGCAGGACCAGCTAAGGGCGCTATGGACGGCATTCTGCTTCCATGCAGGCTGGGAGGCGGACACAGAACCGTATGACAGCACGATGATGGAACTCTGGAAGCGGGTCGGTGGAAGACCGGACGGCTGGCCGGACTTCGGCAGCTTTGACGGCTATATGTGTGAATTTTTGGCTTGAAGCCGCGATGTGCGGTTTCAAGGCCGGCCCGCAATGGGAGAAGGAGGGACGATGGAAGAAAGGTCGGGGAGAATGGGGAAAGGCCTTCGGCATAGGGACGGGCGTGACAGTGCAGCCCAGGGATTCAGGGAAGGACATCTGGATGCCAGCCGCTGTACCTTTGGCTACAGTCCATGCTGCAGTGAAAAGGAATGGGAACAGGCCACGAGGTTCCGCATAGGCTACAGCCCTGCAGAGGGCGCCTGGACAGAGGCATGCTCTGGAAAGGGGCCGGAAGGGTACGGCGACCTTTTCCTATATGTCCCGGAGGCGCGCCAGATCGTCCGGATTGCGGAAGGGACCAGCGACAATCTCCTTGAAGAAGATGCAAATGCGGGATATGTGGACTATATCTATTACGACCAGTATATGCTGGATGCCGATATGCCGGATGCAGACGGTGGCATGGTCCTGCTGGAAGAGATGCTGAGGGAGAAGTATGGATGCTTAGCGGACTGCATACCGGATGTCCTTGAAATGGCATATGGCAGCAGCCTGGTCAGATGCACGGTTTTAGGATGAAGGGGCAGGGCAGGCTTAGAGGTTTCGGGAGGATATCTTGAAGAGAGGAGGGCACAGGATCATGGTCAGATTGGACGATGGGAAGTGCATCATAGGGTTCGGCAACGGCTACCAGTTCGGAAAGACGGCACGGACGCTGTTCGGCAACGGGATACATGCGATGGGGAAGGTGGAGCCGTCAGTCAGGGAGCATTCCCTGAAATATGGAAGGAAGTTCTACAAGGTCGGCGAGGGGAGGGCCGCCATCACGGAGGACAAGGTCTCGGACGAGGACGCGAGGCTGCTGACCATGGCGGCGGTGGCGAAGGAGCTTTCCATGGAAGGACTCCGGAAAGCGGAGGTCATCCTGGCGGTAGGCCTGCCGTTCTCGGACTATGGGAGGGAGAAAGGGCGGCTCCTGGAATACTACAGCCAGAAGCCGGGGCTGAGGTATGAATATGAGGGGACACGGTATGACGTGGACATCTGCAGGGTCTTTGTGTTCCCCCAATGCTATTCGGCAGTGGCGCCGCGCCTGGGGAACATGGAGGGCAGCTACCTGATTGTGGACATCGGGAGCAAGACGACAGACGTGGTCTACCTGGAGGACGGAATCCCGATTGAGCGGAGGTCCGTGACGGTCGAAAGGGCCATGGTGAAATGGCTGCGGCAGATACAGAGGGACCTACAGGTGCAGCATGGGAAGGACGTCCCGGAGGAAGAGATACTGAAGGTCATTCTGAGGCAGGAGAGCCTCCTGCCCAAGGCATATGTGACCCTCATCAAAGAAAGCATCAGGGAGCAGGTACATATGCTGGAGTTGGAGCTGAGGGAGCGGGGCTACGACCTCGACTTCTGCAGGGTCATCTATGTGGGAGGCGGCGCTGTGGCGGTAAGGAACTTCTCCGAGCGTAAACAAAATATCGCATATGACTGTGACATCCATGCCAACGCGATAGGGTATGAATACCTGGCTCTACAGATACTGAGGAGCCAGGGGGCGGTATGAGATGGCGGACGAAAGGGTGGTGACGCTCCGGTTCAAGCCTGAGTGCGTGCCGGACATGGAGCTGTACAGTAGGCTGGAGGCGGAGAAGAGGAGGATCGGCTTGTCCATGCCTGTCTATGTGAAGGGCATCCTCCGGCGGCACTTTGAGGATTCGGGGAAGGTGTGTGAACATGCGGAGGCAGGCATATGCATGGAGCAGGTGCGCGGGATTGTGCATGAGGAGCTGGCATCCCAAAGCGCCGCGCTTGCCGGGATGATTGAAAGGATGGCGGAAAGCCTCCCGGGCGGACTACAGAAGGAAAGGAAGCCATCAGGCGAGGCCCTGCCGGGATATAGCGACAGGTTCCCGGAAGGGCTGAACGGTGTGCTGGAGAAGTTCATGTAGGGGATTAGGAGATATGGGGGATTGCACGCAGATATATGCCGTGTTGTGGTATGCTGGCATACGCCACTTGAAGATTTAGCTACAAATATTTGGCAAGGACATAACGTTTTGGTGCAAATTTGTTGCGGAATGGACGAAGTAGCGGTGTAATCGAAGGGGGCAGGGTAGATTGGGGATTGCGTGATATATAAAAACAGTAAGAAAAAGCTGCAAAGGAGCGATGCATTATCTTGCAATCCCTTTGCAGCTTAGAAAGTCTTATGGAACCACCCTTTAAACAATCAAGTATGAGGAAGGATGTCGTTTATATAAATACTTATGTGTCTGACTGTAGGAAGCGGCCACGCTTATTCATATCTGGTTCCCTGAGGATGAAATTTCGCTGATGAAACGCATTTGAGGTAAAATGAATTTTACTTTTAATTCGAGCTTGCCGCTTCTGGAGTGGCTTGTTTTTTCTTTTCGCTACGATGTCTGCGCATACTATTTCGATTTGCTGTTCTATGTGCACAATCGGAATCACAATACATTTTTTTGTGGGTTGCACGCGCAATGAATGGTTTTTTGCAGGTTGGATCAGCGCAATATCTTAATTCTAGCCCTCCTTTTCCGATGTAATAAACAACATCATATAATGCAAATACTAAGGAAGGGTATCGATCATTTACGGTGTTGACAGCATTATTGTTGAGCGAATATAGTGGAAGAGATTTATTCTGATCCAAATAGTATGATAGAAAATCGTTGATAATCTTTTGGGCCAATTCTATCATGTTCTTGCAGGTTATATAATCACAAATGGAAGATGATTTATCCAGAAGATTTCTAAGCTGTCCTATCCAGCTTTTAATCTCTGGGATACAAAGAGAGGTAAACCTATCTAAATTTGCATCAGGGAAAATGCCACCGTCAATAAAACGATAGCAATAAAACGGATATGAAACAAAAGGAGTCAGGGCCAATTCATCATTAGAATAAGAGTTGTATAGATATTTTGGAAAAGCATCTATGTTTGGACTTGAATAAAGAGATAAAATATTTTCTTGTATGCTCTTCATCGGAGCTGTTGAGGTGCGGCCAGACGTCTCCCCTAAAACGGATATCAATTTGCTGATATAGAATAAATCATATCTGAAATACTCAAATAGCTCAAATGGAAATATCTCATAAGTCATGTCGGGTTTGCTGTCAGGTGCTTTTGGTGGAATATTAAATTCTTCGCAAGTCTGCTCATAAAGGCCATCAAAGGAAAGATAGTCCTTCATCTGAGGGTAAAACTTTAGGTATTTGTGAAAGTCAAAGATGTTGCCATACTTTCCATAGAAAGCCATTGCTTTCTCTTTTGAGTCAGAATCTAGAAATTCATTCAAAATAGGACACCCCAATTTGGAGGAGGTATCATATTTGATGATATTATTGCTTGTAAAGGTTGAGCCAATTAATATGGCATCATAGTCTGGTATAGTATACTGAATCGGTTTTTTTCGCTGTGTAGGAATAGATGCGGTGTACTCGATTATCATAAGTGTCCCCCTGTCTATGTTTGATGTATGGAAATTTTTTTTATAATGGTACAAGAACCAAAGTTAAAGTTGGTATCCTTGTGTACATGTTATAAATACACCTATGTGATATTCTATACCTAGAGCAAAGCAAATGCAAGTGCTTCCGCATGACAGATGAAGCTATATTACAATGATTTTTCTTTTTTGAAAGGAGGAGATGAATGAAAAGGCCAGCCGGGTGATTGAGTGGTTAATTTGCATTTGATTTGCAAGCTTATAGTACTTTGCTGGCATTGGTATTTCTTCAATATTCTGTTTTTGTGGTGATAGTAGTGCTGAAAAGCACGACAACTACCACAAAATTGGGAATATTTTAAAACAGAAGAAATTACGATGTAAGCCTATTACCTGAGTGGTATCGGTGAATGACATACCTGTCAATTTTCGTACTTAAACTCATAATACAGGAGGGAAATTATATGTCTAAAGTTGACACAGATTTATTGAATATAGTACTGAGGGGCTTATCTGAGGGCAACGTTCCAATAGGAAGCATGTCAAAAGACGATAATCTGGATGCCGCGGTTGATATCGTAGATGCCCAGCGGAAAGGAGAGCAGTATAGCCAGAGGATGCAGATTTTTGCAGAGAGGGATGCTGCGACGCTTGCCCGCTATGTAATTCAGCTCGGCGATAATGTGGAGAACTTACAGAATCTGCTGCGTGAAACTTCGGAGCGACTCGGTGAAATGGAGACACATGATTGCCGGAAGACTCGCGAAATTAAGAAACTAAAAAAGCGGGTTAAGAAAGTTGAGAAAAGAACGTGCTCCAACAAGGCAAAGATTTTGAAGCAACAGAAGAAGAGCAAGGAGCAGGCGAAGGAATTGTCTGAAAACAGATCAGCCATTCAACATGTAGGCTGGCATCTGGGGGTGTGCAATATTGATGATTCGCCCAAGAAGATGAAGAGGAATATGGCGCGGGTTGGCTCTTGTTCCGGCAAGGGGAACAGAGGTAGACAGTTTCCTGCCATAGATGGTGTTATCGATGGCAGTTATAGGGAGGTGCAGTGATGGAATATAAAGTTGCTTCAGATTGTAGTCAGGTACAGAAACCAGAAATGCAGAAACAAAAGCAGCTCCGGGGGCCGGTTCGGATAGAGCACTTCAAGTTTGATGAAGAGGTTGGGTTGAGCTACGATGGGGTGTTCATAGCGGACTTTGACGCTGCCGCCATTGAGGTGAGGGTCAGCCTGGAAGATGAAGCAGATAGACGAATTCTTATAGAAGTCAGATATTCAGATGGTCGGCCGCCTAAGAGACGGTGGATAAAGGATCTTAAGAGAATTGATTTCTTTTCAGAGTTCCAAGCCAATGATACCTTTCTATTAGGTGATGCCCGGATGCTTCTTCTGTATAAGCTCATGCATGAAGCGGCAATGCTTCCAAATAATATTGACCTGACTGGGGCATCCGGATTATATAAGCTCACAGACGGACGAAAGGTATTCGTCATTGGGGATAATGTAATCGGTGAACCGAATTTGTCAGATAGTGGTATTGATGGCAAGACAAGCATACCTATAATAATACCGATTACAAGAAAGGAAGAGGGTAATGAAGGAGACAAGCTAAGGAGATTTGCGACATTGATTCCAGAAGCTACAGTCATATTATTTTTCTTTTCCATGTATGCTGTAGTCAGACCTTTTGTTGAGAATGTGTGCAACAGAGGGGGATGTGTATTAGCTTTGATTGCGCCATCGGGCCATCTTAAAACGACACTCGCAAGGTTATATTGCCTATCTCCGGATCAGGCCGAGAATGAAATAAGTTTTACATCGACTGTGAGAACGCAAAACTTTCTTGCCAGAATTCAAAGAAAATCCGGCCAGATTGTACTTTATGATGATTTGCACAAAGTCAAATCTTCGGAGATTAACAGGAAGCAGGAAGAACGTCTTGATGCGGTAGTGCGCTGTGTCTGTGATACAGGCAGCGGAAGTGCAAATGGTATAATTACTGGAGAATCCATAAGAGATATGGGAATATTCAGCGCCCTTGATCGCTTGCTGTTTGTAGAAATCCCCACCATGAACGGGGAGCAGATAGAGAAATTAAAGGAGAAAATAACAGGGTTCGACCAGGATTTGATGGCGCGCACGAAAATTGGTTTTGTAACCGCATTGATGGAGCATTATGACGATGTGTTACAGGATATTGATCGCTTCTTCAGGGATGTCCAGCATAGCCATGAGGTTACAAAGGAGGGCAATGCGGTGCGTACATATGGCTATGCTTTGCTTATCCAGCTTGCAGAATATCTGTTCAGTAGATACTACATGCCCCTTGGCATAAAAGAGATATTAAATACGGCATTGAAGGCTCAGAATGAATCATATGAGAAAGTGCTTCGGGCAAAGTATGAGTCAGAAAAACAGAGAGACTATGTTGTTGATTTTTTTGAGACAATCTGCAAGGGCGGGAGTAATATAAGGTTTTTTAGCAATTACACATCCTATGATAGCGCAGAAAAGGACAAGGCATGTTTTGTCCGGGATAATATGCTCTATATTACTTCAGGAGCAGTAGAAACCGCTTTCTTTGAGCGCTATAAGAGGCCCATATCCGCAAAGCAGATAATGAAGGAGCTTCATGAACAGAGGATTCTTATGGAAGAAGACTCAGCAAGGGGATTTCAGAAGAACTATCGACGCAAGAAGTATTATGTGGTGAATATCCCCACCCTTTTATCAAGGCTGGTTGATTCCGGCTACGATGTTCCTGAACGATTTGCAGAAGAATGGTTGATGCAAACTGACAGAGCACAGTAGTATATCATTGATTTAGGGTTACTGAAATTCCGCCTATATGGCTGAAATTTTTAACAGTTTCAACCATATAGGCAGCGAAAGTAAGGGCGGTAACAGAAATGCTTTTAAGTATAAGGGAGTTGCAACAGAGAGTATTCATTTCAAAAAAGGAGGCTGTTGAGCATGAGTGAAGCAAAAGCAATAGGGAGCGAAGAAAGGCAGGTCTATTTTGCAAGCGATATCCAGAAGATATTAGGAATCGGCAGGTCAAAGTGTTATTATTTCCTTTCTGAGGTTTACCAGTCAGATACCCCTATTTTTCGGGTAATAAAAGTCGGCAAGCTATTCAGAGTGCCTAAAGATTCTTTCAACGCATGGATAAACGGGGAGTGAGGTGTATCTTATATGAGTAGAGAAAAAAAGAGTGTTGCCTTTTATCAGGGCAGCTCATGGTTTCACCGGACCAAGGTGCTTCAGGAGAACGGGGAAATTAAATATGGTAGACGAGGCGGTTTTGCGACCGCCTCGGAAGCAGAAGAAAGCTATAGGAAGTGTGAGGAGGAATTTCAGAAAGCCTATCGCAGCTATCAGATGACACATAAGCTAAATATGGATATCAGTTTTAAAGATTATCTAATCCATTGGTTTGAAGAAATCTATTCCGCAAGAATTGAAAATACGACCAGAATGGTAGGGGCCTACACTTTATACAATCTGCTTTTGCCGCATATGGAGCAGGACATCAAGTTACGGTATGTCAATGTGGAGTATCTGAACCGGCTTCTGGAACGGGCTGCAAAGGCTACCGAATCGGCAGGAAATAAATGCAGGGAAATGCTGAATCTTTCATTGAAAGAAGCTGTGACGCAAGGCTTTCTCAAGAACAACCCGGTTCCCGGAACAAAGCCATATAGGAGAAAAACACCTACGGTCGCCGTGTTAAGTAAGGAAAAGATGAAAGTGTTTCTTGCGGCAGCATCTAAGAATGGGTGGTATTTGGAAATATTGCTTGCTTTGTTCTGTGGATTGAGGAAAGGCGAAATTCAAGGACTAAAGATGGAGGATTTCTGCATAGAGAGCCATTCCGTACATATCAAAAGGCAGATTACCTCTAATCCGATTGTACCAAAAGGCGATTGTAAGATTGCGGATTATCAAATAATCGAGAAACAGCCGAAAACTGTCAATAGCGATAGGATTTTGAATGTGCCGGACGTGATTTGGAAAGAACTTGAAAGGCGGAAGACACAGATAATGATATATAAGGATGCAAAGGGGGAATCATTTTGCGATAAAGGATATATATCTTGTCGGGAGAATGGACTGCCCCACTCAGTTACAGCGCTAAACAACGCACTCACAAAAATTTGTGAGAAGAATGGACTGCCTCATGTTACTGTCCATGGGCTGAGACACATGTATGCTTCAATTTTATTGGCACAAGGAACTCCGCTCATCAAAATTTCGGCATGTCTGGGGCATGCCTCTGTCAACACGACCTATGAATACTATTGTGAGGTAGCGGACGATGATGAAATTATTGGCTTTATGAACTCGACTTTTATACCAGGGGAGGATGAAGAATAGGCATGCTTGACATGGGATTACAGAATTATGTTGACTGGCATGTGAAACCTGTTATGCGGATTAGGGACGGCTATGGTTACAGAGTCGTCCTGAAGTATTTGGATGGCACGGAAAAAACACAGCAAAGAGCGGGCTTCCATACAAAAAGGGAAGCCAATGCTGCCAGGGACAAAACGATAGCAGAATTATACAGCGGAAGCTATGTGACTTATGCGAATGTAACTGTGAAAGAATTTTTGGATTACTGGCTGGAGGAAGATATCGCTAAAAGGGTAGGGAGCGACAGCACCCTTTATAATTTCAGGGGGATTGCAAAAAATCATATTATCCCTATGATTGGAAAGAAAAAAATGGTGGAGGTCACAAGAGGGGATGTCCAGAAGCTGTACAATGCCAAAGCGGAGTATTCGGTATCTGTTGCCCGAGTATTGAAGACCGTAATGAATCTCTCTTTTCAGTATGCCGTTACAATGAAAGTGATTACTACAAATCCTGCCGCAGGAATCAATCTGCCTAAAACTGTGGAGAAGAAAAAGTATCATCAAAGGACAATCAATACGCAGAAAACGCTTACGCTGGAACAAATCTTCCTTATTCTGGAAAAAAGCAAGGATTCGCCCATTCACATGCAGGTCTTATTTAATGTGCTGATGGGGCTCCGGAGAAGCGAAATTATCGGGCTGAAATATGAAGATATCGATTATTTCAATCGCACAATGACGATACAAAGGCAGCTTGGCAAGCCTTTGGGGGCGAAAAAGGAGGATTATGCAGCGAAGACCCTGACCAAGCAGGAGATTAAAGTCAAGACCGAATCCAGCAATCGAGTTGTACCGATTCCGGATTATGTGTTTGAAGCAATACTGAAAGAAAAGGAACAGTATGAAAAACATAAGAACCGGAGGAAGCGGGAGTTTCAGGATTTAGGTTATATCTGCTGCTCTACATATGGAAGGCCGCGAAGCAAAGGATATCATGTGCAGCATTATAAGAAGCTGCTTCGGGAGAATAATCTGCCGGACATACGTTGGCATGACTTGAGAGCGACCTTTTGTACGCTCCTCTTGAAGAATAATTTTAATCCCAAAGCTGTCTCAAAATTGATGGGGCACACGAAAGAGATTATTACCCTTGACGTGTATGGGGATAATAAGGGGCTGGCAGGGGAGGAGTTCCCTGAGCTGTTGGAGTATATGGAGGAGGTTTTGCCCGAAAAACAGGAGGAAGAAGATAAAGCAATGGGATTGGCGGATGTTGTAATTGATGTTTTGGAATATTACGGAGAAGCGGCAGAAAATGACAAAAAGGAACGGAATTGAAAAGCATACCCGAATCTGAACAAATGTTCCGGTTTGGGTATTTGCTTTTTTGAGAAGATGTGTTACACTATAACTAACCTTGAAATAGTTGATTTTATCATTTATATTGCATATAATGAAGAGGGAGTGCCGATGATAGAGACAAATTTAGCGCAGACGGTCAAGGCTACAAATGACTCTGGTTCTGAATATGATACAAATGTAAAATATTTGCTTTCGGACAAGCAGATATTGTCACGTATTTTGAAGTATGCGGTTGATGAGTTTCAGGA
>Ga0137308_102882_pt1 | contig 10044 bp, 7 predicted proteins | sample Inofrocosms_June_FD_97181 | JGI IMG/M metagenome (GOLD analysis project Ga0137308, IMG submission 97181) | Mouse cecal microbial communities from Vienna, Austria - N-Acetylneuraminic and N-Acetylglucosamine D2O microcosms_June | ecosystem: Host-associated > Mammals > Digestive system > Large...
TAACAGCACATTCAGAACTGAGCTATATGACTTTTCAGTATCGGGTAGAGGCAATGGACTTTGTATTAAAAGACAACCCTGCCGAAGTGAAAGTGAAACTCAGAGAATGTCTATTAAATGCAATGGAACGACACACGCTCCAAACCAACAAGACACATAAAGTCTATACCCTTGAAGTCGGCGGACGAAAAATCAACGTAGATTATGAAGATATTTTATTTTTTGAAACTTCCAGCAATATCCATAAAGTCATTCTCCATGCAAAGGACCGCCAGATTGAATTTCCCAGCGCCTTAAAAGAACTGGCAAGCGTATTGGATGGCAATTTTGTGCGTTGTCATCGGGCATTTTTGGTAAACAAAAATAATATAAAAGAAGTTGACACTAAAAATCGAATCATCCATTTTGCCAACGGAGAAACTTGCTTGATGTCCACACGCATGATGAAAGAGCTTTAAACATTTGAAAAATTTCCCCGTTCATAATCTCTCTCGCACAAGCCCTTATGTTGTTGAGCCGTCCTGTCCATTCACTAATCTTGAGTAATATGAGCCTGCCTTTTGCGCCAGTACAGCGTTGTCGCCAGTCAACAATGCTTTTAAGTTTTCAAATTTTTCCAAGAATATTGTACCCCTTCTCTGTACATACTTGTTAATACCAAATTTGAGAAATGAAAGATACAGGGAGGAACCGAAAATGGCACTGGGAAAAGTAGAAATATGCGGAGTGAACACCGCAAAACTTCCTCTTTTAAAGGCGGCGGAAAAGGAAGCATTGTTCCGCCAGATCGAAGAGGGCGACAAGGCGGCGAGGGAAACTTATATAGAAGGCAATCTCCGTCTGGTGCTCAGTGTAATAAAACGTTTCTCTTCCAGCAGCGAAAATGTGGATGACCTGTTCCAGATCGGCTGCATCGGACTTATCAAAGCCATTGACAATTTTGACTCTTCGCTCAATGTCAAATTTTCCACTTACGCCGTACCCATGATCATAGGTGAGATCAGACGGTTTTTAAGAGACAACAGCAGCAGTATCCGGGTATCACGCTCCCTGAAAGATACTGCCTATAAAGCAATCTATACAAAGGAAGCTCTGACCCGCAAGAATTCAAAAGAACCTTCCATCGAAGAGATTGCGGCGGAAGTGGGGATTTCCAAGGAAGATATCGTCTACGCGCTGGATGCCATCCAGAATCCCATGAGCCTCTATGAGCCTATTTTTACGGACGGCGGCGATACGCTTTATGTTATGGATCAGATCAGCGACAAAAAAAATAAGGAAGAAACTTGGATCGAAAATCTCTCCCTCAGTGAGGCAATGAAAAAGCTGAATCCCAGAGAACACGAAATTATCTCGCTGCGCTTCTTTGAAGGGAAAACACAGATGGAGGTTGCCGAGGCCATCGGCATCTCTCAGGCACAGGTCTCCCGTCTGGAAAAGAATGCACTCCGCACAATGCGGACGTACTTGACTGCCTGAACCCCGGCAAATGCCGGCTATCAGAGGACACAGTCCCTTTACTTCCGCGGCAGTTTCCCGGCTCATTATGTTCTTTGTCCGGTTTTATAAGGAAAAGGCTTCTCCGGAAGCCTTTTCCTCTGATATTTCTTTTTATATTGTGACAAACATTTTGTTGACAAGATCTGTCATTGCCTCACTGATCTCGTGTGCAATAATCCGGGAATCCCCTCCACTCGTAACTGTCAATAATGATACATACATGTAAACACTATCAAATTGCTTCCTTCCACCTGATAAACCAACCTATGTTGATCCGTTATTCTTCTGCTCCACTTTCCTGCCAGATCATACTTTAACGGTTCCGGTTTACCAAGTCCTTCAAATGGATTCCTTTTTATATCTTTAATCAATTCATTAATTCTTTTGGCAATCTTCTTATCCATCTTCTGCCAATAGAGATAATCCTCCCAAGCATTTTCAGTGAAAGACACATTCATAAGCTAATCCTCCACATCAAATTTTACAAGTCTTCCTTCTTCAGCCTGCCGGATGGATTCTTTTAACCACTCATAATTTGCTTTGCTTTCCCTTATATGAAGATTTTCTATCAAATTATCATACTGTGCCTGAGACATCAACACAACATTTTCATCATTTTTTCTTGTGATAATTGCAACCTCAGAATCATGTACCACCCGGTCACAAACTTCTTTAAAGTTATTCCTCACATTAGAAAAATTCGTTGCTATCATATAACCACTCTCCCTTGGATATAGTATATTCCATATTCCTATTATTGTCAATATTTTGTACAATATTCTGTACTAACCGTGTAACAGTTCAGACAGCCCCTCCCGCGAAGTCAAAATCGCGTCTCTATGCGATTTTGCGAGACATGCGGGCGCCAAAACGCATTCTTTTCGCAGAAGGCTGGAATGGATTTTCAAACATGCTCTAACGCACAAAATAAAAATGTAACAGTTTCGACAGGGCAGTGACCAGCAACGTATGCACAGAAACCACAAAACAGCGGTTTCGCGCACAGCTGTCCAAGAGATTATTCTAATCGCTTGGGTTTGATCACGCAAAATGCGCGTGAAAGCGCCTCGCGGTGGTCATTCTGTCTTTACATCAGGCAATAATTTGTGATATAAATGGAATATCAGTGTAAATAGAAAGGAAAATTATCCCTATGTCCGATCTGATAAAAGACTTAAAATATTTTTGGAGCAAGAAAACATTTGCCGTAGGGCTGATCACAATTATGATTCTGTCCTATGCCACCTTATTGTTCAATCCCACCGTGGGAATCGACGACACGTCCTTTAAGCTCTATTATATAGACGGAGTGTCCCCCGCCATGGGGCGATGGTGCCTCTATATGATTCATAAACTGTTCCCTCTGGACTACAATCCCTATTTCGTAGAGACTATCGGACTTTTGTTTTTCTGTCTCTCCGTCTCTTTGTGGTGCGTGGTTTTCTACAGGCTTTTCGGTTCAAAGCTCCCTGTCCTTGTCTACACCCTGTTTGCAGGAGTCATGATCTCCAGCCCCATCCTAAGCGAGGTGGTGGTTTGGTATGTTCAGGACGGCATTTATCTGGGATACGGGGTGACGGCGCTGGCTGTACTGGCAGCAATGAAATCCTTTACAAAAGTGAAAAGGATACGTTGGAAGTATATTTTGTTGAGCGCACTGCTGCTGGCAGTGTCCTTAGGCTTTTATGAAGCCTTTATCATTGTGTTCCTCATGGGACTCGTAATGAATTTTATGATAATCCGGACGCGTCAGACTATACAAGAATATGATGGGGCTCCTTCCAAATGGTTTTTGACAATCTTGGCAGTCTGCGGGATCGGCATGATATTCCGCAGTCTCTTCATCAACGGAATCATCCTGCTTTTCCGTCTGGAGGATCAGACTCAGGTGCTGGCAAGCAGAGGTTTTGGGGATATTGTATCCCTCTTTATGGGATGGTTCGACGGAACCCGCAGCATCCATGAATTTCTGTCAATGTTAAAAGAGTTTTTCGTGAAATATTCCATCCACGGAATTGTCTATCTGCCGGTTCTTATATTGGTGCTGGCGGAATTATGGCTGGTCTTCTGGGGAATCAGGCAGACCGCCGCCACTAAGGACGGCTGGGTTCTTGCCGCTGTGGCCGCCATTTTGTTTCTCCCATGGGTAATGCCCATTTTGGAGGGTGTCCCCACCTATTACCGCTCCAGCGAGTATGTGCCGCTCCTCACAGCTTTTGCCGCACTTCTTGCCGGACAAACATTCTGCCGCAAGGCGCATCCCAAATGGCTTCAAGGAACCGCATTATTTCTTGCCTTCCTGCTCCTATACCGCCAAGGCTATGAGATGAATAAATGGCTTCTCATTGACGCCATGAAATATGAGGATGACAAGCGCACTCTGGATGCACTGGCATTGGAGCTTATGGCGGAATATGACACGGACAAGCCTATCTGCGTAGCAGGCAGCCGCCAGACTCCGGTAAGCCTTCTTGAAGATGTATATACTCCGGACTGGTCCAAAAAATACTCCCTTGTGAAATTTTTTGTCTGCATGGTGGATGAAGAAATCTTCGAAAAATACAACACCCCCTACGGCTATGCCGTGGCGGAAACCCCCCAGCTTTCCTTTATCAACTGGGCAAATAAAGCCTATTACGGATTCGACCGGGAATTGATACGCTTTTGGGAAATGCATGGTTTTTCCTTTCAGGAGGACAACGACACGCAACATTATAAAGCCGCAGAAGAACTAATGCGGGATGCTCCCGTATGGCCTGCCAAAGGCTCCATTTTGGAGATGGAAGACTATATTATTGTAAATTTCGGGAATTACTAAAGGATGTATGAAAAGTGCTTTCTCCCTTTTCGGAATTATGTTCCCATTGAAAATGAATCTATAAATACAGTTTGCAGGCAGCAGGCAAATACTTTATGATCATGCGTATAATGCTGTGCTAATGAAACCGATACCGGCATATATTAGGAACAACGTCAAAAAAAGGAAAAAATATGCTGTTTTCTGAATTGAAATGCAAGGATGTCATCAATACAAAGGATTGCAAGAAGCTTGGAAAGGTATGCGATTTAGAGTTTGACCAATGTACGGGCTGTATCAAAAAAATCATTGTTCCAAGCGGAAATAAATTTCTCGGTTTTCTGAATTGCGACCCCGATATCGTAATACCTTTCAAGGACATCTGCCAGATCGGCCCGGACATTATTTTAGTTGACATAAGGTGCTAAAAATGTTAAGTTAAAAGTGAATACTACGCCAGATAGGGGGAAAATACATGAAATGTCCTTTTTGCGGCCACGAAAATACAAGAGTAATAGACTCCAGACCGGCAGACGATAATAATTCCATCCGCCGGCGCCGCGTATGTGACGGCTGTGACAAGCGGTTTACTACCTATGAGAAAATTGAGACCATTCCCCTGATTATTATTAAAAAGGATAATAACAGAGAAACCTATGACCGTTCCAAGATTGAGGGCGGCGTACTCCGTGCCTGCCACAAACGCCCTGTCAGCGCACAACAGATCACATGTCTGGTTGATGAAGTGGAAAACGAAATTTCCAGCCGCGAAGACAAGGAAATCTCCAGTCAGGAAATCGGTGAAATGCTGATGAATAAATTAAAGGAACTGGACGCGGTTGCTTATGTGCGTTTTGCGTCAGTATACAGGGAATTTAAAGATGTAAATACTTTTATGGATGAACTGAAAAAAATGTTGGAATAAATGTAACAATTGAGCCCCCCGCGAAGCCATAATTGTGTTTTATGCAATTTTGCGAGACTTGCAGACGCCCAGATAAGTTTTGACTCATTTTGTGTGCATCCGAATAACAGTTTAGCAGCCTGTCTAAACCGGCACTGTTACAAATATATTTATGCTATTGATTCAATTATGGCCAGATTCAATGTAAACTCCAAGCGCTTCCGGCTCCTATGCCGTAAGCGCTTTTTGATATCCACAATCTTATCCAATCCCGTTGAGCCTATTCCCCCTTTTCAAATGTCCCAGTCCGTCTAATTGTGTCCAGTGGAATACGTGTATGAATATACATTTCCAATGAATAAATCTACATTTCCAGTCCAAATATATTCCAAAATGTCAAGCTCATTGAATGTATATTTATAAGCTCGTTTACATTCGGTACACATTTGTCGCTCCATCTAACGAAAGAAAGCCAACCGCACCAAAATGCAGTCGGCTTTCCTTTCTATTTATTTTACACGAACCTTTTGGGAAGGATAAATATATTTCTGTTTTGCAAGATCAGGATTTAAAGCTATCACTGCACCGAGTGTGATACCGTTCCTTCTCGCAATCTTAATCAGGCAGTCGCCCACCTTTACTTCATCATATACCGCTCCCTCAAGGGAAGAAGATGCAGCTGCATTAACTCCCTGAATATACCCTACGGTAATAATCTGTCCGGGTAAGATAAGGTTCGGATTCTTAATCTGAGAATTCCATGCCAGCAATTGTGCAAGGCTGACACCGTTATTCTTGGCAATCTTGCTCAAAGTATCACCTTTTACCACCGTGTACTTCACATGTTCACCGGATACCGCTCCGGTCTGGTCTGCGGTATTGCCGCCGCTGCCATTACTGCTGCCGCCATTATCGCTGCCGTTGTCACCATTGCTGTCACCGTCTCCATTATCGCTGCCGTTGTCACCGCTTCCTGAATTGTCCTCATCTCCGCCCTGATTGTCGTCTGAGCCGCTGTTTCCAATCACATAGTTTTGTGCCGCGCGCTTCAAGGTATCCGTATCTCTGGTACGGAACTCAATTCCCAATGTATGAGTGCCTTCCGCCAGACCATTGGTCAGGGTCTGTGCGTAAATGGTGATTCTGGTGCTTCCTGACTCGGATGTATAATCCACTCCGTCGGTCAATTTTACACCGTCCAGATACAAATCCTGAAATTCTGCGTAAACACCCTGAGAAACCAACAGCTGATCACCCGCACCGGCATCATATGCATACTGTACGCGCTGGGTCAGATCATAACCGCTATCTGTGGCGTTGTCTACGTTTTCATCGGTGTTTTCGTTTACTACCATTGTATATGTCTTATCACTATAGCCAAAAGAACCATAACTATTGCGCATTCTCACCGTGAAGGTGAACTCCCCGGCTTCCGTTGGCACGCCATAGATTTCCCCGTTGGGCTTCACAATCATACCGGAGGGCAATTCTCCGTTATACAGTTCGTAAGTCACTTTATTCCAGCTGTACTTATTACTGTTCTGGATCATGGTTCCGTAAGGGACATATTGAACCGCCTGTGGAATATCCGTGGTAGTGATGGAAGGGTTGCCCACCGTACCGGTCAGCGTCAGCACCATCAATACCACTCCGTCGGACTTAACCGTCAGCGTACCGGAAACATCCGTACCGGAAGCCACTCCGGCTTTTGCGGTCAGACGCACTTTCGCCAGATTCCATAATTCACCGTAACTGGAATATGCGCCCTGAGAGCCGTCGGCTGCAGGCTGATAACCGGTTGTACCTTCAAATCCAAGGAGATCTTCCTCTCCCTTCAACGTCCAATAATCATGCAGCTCTACCGTGTCGGATACCAGTTCCACGGACAATTTCTCTATGGGTTCCGTACCCATATTAGAGAATAAAATATCATGAATATTGTAGTGATAACCGTCCAGCATCACTTCACGGGTGGAATAAATTACACCGTCCCGCACCTGTGTCTCTGCATCGGGATCCGTCAAGCTGTTGATATACAGCTGTCCTGCCCCGTCTGAAGCCCGAACTACATGAACCCAATAGTTCCTTGCATTCTCCCCGTCCTCGGCAGATACCGTATACTGCACTACATTTCGGAAATCATGAAAACTCTCCCCGCTGACTTCTTCCGTACTGCTGCCTGCCGCATAGAGCTTTGCGCCGTAAGAAACGGAAAATGTGGGTGCCAAATTTGCCAATTGCGCATCCGTGACTTCCTTTCCTACCATCACGGTGAGATAATTGTATTCACCGTAGGATTCATCCGAATCATCTACCTGATAGCAGGATATATAAGTACCGTCTTCTGTCTTAAATCCGTTAAAGTTTACCAATGCTCCACTGCCCAAACCGGATCCGGAGGAGGCACTTCCCTCTTCCACCTTTATGCAGTATTTCCATATTATTTGCTCTGATGAACCATCTGCCCCCACGATAATGGTCATGTAGACACCGTTACTATAGTCGGCGGCATAACCTTCCTTGCCAAACAATTCTGCTTTGATATCTACTGCACCGGCAGCCGTTGCTTCCGCAAGAGAACTATACAGTCCTATATAAGCCCCTGTTACCAAGTCAGGGCTTTCCACTCCGTCCTTGTTTAAAGTAAAGCTCTGAAAATAAGTGCCGTTTGCAGCAAGCCCGTTACGTAAAGTATATGTCTGGTAAGTGCATCCGTCTATAGTTGTTGAACTCGAGCTGTTCCATGCACTTGACATGCTTCCGTTTACATTTTTCATCCGGAATGAATAGTCCAGCGAATATCCCATAGTCCCCAAATATAAAGATAAAGGCAGGCATCCTGTTACATTTCCGTTATCGTCAAATGACACTACGGTAATGCCGCTATATGTATAACGCTGCACTAAGTATCCCGTGTTAGGCTGAGCCATATCCCCACAGAAGATTTGATCTGTAATTTCCTTTGCGGCCATAGCCTCTGCCGCCGAAGAATGATTTCCTTCAAATGCCCGCAAATGATAATTACCCGCAAATACGTTAGGATTCACGCTAAGGCTTACATATGCGTTTCTAATATTCCCCACATCGCTGGTACCCACATAAACGTACATTCTGCGTTCGTCCCGCTCGTAATCATAAAAACGGGTATCCTCTTCTATTGTCTGCAGACCTTTGCGTACTCCCTGTTCATCCTGATAATAAACAGTGGGTACAAGCCAATTTCTGGATTCCGTGATGTTTACCGGCAGCTGATAGCGGACTGCATCCGCATCCAGCTGATCGCCGGAACCAACAATGATTTCCCATCTCTGGCTGGAATTGTAATAAGTATTTACGCTCAAATCAATTATGTCACCGGACTGGCTGACGGTATATTCATCCCGTGAACTATATGAACTCTTCCAGACCACCATATCCCCGTCAGCAAGTTTATCCCCCAGAAGCGTTTTGACAGATACCTGTGTCAGCTGTACCGGGGTATAGGCGGTCAAGTCCACCGGCCTCAGCGTTACTTCCTTTATGGGCAGAAGGGAAAAAGGCGTAATCGCCGCACCCTCCGGAAACTCCTTTTCCTCCGGGTATACCGTGATCGTATCCCCTCCTACTTCCAAACTCATCTGCGTCACCCCGGTGCCGTCTACAGGGGCATCCACATAAAAGGTATGACCTCCTATTTCCACCGAAGAGTCAGGGCTCATAAACCATTGTCTTGTAACCTCCCCGTTATAGCAAAACTGTACTTCATAGGGAAAGAACGCATTAAGCTCTGTCTGAATGGTATAACTTCCGTCCTCTGCAAAATAGTCGTCCGCATAAATGCTGTCATTTGCGGATACACTGCTGTGCGCAATTGTCACATCTCCGCTTCCCGTGTTGTAAATTACTTGGTCATTGGAAATCCCAAGATCCACAGTAAGATTTTCCAACGTCACCGGAGTCCCCTCCGGAACCGCTGCGGAAGTATCCGTCTGCACCGCCAAAGCCTCATACGCTGCAATACTTTCTGCCGAAAGTGCATCTTCTGCTTTGGCAGGCAGAATGGGCATCACCAGCGCTGCCGCCAGCATCACTGCCACTCCGCTTTTTAATGGTTTCCATTTCATGTTCTAATTCTCCTTTCCGGAATTATCATTGTGAGATGTGTTAAAGCACATCAACCCACTTTTTACAAGTATAACTTATATTTTTACATTTTACAACTATATTTTTGTTATCGGCAAGTCATATGCATTATTGTATTTCAGTTTACTTATGATCATTTTAAAATATTTCGTATGCTCTTTCATGTAGATCCAAGACAGACATACACGGAAACGCTATTCTTATAATTCCGTACATGCATTACCATAAAAGGAGTAAACAATAAACAAGCATAAAAATCTTTTTTCAGCAAATTTAACATTGATATTCCATTCTTTTATAAAACAATTGGCTATGCGGCGCTGTTAATCACCGAAAACCAAAGGGAAGCCCCTTATACGCGAAATGAAATCAACATGTCTTTTCTCTGTCATCGCTATCCACGAAAATTAATCAAACATTTGACGGAAGATTCCCGGCTGATTGAGCATATTGCCCAAGACTACTCCATCCATCAGGGGCAGCCGGATTACGAAGAATATATGAACCAATTGACCAATGACAGCCTGTCTGCGGAAGGAGGTATGCTTATGTGTTGTAAAGGTATTTTTAGATTGTACGGCACCAGCTCCAAGGAGTTTTATGAAAAAGGTTTTCAGGACTGCGCCGACAAGGTGCATGAAATAATCGCCGGGAAAGATGCTGAAATCGCTGAAAAAGATGCTGGAATTTCTGAAAAGATGCTGAAATATCTGAAAAAGAC
>Ga0137308_102884_pt1 | contig 10037 bp, 10 predicted proteins | sample Inofrocosms_June_FD_97181 | JGI IMG/M metagenome (GOLD analysis project Ga0137308, IMG submission 97181) | Mouse cecal microbial communities from Vienna, Austria - N-Acetylneuraminic and N-Acetylglucosamine D2O microcosms_June | ecosystem: Host-associated > Mammals > Digestive system > Large...
AAAGGTAAATGCCCAAAAGTTTGAGGCAACCTTCTACGCCAAAAATTCCGTTAATCCACTGAAGAACGTAACACCGCCTGAAGATGGATTATTTCCTGTCAAGCTTTCGGGCAAATATGCACAACGAAAAGAAATAAAAATACGCTGCTGCGGAAAGGATAGAAACCAAATTCCAATGTGACAATAGCGGCATATTATCTAACCTTACACCAGCAAGCAGATAAAAATCCATCATACAAAAAAATACCTCTTTCCAACTGCCTCCCAGCAGTTCATAGCTCGGCGGCACACACCACGCAATTTCTGCTGCTTTCCATAACAGAACAATCCCTGTACAAGTTCCCATGACCTGTAACACACTGATACTGATCCTTTTCGTGTCTATATTCCCATTCTGCTTAAATACCTTTATTCGTGGAATACACTTCTTCCATTTCCATACCGATCTGCAGGCAAGAAATACTGCATATGCGCCTGCGATTATCAGCAGCGAAAGGAACCTTTGCCGGAAAATGCCCTTTACCAGATCTATCTGCGTAATCTTAAGCGTTTCTATGGGATACCCCACTTTCTTCATCACCAATGCCGCATCAGCCAGATTCGGAAACCCGCACCATATCCGGCTGATTTCCAAACCTTGAATATCCAAAAGGTTCTTTGTTGAATATGGTATATATATTCCCGCTTCTTCCCCGTCCTGCCATGCCATAATCCCTACTATCTGATAAGGCACTTTATTCAGATACACAGTCTCACCCACGCAATTCCGGTTCCCAAAAAGTTGAATTGCTGCCGTCTCATTAAGCACCACTACCGCCAGCTTCCTGTCTATCTGCATACCATTGAAAAAAGCCCCTTCCTGAATATAAGCATTTGTAAAGTATGCATAGTTTTCGTTGGTCAGAAAGACAGGAATTTCCTCCCTGCGAAAACCGTTTGACACATCCGGGTAAACCTGCTGCGTATAAGTCAGGTCAATCCCCTCCTTCTCAATATTGGCAATGTCGGTTTCCGTAAAAATCCGGTCATCACGCTGGAATGATAATGCATATACCCCATCGCATACCGCACTCTGCATTTTCAGCCAAGACAACAGACACATTCCTGCCGCTCCCACAAGAATAAGCAACACCAGTAATTTCCTTCCGAATGTTCTTTTCATCGTGCGCCATCTCCCTCGTAAAATACGTTGCTCCCATCCGCAATTTCGCTTGTAGATGCTATGATGACTAGCTCATCTGTCGGCAATCCCCTTACTGCACAGTAGGATTCATCTGAACCCAGTAAATCCACGGACATCCTGTGGGCCTTGTATCCTTCCCCCAGTACACTGTTATTCTCCTGCACTACCAGGACATAATAGCCTGTTGCATCTTTGCACAGTGCTGCTGCCGGAATAAGCGTATCATACAGTTCGCCATCTTCCCTGATGGTTATTTTCACCCGCTCTCCTAACAAGGATGCATCTGCACTCCTCACTGTGATATTTACTTTATAACCTTGCAGATTCTGGCTGTTATAGCCAAAGATGGAACTGATTTCTCCCTCCACCGATTCGTTCTGATCCACAAGTTCCAGCACCGGCACGCTTTCCATACTGATATGTTCAAACTGTTCCTCGCTGATGATCAAGCAGCATTCCCATTCTTCTGACTTTTCAGCAATCTCATACAAAACCGTATTCTGCATGGAGGACACATATATCCCTTTGCTGACACCAATCCACGAAATAATCCCATCTTTACCTGCCTTGACATCATACATTTCCCCTGTTCCGTTCCGTTCGACCTGAATCAAGGTCTGACCCGCCTTTACCTCTTCCCCCACATCCACCAATATCTCCCTTATCTTGCCGTCGATGTCTGCATAGACAGATTCTGTGTGCGCATAGACAAATTCTGAAGTTCCTTCCACTGTAAAGATAAGTCTGCCCTGTCTGGGCAGTGCTGCCGTTACCACTGGAAGCCGGTAGTTATAAAAGGATTTTGAAAGAAACGTCAGTGCCAGTAAAACAACGGCTAAAACTGCAAATATTTTTTTAAATCTTTTTTTCCTTTGATATTCTCTTTTTCCATTTTCTGCCTTATCCATTTTCCATTCCTTTCGTCTTTCTACTATATTCCCACGGAACAAAAATTCCGGTGATGCCATAAAATTCTCATCTCTTACCCTTTCAGCCCCGTAATGGCAATTCCGTTTTTCAGATATTCCTGACCATAAAGCAACACCAAAAGTACCGGCAGCGCATAGAAACAAGAACCAGCAAACGCAATTCCTAATTCACCGCTGTTGATCTTCGCAAGAAAAATAGATAACGGCTGAGCTTCTGAATTCTGTATAAATATGACTGCCTGATCCACCAGATTCCAATAATCCAAAAGGGTAAGCATAGCTACCGCCGCTATTCCATGCTTTACCATTGGCAGTACCACCCACAAAAAAATCTTTCCGTGCCCTGCCCCATCCATTTTTGCCGCCTCAATATAGGCATCCGGCATACTTTTCATAAACTGCCGTAAAAGGAATACTCCCAACGGATTGAAGATACCGGGAAGAATAATGGCAAGGTAACTGTCCGTAATATTCATCCAGTCCGCCACGATATAATTAGGCATCAAAGTTACCTGCAGCGGCAAAAGCATAACGATAATGTACAGAAAGAACAGACCTTCCTTCCCCCGGAACTTCAAAACAGTGAACGCATATGCTGCAGGAGCCGACACCAATATCTGTCCAAGTACAATCGGAACCACAATCTTTACGGAATTCCAAAACATATGCAGGTACACCGGGCTGTCAAATAACAGGGAGACATATTGTGACAGTGTTACCCTTTTTGACCCGACATCCATATCAATATATTCACCTGCTCCCAGGCTGGCTGTAGAGTAATTGTTTTCTACTTCTCTGCTTCCCATGAAAGAATTGGTAAACGTGATGATCAGCGGCATCATGTAAGCTACAACAATCACAATAAATAACACATATAGAATTTTTCTTTTTATTGTTCCGATTTTTTTCATCTTATTTCCTTTCTGCTATGCCAGACGAAGAAATCTTTCGCACATTAATAATGCAGATTCTCCGAAAACTTCCTCTCTGCCCGGAATATGCAGACCACAAACAGTACAATGACTATCGTAAGGATATAAGTCGCACTGACCAGCTTTGAGTAATTCAGGGTGAGGAACATATTGTTCATATAATGCTGCAGGACATACAGGCTGTCCGGAGGGTACTCTCCTGTAATAATATAAATCTCCTTAAACACCTTAAATGAATTCACAAATGTCATAATCAGCACCAGAAACGTAGTCGGCGTCAGGTATACATACGTGATATTCCTGAACTTCCAGAATCTTCCTGCACCTTCCACAGCAGCGCACTCATAATATTCTTCCGGGATGCTGCTTAATCCGCTTATAAATAACGCCATATTATATCCAATATTTTTCCAGATGAATATGATGACCATTACCATCATTCCATAACTGCTCTCCAACCAGTCTATACCCTCCACATGGAAAACTGACAGGAATCTGTTCAGCGTTCCATGCAGTCCAAAGAAATTTTCCCAGAAAAATGCGGATGTAGCAGAGGGAACTGCCAGCGGTATCAGAAAAATCAGGCTGAAATAATTGGAATATGCCTTCATATTCCTGACAACAAAAGCAACACACAGGGAAAGAACCATATTCAGCGGAATACTGACTGCCATAAACCATGCTGTATTCTTCAGCCCTCTCAAAAAATAGATGTTTTGAAATAATGCCTTATAGTTTTGCAGCCCACAAAACTTTCCGCTTACCGGATTATCCACGACAGAATAGGAAAAGGACAGCAGAAACGGAATCAGGTAAAAGAAGCAAAATCCTGACAGGCTGATAATCAGCATAATGCATGGCAGCATTTTATTTACTTTCCATTCGTTTTTTCTTCTCATATGCAAGCTCCTGATCAGTTAAAACTACTGATTTTGACCTTCTGCGCCACAAAGTCAGATCCCTCATATGCCCCTTCAATATTGACAATTTTACCACTGCATAAATCGGAGGATGTTCCATCTGCATAGTTCGCTGTTATACCTCCGTCTGAGGAAGTGCATACTACAAATTCCGTACTGTCCGTATATATAATATTGACTGTATCATCTGTGCTGACCATCACATTACCATTTACTTCCGCTCTGGATATGGTAAAACTTCCATCTCCTACAGACTTGATTGTTCCTGACAATGTAACTGTCGGCACAGATTGTTCCGGTTCAGGACTGACGGTATTGTTCTGGGTCTTTTCTTCTGCTTTCTCAGCAGGATCACCCTGTACACTGTCAATGTTTTCTTTTGCCCCCTCATCCAATACCGATTCCTTTTCCTCCTGCACCATATCAGGCTTTTCGTCACTGCTGTTTCCTTCAGACTGTGCCTCTCCACTTTCATTAACCGGCACCTGCTGTGCTTCCAGCGGAATGGAATTTACTTCCTCCTTTTGGGGAACCTCTGCTTCACCGCAAGCCATTAACAATATACACATACTTAAACTGATAAATCCGGTTACTATTTTTTTCATCATACTCTGTTTTCTCCTTATTCATTAAAATATTGTTCCAATTGCCGCTGGAGTCTGCCAGCCGTGTCCTCCGCTACCTGCTGACCCGAAAAATATTTACTGTTTTCCTCATCTATTAAATCCATGATAGTAGAATCCAGCGTGTCACAGCCATTGATCTGTTCCATCCAGCTTTCCAGTATTGCCTTGTATTCCGCCTCGCTTCCAAACCCGGCTCCGTCATTGCCCTCTTTGTAAAATGCATAATAACGCTCTGCCACTGCTTCCAGCCCTTTCCGGCTCACTGTGGGGCCATGAAAGGAGGGAAAAGTCTGCACTTCGTCAGACAGCAGGTATCTGATAAATTCCCATGCCAGATCCTTGTTGGACGATGCACTGTTTATGGCCACACAGGAATTCGATTTCATAAGTGTTCTGCCTTCCGCATCTGTAAGAGGCATACAATAGTTCGCTCCGCTTTTCGTATCCATGCTGTAGTATGCAGCCTGCACATCATAATCACATTCTGCCGCAAAATAATATTCCATGTTATAAAAATCAATATCTGAACCAAAATAACCATTTTCAGACAGAGCCTTTACCGACTCCAAAAGCGCAATATATTCCGGTGTATCCAGGCTCACCATTTTGGTTTCCCCATCTATAAACTGCCCAATGGAATCTTTGATCAGATAATGTGCGTAGGACATCTCGTTCATCTGTATCAGGAACGCATTGCTTTTATCCGTTTCATCCACCAACTGTTTTGCCAAATCCATTGCCGTTCCAAAATGAAGACCCTGCACATCACTTTCCTGGCCGCCATGCCCAGACAGAAGCTCCGCCGAAAACGCCAATGTGTCAAATCTTGCCATATAAGGAATGATATAAATTTCCCCACTATCCTCTTTGGCAGCCTGAAGTACGTTCATAAAATAATTTTCATCATTCAGTTCCGGTGTTTTTTGGATATATCCGCTCAAATCTTCAAACACACCCATTTCACTGTATTTTGTAATGGGAAGGAAGCTGGTAAACAAAATGTCCTCTGCCTTTCCCGTCATGATCTTTGTATTTAGGTATGTCCGGTAATCTTCCACCATGCTCTCGCCGGAGGATTCCTTATAACTGTTAATGGTCACCTTTACATCCGGATACAGCTTCATAAACTGTTCTGCGGCAGTATTTAGAAATTCTTCCGCATATAGGCAGGATATCGTTATCTCCCCCTTCATTTCCGGCTGCACATACGGCGCTGCTTCCTGCACATCCGGTGTTTTTTCTCCGGCTTCCGAACGCCCCTCGGTTCCTGATGCCCCGCTTGATTCCTGCATTGGAGCATCACTTTGTCCCCCATTGTCTCCCGGTACAGTTCCATTACCGCATCCACACAAAACAGACATCACAATGAGCAGAACTGCCAGCAAACTTCTTCCTTTTCTCATAAAATAAAAACCTCCTTGCCATGATCGTTTTACGAATGTTTGTAAAACAATCATAGCAGGGAGATGTCTCATACCTTCGTCTGATGTGTGTCAAAACTGTCAAACTTATCTCTATCCTTTTTATACTGTACCCAGCCAAAAGTCAATCACAACGACCGGCTCCTGATTCTTTACAGCAATCTGGTATTCTTTTACCGCTGCGTAAACAAGTCCACCCGGCATGATGTTACAAGTAGTATTATTTAGCAGATTGGCAGTTTCCGTGTTTCCGCTGTTAATGAATGAAAATGCAATCTCCAACATTTCTTCATGATCGCATTCGGTTGATAACCTGTCACTTTCTTTCATTGAAAGACTGGCCTTCCATATTTCTCCACTTGCAGCGTGAACCGTAAGGCTGACCGCCACATCATTTTCCGTAAACTGAACCAGCCAGTAACTGAGCAGACCGTCGTCAAAATCGACCTTCTTTTCCAGAGTACACAGTCTCGCAGTTACTTTATCAAAATCACATTCATCCAATTCCTCAGGGACAATGCCGCATTCCGCCATGACTGCGATCCACTCTTTTCCTGTTTCAATCGCCTGTTCCATATTCATCTGCCCCTTTTGGGGTTCATGGGGCAGCTCATTTCCTCCACTTTCCCAGACAGACAGCACTTCCGCCATCATCTCCTCGGATAACGGCTGCCCTTCAAATAAGGTGCCTTCTGTCAAATCCCCGTCCGATTCCCCCGGCTGATTTGACGAAAAAAGTGAAGTTTCCGCAGATTTCAAGGCAATCCGTCCGGTTCTGTCAAGAAATTCTTCCTGTTTCTGACGAAGCAGCGTTTCTGTCAGAAACCATCCGCCAATCACGACTCCAAACGACAGCAGAAATACAATCAGGGCATATAGTTTGCTTTTATTCATGTTTATTCCCATCTGCGCGCTGCAGGCGCGCACTCAAATCAAGAGTTGAATACACATTTTTATTCAACCTTATACCTCTTTGCGTACCTAAAGTGTGCATGCTGATCAAAATTTAATCTCCTCTGCATTTCAGGCAAATCCTTACACTCGTCCCGCTCCTGCCGTCACTTTCAAATTCCAGTCTGCTTCCATGTATCTGTGCTATTTTATCCGATAAGGCAAGACCGATTCCTGCACCATGCTGCTTTCTGGAACGAGACTTGTCCACCATGTAAAACGCTTCCGTGATTCTCTTTATCTCCTGCTTTGGTATGCCGTTTCCATCATCTTTCACCTGCATGGTAAAATAAGTTCCTTCTGCCGTTTTTTCCACAATCCCTGTTACCTGAATATGTTTTGCGCCTGCTTTTATGGCATTATCCAAAAGATTCAGGAACAGTGTTTTGAACAGGTCATATTCCACCTCTATACAAACAGGCTCAACAGTGCAATCCAGCGAGACCCCTTTTGCATCCATAAGATACTCCACATCAGCTGTAAGCTCCTGAAACAAAATGTCTGTCTTTACTTCCTGCAGACAGAAATCCTTATGATTCAATATGGTCAGCTCCATCAGCTTCAGCGACAGGGCCTCCAAACGCATCCCCTCGTTCCAGATATACCATGCCGCTTTCTTCTGTTCCTCTCTGGGAAGCTCCTTTTTGTATATCCGGTCTGCATAGCCAATAATGGATGTAAGGGGTGTCTTTAACTCATGTGCAAAATTCGCAACAAAATCTTCTTTCTGCCTTGCACTATCCGAAAGCTCCTGTACCTTTTCATCGACAGCCCGTGCCATACGGTTAAAATTCCTCGCAAGCTGGCTTACCTCATCACTGCCGCCCTCTGCGACACGTTCCCCGTAATTCCCCCCTGCTATTTTCTTAGTAGCCGCCGTCAGCTGCTTAACCGGTCTGGTTATGAAAAAAGAAATGCCAAAAATCAGGAAAATGCCTATGCCCACAGCCATCGCATATACTGCCCCAAATTTCCTGATAATTTGTACCTGCTGTTCCTGAATTTTTTCCACATCAACTCCGGTTATGAGATACACGCCGGCATCCCCATGGACAACCATTCCCGTGGTCAGAAGGAATGTCCTGTTATTTATCTTCATAAACCGGTAATTTACCACATCCTGTTCTGCGTCTGCAAACAGTAAGGAAAGCTCTGTCTCAGCAGGAAAACCAGAAAACAGTACGGAACCGTCTGCTGCAAGAAAAGCCACCATGCCATTCATATCCGAAGCCATGCTGCTGATGTCATACTGTCCGTCCGCTGCTCCGGCAAACCAATTCTCCCCTCTGGTGATCAGATTGGCCTGCACTACAAATTTATTATACTGGTACTGCTCTATGGCTCCCTCAACTTCCCTTTCCATGGTAACTTCATAAAAGTAGGAGATCAGGACATATCCGCCAAAAAGAAATATGACACTGAAAAATATCATAATGGAAACTATGATCTTTGCGCCTAATTTCATAAAATCAGTCCTCCAGACGGTACCCTATCCTGAATATGGTCTTTATATGCTCCTCCCATCCCAGCTTTTTCCTCAGCCTCTGGATGTGTGTATCCAGCGTCCTTGTATCCCCCAGAAAAGGCTCCTTCCACACCTTCTCATACAGTCTGTCCCTGTGCTGTGCTACATTCTTATTCTGCATCAGTTCCACCAGCAGGTCATATTCCTTTACTGTCAGTTCCACTTCTTTCCTATTCTGGAACACCTTTCTGCACTCCAAATCTACTATGACATCCGCAAAGGAAAGCTCTTTCCGGTTTTTCCCATACCGCCGCAGCACGGCTTCCATACGGGCAAGCACCTCCCCACTCTGAAAAGGCTTCACAATATAGTCATCCGCCCCCATTTTCAGTCCATATATACGGTCATTGACAGAGCCTTTCGCAGTCAAAAAAATAACAGGAATATCCATAGGCTTGATATATTCCAGTAGTTCATAACCGTCTATTTCCGGAAGCATGATGTCTAACAATATGAAATCAAATTCCAGCTTTTCTTCCAGCAAATCTGCCGCAGTCTTTCCGTCATAGGCACATACGCACTGATACCCTTCATCACTCAGATCCATATACAGCAGATTGGCGATTGACTCATCGTCTTCTACAATCAAAACATTCATCCCAAAACCTCCAATATATTTATTGTAGCAAATAGATGTGTCAAAGTTGCGTATTTTCCATATCTTCCTGCATTATTTATGAAATCTGCTGCATAACTGATCATCGGTTTCACAGTATAATGTATAGCAATCAGCACCCATGTCTAAATGACACAGGTGCTGTTATCTGTTTCTTTTTACACCTCAACATCTGTATTCGCACTTTCAACAGACTTGTAAATAATCACTCCTGTATCTGCTGCGCCTGTATATATGATTTTTGTGCAATGGTTCCGGCTGCAAAGCTCCTGCCCCGTTTCTATCCCGTTCCGGCCTCCGACCCCCGGCTCTTCTGGTAGTCATTGTCTCCCACGGCAACCCTGACGCCTCCCCGTTCTTCACTGTCCGGTTTCTGTGCGCAGGCTGTCATAAAGCATACAGCCATCATAACCGCCATTATCATACGTTTTTTACACATATCCGTCTGCTTCCAGCTGGTACGAACTGTCGGAAACTGTCTTTTTTACTATTGATAAGAAGCTGTTCCTCTATTCCACAAATGGGTTGATTTCCTCCCCATTGATGCTTACTGCAAACAACAGGTTAGGGCCTGTAGCCGTTCCGGTCTGTCCCATTGTTGCGATGACCTGCCCCTTTTTTATTTCCTCACCTTCGGACACCTTTATCTCCTTCAGATAGCCATATTTGACTGAAACGCCATCTCCTAAGTCCACTACGATGAAGTTTCCGGAGCTGCTTTCAAATGCAGCCTCCAGCACTACCCCATCCGCAACTGCATAGATTTCATCTCCGGCTGTTCCGGCAACATTCACATGATCTGAATAATTCCCATTTTCCCGTATACCATAAAGCCCTGACACATCCCGACTGACCGTGGGCCAGTTCCAATCCGGGAAGGCCAGCTCCCCCGTGCCATACCGATTTTCATCTGTCCTTTGTCCCTCTGCCATCT
>Ga0137308_102885_pt1 | contig 10026 bp, 7 predicted proteins | sample Inofrocosms_June_FD_97181 | JGI IMG/M metagenome (GOLD analysis project Ga0137308, IMG submission 97181) | Mouse cecal microbial communities from Vienna, Austria - N-Acetylneuraminic and N-Acetylglucosamine D2O microcosms_June | ecosystem: Host-associated > Mammals > Digestive system > Large...
AAGAGAAAGGATTTCCAAATATCATGAAAAGCGCAGACCGCACCGTCGTGGGCACCTTATTTAACATCCAAAAATTCAGCGTCCATGACGGCCCCGGCATCCGCACCGCCGTGTTTTTTAAAGGATGCCCTCTAAACTGCCGCTGGTGCGCCAACCCCGAAAGCCAGCTTTCCAAAGTCCAGATCCTGTGGGACGCCCGCCTGTGCATCCGATGTGGCCGCTGCAAAAAGGCATGCCCTGCCAAAGCCGTGTCCATGGCCGGGGACCGGATCTTTATAGACCACACCCTCTGTACCGGGTGCGGCCAGTGTACCCGCCAGTGTCCGTCGCAAGCCCTTAAGGCGGAGGGGGAGCATAAGACCGTGGCCCAGGTTCTGGACATCGTGCTCCAGGACCGGGACTTTTATGAGGAAAGCGGCGGAGGCATCACCGTGACAGGAGGGGAGCTTTTGTGTCAGCCGGAATTTGCCCAACAACTTCTGGCCGCCTCCAAAGAAGAAGGGCTTGACACCTGCTGCGAGACCGCGGGATTTGCCTCTCCCCAGGTCTTTGACCGAGTCATGGCATCGGCGGATCATATCCTTTTTGACATAAAGCACTGGGACGACGAAAAACACAGGGAGAAAACCGGCATCTCCAACCGGCTGCCCTATTCCAATATGCAACGGGCCATAGCCATGGGAAAGGACGTGCTCCCAAGAATCCCTGTTATCCCGGGATTTAACGACTCCCTTTCCGACGGGACCCGGCTGGCCCAAGCCCTCATAAAGGCAAAAGCCCGCCGCTGTCAGCTTCTGCCGTTCCATCAGTTTGGGGAAAATAAGTACCATCTCCTGGGAATGGCCTACGACTATGAGGATGTGCCGTCCCTCCACGAGGAAGATCTTGAAGCGTACCGCCAAACATTTCTTGACCAGGGGATCCATGCCTTTTTTTAAATAAAACAGGTGATACAGGCTGAATATACGGAATAAAGAAAGGAAGTTTGACATGAACAACCGGACAAATCGAATTTTAGAACTGCTGACCCAGGAAAAGCGGCTGGAAGTGTCCCTTCTGTCCGAAAAACTGGGAGTCTCCCAGGTAACGGTCCGCAAGGACCTGGACGCTTTGGAGGCCAGAGGCATCATCAAGCGGGAACACGGCTTTGCTCTTCTTCGCAGCGAGGATGACATCAACGGAAGGATCGCCTACCACTATGAGGAGAAGCGAAAAATTGCCGTGAGGGCCGCGGAACTTGTCCGCAGCGGAGATACCGTTATGATCGAAAGCGGAAGCTGCTGCGCCCTTCTGGCCGACCAGCTAGCCAATACAAAAACCGACCTGACCATTATCACCAACAGCGCCTTTATCGCGGATCACACCCGCCAAAAGACCAATGTGCGGATGATCCTCCTGGGCGGCATCTATCAGCCGGACTCCCAGGTCATGGTAGGCCCTATGGTAGGCCAGTGCGCGGAAAATTTTCTCGTGGATCTGTTTTTCATCGGCGCCGACGGCTACGTTTCCCGGATCGGATTTACCAACCGGGACCAGATGCGGGCTCAGGCCGTGCGGGACATGGCAAAGCAGGCGGGGCAGGTGGTGGTGCTGACGGAAAGCGATAAATTCTTAAAGCACGGCAGCGTGCCTCTGAATCTGAAAGACAAAGTAAAGACCGTCATCACGGATAAGGGCATCGCCGCCCAGACCCGGATAGCGCTTGAGGGGGAGGGCATGGAGGTGGTGGCTCTTTAGATCAGAAGATAGGGGTCAACGAGGCTGCTAAAAAGGGGCTGCTTTCGCAGCCCCCGCAAGATCTGTCTTATGGATGCACCACCACTTTGATAGACTCCGCGCTCATCTGCATATGGATCGCCTCGTCCATATGCTCCAGGTCATAGGTGTGGGTAATCAGTTTTTTAAGCTCCAGCCTGCCGCTGTTGATCAGGTTCACCGCCCGCTGATGGGTATTGGGATTGATCATGGAACCTACGATGCGCAGCTCCTTCTTGTACACGTCAAACAGCGGAAGGGGAACCGCAGCATCCACTGCCGGCACGGAGAACAGCAGAATCGTGGCCCCAAAGCCCGCCGCCGAAAATGCCTGCTCCACCGCAAAAGGCTTTCCCACGCACTCGATGACCACGTCGACTCCGTCTCTGCCGCAGATCTCCTTAAGACGCCCCGGCACATCTTCATGGATGGGGTCAATGACGGCGTCCGCTCCCACCTCCATGCCGATCTTCTGCCGCATCGCAACAGGCTCGCTTAAGATGACCGTGGAAGCGCCGCAGATACGGGCCATCTGCACCATCATCAGACCGATGGTCCCGCCGCCGATAACAAGGACCGTGTCTCCCGACCGGATCCCTGCCTGATCAATGCCGTGGACCACGCAGGCCAGGGGCTCCGCCATGGCCGCCTCGTCAAAGGAAATATCCTCCCGAACCTTAAAGCACTGCGTCTCCGGACATACGGAATATTCCGCAAAGCCTCCGTTTACGTTGACTCCCAGGGCGAAGAGATGCTCACACTCCTGCTTTTTGCCCATGCGGCAGGGCATGCACTGATCGCAGTACATATTGGGGTCCAGAGCCACATGATCCCCGGGCTTTACGGCGGTCACTTCCTCCCCCACCTTCTCCACCACGCCGGCAAATTCATGGCCCAGGACCACAGGAGGCGTCACCTTCGCCGATCCTTCCTCCCCATGGTAGATATGCACATCCGTGCCGCAGATCCCGCATGCCCTATTGCGCACCAGCACATCCTTTGGCCCCAGGGGACCAAAGGTCATGTCACGTACCTCAAATTTGGGATCTTTATCCGCGCCTACAAAAAAACTTCCTTTCATATCTCTGCCTCTCCTTTTCCAAATGACTATTCTTTGATTTCATCAATATCCGTCAGATTAACGCCTAACGAATTTAAAAGCACTTTTAAAGATTTATAATCTTTCTTTAACCCCTCATAGGTCTCAACCGCATGTTCCTTTTTGGCATTCCTCATATGGGACTGCACTTTTTGAAACTCATGAACAGCCCTCTCGATGATCTCTCCATTGCTCGGCATCTTCTACCTCCAATCTCACAGTCATTTCCTCAGTTACCTTTCGTTTAAGTATATCATGATGAAAATACAAAGTCTATGATAACCATCTATTTTTTCATGATGTTGGGGTCAAAAGTTTTTCTGACCCCTGATGCCTACGGATTGCTCCGCATTTCATGCTCCCGCAATCCGAAAAACATTTAAAATCCGCCCTATCGGGCTACGTTTTCATGTTTTTTCGGGTTCCAAAGTCATGTATTGACATGCAACATGTCATACATGACCTTTTGACCCTGGCATCATTTTCATGAAAATAAGGCTGCGCCGTTTCCACCGGCGCAGCCTTATCCTGATCACACTTTCTTATTTTCAAGCTAATTTCCTGCCTTGGCCTGATCCAGACACAGTCTCACGGCCTCTTTCACCCGGTCGCTGGTCAAAGTCGCCCCGGTCACTCCGTCCACATCCGGGCTGCCTGCCTCCACAATGGCCGCCGGAACCTTCTCCAGCGCCGGGCCGGCGATGTTTTCCGTCTCCTGGTTGCTGACCACGATCACCTGGGCGATCTTGCCGCCCTCCACAACCACCTGAACCACCATATCGCCGCTTTGTCCGTCTACGGCAGCCTCATAGGAGCCGTCCTTGATGCCGGTCATATCATACCCTTCTTTGGCAGCAGCCTCCTTCTCAAACAGCTCTTCTTTCAGCACAAAGGACGCTGCCTTCACCGGCTGGCCCTGTGCCAGATCCATGTTCACCACGTTCCGCCCTGTGATCCGTCCAAATGCCACAGGCCCCATAACTCCGGTGCCGCCGGACACGAACTTGCCCCAGATGCCGCCTACCACTTCACCGGCAGCGTACAGTCCCGGAATCGCGTTTCCGCTTTCATCCACTACCTGCATATCCTTGTTCACCGAAACGCCGCCCAGGGTCATGACCACCAGAGCCTTAATGGGAACCGCGTAGTACTTGTCCCCCTCAATCTTGTTCACTGCCAGGCTGTAAGCCGTAACCGTACCGCTAAGATCACGGCCAAATTCGTCGGTCCCACCGGCTTCCACAGCGGCGTTATAGGTATTCACGGTCTCCACCAGGGCATCTTTTGGCACGCCGATGATATCCGCCAGCTCCTCTAAAGAGTCGGCTGACTGGATCAGCTTGTGACCTATGCCGTCCTCCGGCTCATAGTAGTAGTCCCACATAAACGCGCCTTTTCCCGCCTTTAGATCCTCAATGATCTTGTCCGTGAAGATATTGTACTGCACGGCGTTTGTCTGCTCCTCCAGGGCGGTCTCCCTGGGTACCACCTCGTCCAAAGTCTCGTTGATAAACCGCTTGCCCTCCTGGTTCACATAGATGCCGCCGGCCTTCCACATGTACACGTCGCCGATGGCTCCCTTGCCTTCGCTGTACTCCAGGCCCATGGGGAATGTGGGGATATAGGACAGCTTCTCCTCTTCCACCTTGGCTCCCACGTTCTGCATGATGCGGATCCCCTTGCCATCCGCGCTGTCTGCGCCGCCTACCAGATATTTATCCCCATGCTTGGCATACTCGCCCATCATCTTGGGGTTGCCAGAATACCCGCCGGTAGCCATGACGATGCCCTTCTTCGCATTGTAGCACACCGTCTCCTTGGTATCGCTGTTATAGCCTACGGCAGTCAGCACCTGCCCCTTGTCATTGCCCAAAAGCTCTGTGACTTCCGTGTAATAATCAATGGAAATATTGTCATACTTGGCCGCTTCCTTGTCCAGGATCTCGTGGACCGCCGACTTGTATTTGGTGGGGTCCATGGCCTTTGGCTTATAGGTTCTCTGGACAGAGTACAGCTGATGCTCCGGGGCGAAGACGCTCTTTAACCCGTTCTGCTCGGAAAATGTGTACTCGCTCAAACCGTGATCCCACAGCCACTGTATGGCATCCACATCCTCGTCCACATAGATCTCGATCAGCTCCCGATCCCCCAGCTGGGCCCCGTTGGACAGAATATCTTCAATATAGGACTCCTTGGTGTCCTCAATGCCGTCCAGTTCCTGAATAATGGTCTCGGCCCCGGACATGGAACCGCTGGTAAAGTTTAGGGAACCGCCTGTCTTTGCCAGTTTCTCCACGATAATAACGCTCTCTGCTCCCTCGTCCGCCGCCGCGATGGCCGCTGCCAGACCTGCTCCGCCTGCGCCCACGATCACCACGTCCGCCCCTTTCACCTGGTCAAATGCCTGGCTTAGCTGCTCCTCCTCTTTTTCTGTCTCCTGGGTTGTCTCCTTGGCTGTATCTTCCTTTGTGGTCTCCTGTGTCTCGGTCTGGGCCGCCTCTGTCGTCTCCTGGGCCGTGTTCCCCTGGGAACATCCCGCCAGGATCATGGACATTGCCAGAACCAATGCTGTGGCGCGTTTCTTCATAAACCGAATCCTCCTTTGTTTTCATGGAATACCTCGTTGATTTTTCGTAACAGTTCAAGGGTTATCTGAACTGTTACGCTTTTTCCATATCAGGTTGCTTTTATTATAACTTTCCTGTAAAATAATGACATACATATTTCCGCACTGTTTCTGTCAAAATCATACATTGCACGTTTCCAGCCGTTTCTCATGTTTGGAGCTTGCCTGAAAAATTATTTCTGCAGGCATCCTAATCTGGATAAAGGAAAAATTTAAATTCGCCATATTGCTGTATAACTGAGGCGGCGTAGTCGCAGGCCGAAGAGAGAGGCGGGAAGACTAACAGATGCAAGTGGCGATAAACAGAGTACCAAAATAAAACTCCCGTTGTATAATAGGTGGAGGTCTGGCAAACCGCACGAAATATGGGAGAAAAGTAATATTTGAGAATTTGAGGCGTGAAGTAGGCGAAGTCATCAGCAAAGTGCGCAAGATGAAAGGATTCTCGGGGCCTACTGTGTAAATATCTTTATCATAGCTAAAGGAAACCGTTCTCTCATTGGTCAGAGACAACATCCAGCCAGCATACATTTAAGCCGGCGAATCCTGCTTTTGCCCGTGAGAATCCGTCTGCTGTCCGGGTGAATATATGCCATGGAGATGAGACCCAAGAAAACAGGAGGGCCTAACCCCGAGTGTTTTCTGCTTTAGGGGCTCATCGGAATGTTTGGCATATCTGAACCCGGACAGCAGACGGATTCTCACGGGCTCACCACAGCATCGCCGTACTCAACTAAATAAGCAGTTATCTTTTCACTACAAAGTCGAAACAGCGTCCCCTATCAGAAACACCTTAAGCGAGCAAATCCCGGCCAGCGAATATCTGCCTTCCCTCCCGGGCTCCGCCACAATCCCCCGCCCATTGCTCACTCAACAAATCCCTCAAAAGCATGACAACCACCCACAGAAAGGAAAAAACTCTATGCCATCCAACGCCAATTTCAGCCGCCTTACCCCCCTGACGGAAGACGCCCTGTCCCGGCAGCTGAAGGAATACCAGCTGACCCTGACCTCCCTGGGGCATTTTACAGCCCGCAGGCTTACCTCCATTGCCAACACCTCCCTGCCTTACCACCGGATCTGCTACATTACAGGAAGCCCGATCCGCTACACCATACACGGGACGGACATGATCCTGGAGCAGGGCGACGTACTGTACACGCCTCCCAACACCATCTACAGCGCCAGCAGCGCGCGGCCCGGCTCCCCGCCCGGATTCCTGTTTCTCTATTTCACGGTACGGCCCATCCACAGGGAGCAGGCGTTTGTCCAAATGATGGAGACCTCCGGGAAGATCCGCGTCTTCCACGCCCTGCGCTCCCCCATAGAATTTTATTTCCACACCATAATGGAAGAGTATGAGAAACTGCGCCCCGGCTATTATCAAAAGATACACAGCTATCTGACGCTCATTGTCATGGAGCTTTTGCGGCGAAAAGATTTCGTCAAAACGGCCCCTGCCGCCTCCGTCCATCTGCCCCGGACGGAACTTTTGCTGAACAAAGCCGTCAGCTATATTCTGGCCAACATAAAAACCCCTCTGCGGGTCAGCCAGATCAGCCATGCCTGCGGAGTCAGTGAAAGCTACCTGTACCGGATCTTCTCCTCCCAGCTGAATATGTCCCCAAAAGACTATATTTTCAGCTGCAAGATGGAGTATGCCGGAAATCTTTTAAAAGAACAGACCATGACTGTCACGCAGATCGCCCAGGAACTGGGGTTTGCCAATGCCAATCATTTTTCCAATGCCTTTTTTAAGCATACCGGTGTAAGGCCGTCCCAGTATCCGGCCCATGGAGAACACACATAACTTCACTTGCCTCACAAAAAACAGAGGACATTCCCAAAACAGGAATGTCCTCTGCCCCCTTTTAAGTCCTATATACCAGTAAATCCCTATCCCTTATCTCGTATACCCAGACGCGCTCTTGCCTGCGATACGTCCGAATACCACGGTATCGGTCAGAGCGTTGCCGCCCAGACGGTTGCTTCCGTGGATCCCGCCGGTCACCTCGCCTGCCGCGTACAGACCTGGGATTGCGTTGCCGTCCTTATCAAGAACCTCGGTATTCTTGTTGATCTTCACGCCGCCCATGGTGTGATGAACCGTAGGAACACGCTCGCCTGCGTAGTACGGCGGGTTGTTGATACCGTTGTTGACCTTGTCCGTATCGGTAAACAGCACACGGCCGAACTCGTCTTCTTTGCCTTCCAGGTCGCCGCCCAGGCAGTGACGGTTGTACTCTTCCACAGCCTTCACCAGGTTTTCAGCCGGAACGTTGATCTGCTCTGCCAGCTCCTCAAGGGTATCTGCCTTGTAAGCGCGGCCTGCAGCCACCAGATCGCTCATCTTCTCGTTGAAGTTGTTCACTTCGTCCCCTGTGGGGTAAGTATCGCTGTCCATAACAATGTACATGGTAGTATCTGTCTGATCAAACAGTCCCAGGGTCATCTCATCCCGGCGTCCGCCTTCGTTGACAAACCGGTTGCCCTCTTTATTTACAAAGATACGGCTCTCCACGGCATGCTCGATGTTGCCGGAAAGGCTTCCGGTCTTAGGATCGCCCAGAGGAAGCATCTGGATATTGCCCATCTGCACCAGATCCGCGCCAATGGCCTCTGCCATAAGGATGCCGTCGCCGGTAATGGCCGGTGTGTTGGTAGACGGGATGGAATCATCCAGAGTAGGCCATAACTTGGTCTCCGCGTTGTACTTCTCACGCATCTCCACATTCTGTCCGAAACCGCCGGTAGCCAAAACTACGCCGTTGTTAGCCTTTACCGTTACCTTATTACCAGTCTCTCCGGTACACGCAACGCCTACTACCACGCCGTCTTCCACGATAAAGCTGTCTGCCTTGGTGTTGTACTTCATGGTAATGCCGTCGTTGGAATCCATATATGCCTGATAGGTCTTAAAGAAGCCGGATCCTTCCGGTTCCACAGGCTTGTGAGCTCTCTCATACATACCGCCTGTTACGGTAAATACACCTGGCTGGAACTCCATGCCCAGGCTCTTAAGCCACTCAACGCCGTCCCATGCATTCTCAACCAGGATGCGCACCAGCTCCGGATCGCCCTGCTTGTCGCCGCCGTTGAAGGTCTGCTCATAGTGGAAATCCACACTGTCGTTTCTTGCCAGAGCGGTCTCGCTGCCGTCGTCAACGGCGTTCAGCGCGCCGCCTGCCAAAGCGGTGTTGCCGCCCATGTTGCCTGTCTTCTCAATAACGATAACGCTCTTGCCTTCCTGGCTGGCTGTCACTGCCGCCGCCATACCTGCGCCGCCTGCGCCGATAACAACTACATCCGCGGTCAGCTCTTCATCCTCAGCCACTACAACCTCAGGCTTGATCTCCTTAAGTGCAGCCACGTCTCCGCCTGCCTGCTCCACACAGTTGGCAACGCCTTCCAGGATGGCGGTGCTGGTCAGAGTCGCCCCTGCCACCGCGTCGATGCCAAGTCCCTGAAGCTCGATGATCTGTCCCGGCAGAGAATCACATACCGGCTCGCCGATCCCCGGAGTCTCCTCATGGTCCAGCTCAATGGCTGTGATGCCGTTGGCGTCAAAGGTGACGTTAACGGTCATCTCTTTCATGCCGGTCACCGTGGCGCTGTAGGTGCCTGGGGTGTACGCCCCTGCCTCTGCTGCTTCTGTTTCGGTTTCTGCCGCTGTGGTGGTCTCCGCCGCCGTAGTAGTCTCAGGCGCGGAAGTATCAGCCGGCTGACTCTGGCAGGCGGTCATGGAACCGGCCAGGGCAGCTGCCATCATAAGGGCAGCCAAACGCTTGTAACTTTTTTTCATGCTTTCATCTCTCCCTTTTATTTTTATGCATGATTTAAGGTTAACACTGTTAACCTTGACAAAATCTTATCACTTCTTTTGGCTTTATGCAAGTACTTTTTTACAAATTTTACAGCAGATATCCATTGAAAAAGCCTTCGCGGTTTGGCCCGCCAAGGCTTTTCTTTCTTTTCTCCCATATGCAATCATTTTATAAAGCAAGTCCTGTGTTCTGCTCCAGATTCCTGTAAATACGCTCCTGCAGATCCAGGATCTCCCTCCCCGGGTCGCCGCCTTCCAGCACAAGCCCGTTGACCATGACAAAGGCCGCCCCATAGGCCAAAGTCTGAAAATTAAAATAATAGCTTTTATACACATCCTCCGAAATCCCATGAGACTGGCAGAATAAAAGAAACTGCTCCGCCATACTCTGAAAACTCCTCCACTTTCGGATGCCTGCCTGTCTTTCATCAATGGTATTCCAGAAAGACTCATTGATCAGAAACGGGTTCTCACAAAGGAAACGGATGTATGCCTCGTTCATCTCCAGATGGCACCTTTTATGATCCGTCCCCCATCTGACTTTAATGTCCTCCATCAATTGATACAGCATATCATCCAGATATTTTGACATGGCAAGAAACATCCCTCTGCGGCCGTCAAAATGCTTAAAAGGCGCGGCGCAGGATACATGGCACGCTTCCGCCACCGCCCTGGCGGAAAATCCCTCCATGCCGTTTTTCCTGATCTGTCTGATGGCTTCCT
>Ga0137308_102886_pt1 | contig 10019 bp, 11 predicted proteins | sample Inofrocosms_June_FD_97181 | JGI IMG/M metagenome (GOLD analysis project Ga0137308, IMG submission 97181) | Mouse cecal microbial communities from Vienna, Austria - N-Acetylneuraminic and N-Acetylglucosamine D2O microcosms_June | ecosystem: Host-associated > Mammals > Digestive system > Large...
GCTGTATTCTATACTTCGTATCCCTTAAAAGGTTTAACATCTACAAGCAGTCAGTCACCGCAAAACTTTACTCTCAAAATCATAAAGACTTCCGATCACTTCTTTTCGTTCTTCCCGACTTCCTAATAAATCTCTCCATATTTTACCGATAAACGACACTTCCATCTTCTCCAGCTTCACATTAATATACTTTTCACTTTCAAAGATTCGGTACAAAATAATCTCATTCTCAGAAATATCAGAAAAAAACTTTTCTTTTATAATAGCGTCTCTGATCGTTTTCTTAGCCTTATTATACTTGATCATGAAAGGCTTTCCCTTCCTTATTTCCCCTGTATTGTCAACAATATAACACGACACATATAACTCATGTTCATAATAATCAATAAAAGCTATGTATCTAGTCTTCCCTTCCCGTTCCTGTCCTCGATACCATAAACAAAAATAAAAATCCGCAAGCGACATAATATGTGCCTCATGACTGCTAATATCTAAATCCTTATTTTCAACGCCATCCGGTTTTACTATAATAGCTGGTGAAAAATCAGCTATCCGGCTTTTCACAAAATCCCTAGCTTCTTTTTCCATACCATAATCGCTTGTCGGGCTAAAACTATCCTCCGTATAACCATCCAGCGAACATGTCAGTATATTTGACGGAGAGAACAGAAGTATCGTATTTCTTTTCCGCTCATCTATTTCTCTTTGCTCCTGCCGCTCTCGCTCCTTTTCAAGTTCTATTCGTTTTTCTTCTTCATCCTTCTGCTTTGCCTTCAATTCTTCCTGTATATGCCGGTACTCCTGCTCCGCCCGTCTATGTATCTTTCTCATATCTTCTAACAGTTCCTGGCAAATAACAAGAGCCTGTTTACTACCCTCACTCACCATTACTTTCCTGACCACAGGAAGACACAGCGTTTCCATCTTCTCGTTTTCGTTTTTTGCTTCAGTCAAATCTATCAAATCTATGATATTCTGATCTGTTGTCAGGTCATATATCCGATAAATAATCCTGCCATACTCTGAACACTCAGACTGCGCAGTCCCATAGTCCGCTTCATCCTTAATATATAGCGGCAGACATGATATATCCTGCAAAACCTCCCTTGCAAAATCATCCGGAGATATTTTTATATCTGACAGTCCAAGTCTCCTTATCGCTGATTCTAAATATATAGTCTCAAACTCACAGTTCCCGCCTGTAATAGCATAGATATCCGATACGATCTGCAATACCTTCTTTGTATCAGTATAAGAATTGTAATTTTTTTCTATCATATACTGATCCCATTTCATCAGCTCCTGGTCTATTTTCATTTCTCCAATATAATTCTTATGATCATTAACTTTTTGAAGAAGAAACTTGACACAGTACTGCATAAAAATACTGTCTTCTTGCTGTCTTTTACTCAACTCGCTGATCAGACGGGTTAAATCAGTCAGTCTTGTTAAGATTTTCTTTTCAATCCTGATTGTAATTCCATGTAAAAGCTGATAATTATCCCTGATCCTGCGTTTACACTTGCTTTCTATTCTAAAGATTATATTGAAAATTTTTTCAGCTCCATGCGCATCTAATTTTTTTAAATAGATATCATTTGTCCGCAGAATCATTTCGCACTCACACAACAGTTGAACCAGATCATCTTCCGTGTACTCTGCCAACATTTCATCAAGCGCTTCTTCAAAATCCTTATCTAAATATTCCTTATCATTCTCTGCTAATGCTGTCGTTCTCATAAATCTCTTTCCGTCCTCAGTTCTTTCGTATTCTTCCATCAGTCTGACTGCCTCACATTGCAGCCTCTTTTTGATGTCATTATATATCCGTTCCTTTTCAAGTGTATCTGATAATATCCTGCGTAATTCCTGTTCCGAATCGATGTTATTTTTTATCCGTAGAAAGAGAGGATAATTTTCCTCATATCCCATTTCAATCCGCTTTTTGGCTCCCTCGGCCGTAAAATCAAACATACCGTCAGCATCAGCCTGCCTGCCCAGATTGCCTTCCGGAAATATTTCATACAAAATGGCTTTAGGAAACTCTTCCCGTCTGACGGGTTTGTCCATCGTTGTTAAATGTACAATAAGGATGACCTCACATTTATCTACCTCATACAACGGCTTTACCGGGACATTGTCGCCGTGGAACAACCCCGCTCCGCCATCGAGATATTTATACCCCTCAATCTCTTCCTGCGGAAAAACAAAAGGCATTGCGGAAGTCGCTAAAATAATTTGCTTTCTCGTCTTGTCATCATCGGCATATTTCAGGTTAAAGTATTCTATATGCCTGTCTACATATTTATATGTAACCTTTTCCCCTAATGGTGTTGTGCGCCGAACCTCCTCCGTATTTTTACCCGGTTTCTCCGTCCGCACACAAGTCAGCCAGCAATGATACCTGCTTTGCTCAAAGCAACTCATATCTAAACTGTCATCAATGATCTTTCCCAGCCCGTCCCTCTCAAAAAAAGATACTCTCTGAAAACCATGCTCGCTTTCAAACTTAGGCGTCAGGATTTTTTTCATGCAGAGGGACTTCCAGATATTCTCCGCCAGTTCCAGATTATTTTGAATAAACAGCGCGGCATTTAATCCGCCAACAGAAGAGCCTGATACAGATGTAATATATCTTTCCAATCCTGCCTTACGCAAAGCCTTCCATACCCCTATCTGATAAGCGCCCCTGCCTCCACCGCCTGCCAGAACAAGTCCGATCTTTTTCATTTGCAAGCTCTCCTATGTTTATTTTCTCTGTAATTTTATATGCTCATCATCTTTTTCTACGATTTTGTACCTATCCCGTAAGGTATTTAATACTCCAATTCCTCCGGCAGTAACACCTATCGTAATCGCTGTCGCTGTTGCTGATCCTAAAGTTGTCGCCGCCACCGTTGTTGCTGTCGCTGTTGCCGCTACACTACTGACCGCCGTTACAGCACCTCCCACTGGCGTAGCTCCTACCGTAGTTCCTGCAATGGCTGCCGGTGCAGCTATACAAATAGCTATTGCCACTCCCAGCGCAACAGCACATACACCCCATACCGCTTTTCCCACCGCCTTTATACGAAAAACTTTATTTTTCAGATCTCCTTCGATGACAATAAATTCTTCCTTATCTTTTATTGCTTTACTCAATTCCTCCGGAGTCTTACAATTCACACTCATAATATCTGCCATCCATTCCCTTAAAAATGTTTGAATAATATTATACCGAAAATCCCACTATGGTTGGTCTACTGCCAGTATACATTTTCAACTCGGTTTTCCTATATATTATTCCATTCTTCAGCTTCAATACGTATGCCTACAATCTCATTCCCATCGTTCATCACAGCAGCATCTCCTGTTTTTCCAAACATTACGTTTGGCTTTTATAGCAGATTTTTCAAAACCGGTAATCTGCGCATGCCTGACACCAGAACATTTCCCAGCAGGAACACTACAAGGAGCCAGACACAGCATGCCGGCACCGCGCTGATATGCGGCGCACTCCACTCCCATATAAAAGCTGTCAGATTGCGCAGATAATCCTCGGTCAGATAGATCCCGAACACATTGCTTCCACACCACAATATAAAATAATGCAGTGCCGTATTATTCCATATATCTTTTTCACCCATATAGCGGTTCAGATAATAAACAGCTATTGCCAGCAGCATGACCAGACTTCCCAATTCCTCCACTCCGTGCTGCCTACAGCTCCAACAGTAAAGGACTGATATCGCAATCACCACCTGTCCTATCCCCAGTCCCAATCCACATTTTCCGCTCTGTCTCAATATTGGACAGTTCTCCATCAAGTATCCCAGGATAAAACAGGATACGGAATCTTGAAAATGCAGATCGATCACAAAACCAACTCCTAGATGTGCATAAGAAATATCATTCAAGACATTCCATCCTACCACCAGAATAAACAAGATCCCCGCTTCCTGTTCTGTCAGATTCTGTGCCAGCTTCCTCAGAAACGGCAAAACAAGCAGTATTCCCAGATATTCATATAAAAACCAATACGGGAGAAAGAGTTCCTGCGTATAAAGGCGATGGAAAAATTCTCCCGCGTGGACTCCGCCTCCCTTCCCTACACATAAATAAAAGTATCTGATCACAGAAAATATGACCAATACACTCGCAAAACGGGGGATTCTTTTTCCATACACTTTCTTCCATGACTCTTTTTTAGATAATAAAAGCGCACCAGAGACCATCCAGAACAGGGGTACTCCGATACTACTGATAATTTTTCCAGTCATAGATGTCACATACACCCAGGTGCTTTCAGTATACATCCATGCTTCTGCTCCCCGTCCGCCCGTATGCTGGTACATAATACAGAAAACCGCTATGATACGGCAGGTTTCCAAATATACAATTTTTTCTTTACTCCGTCCTGTCCCATGATCAGACATATTCTCTTTTGTACTTCCTACCCCAATTCTTTATCTTCATTCCCAGATCACGTTAAGATGCCCTGATAAGCTGGTGCAGATCTAAATGTGTCATCCATCTGTCTTCCACTGCTCTGGAACTCATATTCCGCTTAAAATAGTAATTAAATATTTATTTTTTCTTTTTCGCCTATAATAACTCATGCGCCTATACAATCCATTCTATCATAGCTCATTCGCCTATACAATAATAATGTCAAAACTTTTAGACGAGGTGATCAGAATGGATTATGTATTATTGGGACAGAAGATCCGTGCGGCCCGCGTGTCAGCCGGACTATCGCAGGAACAGTTGGCTGAAATGGTAGGGCTTACCAGCCAGCATATCTCCCATACGGAAGTTGCTTCTACCAAGATCAGCCTCCCCTCTCTCATAAAGATCGCCAATGCCCTGCATACCAGTGTGGACAGGCTGCTTTCCGACAGCATCCACGATTCCAAATCCTATCTGACGGAAGATGTACAGGCAGTCTTTTCCGACTGTGATCCCGATGAAATGTATGTCATGCTGGAAGCCGCAAATGCTGTCAAAAAATCTATCCGTGTACGGAAATTAAAGCGTACGGACTGAATGGGATTATCAGAGCCATTCAAAATCCCCGTCCTGCAGCCAAAGCACATTATCGTTTTTAAGCGGCAGCGCCACATCGCAGATCAGTGTCCCGAAGAAATTCACCATGATACTGCGCCTTACCCTTGACGGCTCCCCCTGGCTCTCATCATCATCGGCAACTTCATACTGATATCTGCCCTCTGGCACTGTACTCCTGTCTATACGCATATCGCTGAAATCGCATGGGATGCCGCATACACTGACCTGTTGAAATCTCTCTGTCCTGTAATCAATCACCTTGAAATACCTCCCTGTTCACTTCTCACATACAAAACCGTCATTATACACCCTGTAAGTGACCACATCACCGCCAATGCGCCCAACGATCTCAACAAAATCCGATGCAGAAACCGTTTCCAGAATATAATCCAGACGTTCCCGAACCTTGTCCTGAGCCTTCCTGATTCTTTCCGCTGTATCCTTTGCCATATCTCCCTCCAATTTACCCGCATAACCTCCAAAACGGGCAACAAAAAAATCCCCATGCCACAACCGACATAGGGATTATCTTAAAATTTTCTACTTGTCTATATGTACTTTTTATCCATATTCAGTTTCCCCCGGCAATACACTACCTCAGATGGAGCTCGTCTGTAAAAATCCCCTCATAATCCTGTAATTCATGGAACATCCCGTCAACAATGACTGTGTCATCCTGTATCCGGTACAACATTACAAACTTATGCTTCGCAAACTTTATTTTCCTGTATCCATGCTTTTCCAGTATGGGATTATCACATATCTTCAGGGAATCCGCCGCCATGGATAACCGTTTCTTTGTCTCTCTGGCATCCGCAAGAATCGCCTTCGCCGCCTGTCTGTTTCCCAACGTCTCTATCGTATAAAAAACATACCTATCCAGCCTGCGCTTTGCAGGCGGCATAATGATAACTTTATAACCCATATCTGTCACCGATCTCATCAAGGACTTTATCGAGATCTTCCCCTTCGCCCGCCAGATAACATGCCCTCGACTCAGCCAGTTCCGCTAATATCTCATCACTGCGTAACGGTCTGTATGGATTATCCGTACAAAAATTGGTCAGCAGATAACTCTGTATCTCTTCCTGCCGTTCTTCCGGTATCGTTAATAACAATGCCAGATTCGCTTCCAATGTACTCATATATGAACTTCCTCCATCCTGTCTGTCTGATTTTTCCTGAACAATCTTATTATAACAGGAAATCACAAAATTAACACTGATTTTATGAAAGCCACTGCAACGGGAACAAAAGCAACATATCCGCTATCATTGATTGCAGATATGCTGCTCTCCCAAAGAAAATCACTGAAAATGCAACAGATCACTTGCACCTATCAACATATCCGCAAGCAGTTTCCATGACCCACGATCCGTTGAGATGCCTATCCATATCCATGCTTTCCCGTCTCTAATACTATGACTGCTATACATTTTAGGCGATAAGGTCAAGGACACCGTTAAGCTCCTGCGGCAGCTCCCCACAGGCTTCTGGCAGTTCCGTTACGGCTGGTTCCATTTCACTCCTTTTCACCGGAACACCTACCGTTCCTATCCCCGCCAATAATGCGCCCACCAGCTTCATGCCCTGCGTCTGCATTTCCTCCCGTACCGCCGACAACATCTGCGCATGAAATTCCTGCCTTGCCGCTATCTCCATCTTTACACGAAAATGCTCTTCCAGCGCCCTTTTGACATACGCCGTCAGCGAAGCGGAACTCCCGGCGGCTTCCGCAAGTCTCATGTACAGGTCACAGTCCGATTCATCTGCCATGTTAAAACGAAGGAACACAGACCTCTGCTTTCCCGCCATCACGCCACCTTCTTTCCCATCATCTGCCCCGCAAGGAACTCATAGCCTTTCGCATTGGCGCAAAGGTCGCAGTCATAGGCGGTGTGGCTCCGATATTTTCCCGCATGGTCGCGGGCCATCAACGCACCGCCGCCCACATAGATGAGGTTGGTATAATCCATGTCATAACCGCGCTCCGCAAGTTCCAGTTCCAGCGAACAGATCTTCTCCCTCATCATCCCGTTTATCAGTTCCGCATATACAATAGGAAGGTGACTTTCTTCTTTTAACAATACCTTCATCACTTCATGCTCCGGTATGTCCTTCCCCGTCTGCACTTTCATATCCCGTTGGATCTCCTTCATCCACTTGACCATCGCCTTTTCGATCGTGATGGACTTACTCTCCATCGGGAACCCGTTCTGCACATAGACCACATCTGTTGTCTTGCTCCCGATATCCACTATCAGGTAATCGCCTTTCATGTTACCAAGTCTTGAAGCGACCGCGGAATAACACTGCGGGCAGACGACCACCTTTGCAATCGTCACGAAATAATCCGTACCCTCATAGGAAAAGTCCAACACATTCTGCCTGTTGTAATAATCGATCAGTTTCAGCTTGTCCCTGCCATAGTTGGAAAAGGGCAGCCCCGTCACAAGTATGATCTCTGCTTTGCAAAGTCCTTCTTTCCGCAGTTCCATAGCGATACCTGCCATAGTGCGGAGCCTTGCCGTATCATCCGACACCTTATCCTCCGTGATCGCCGCCCTGCCTTCCCCGACCTTGAAGTATTCCCCGTCATAGAACAGGGAATTTTCCTGTAAAGTCGGTTCTGCGCTCCCCAGCATATGTACGCCGTTGTCAAATATGAAGTTCGCTGTCTTGCCAAGCTGATAACCGTCATCAAAACCTATGATATATCTCCCATCATCCAGTCTGATCATATTTTCCTCCGCTCCTATTTCGTCATGCCGGGATCATGTCAAGGAACTCCTGCTCCGTCAGCACGGGGATACCAAGCTCCCTTGCCTTTGCCAGTTTGCTGCCCGGCTTTTCCCCGCAGATCAGGTAGTCTGTCTTACGGGTGACCGAACTTCCCGCTGTCGCCCCAAGGCTGGTGATCCGGCTGTTGATACCGTCACGAGTAAAATGCGCAAGTTTTCCTGTCGCCACCACTGTACATCCTGCAAACGGATTGTTCTCTGTCCTGTTTTTCATACTCTCTTCCTCTCTTTCCTCAAAATGTAATTCTTTCTGTAACGTTTTCCAAAGCCTCAGGTTATCCCAGTCATGGAACCACTCCCGGATGCTCCGGCTCATCTTTTCCCCGAACTCCGGCAGGGATGTGAAGTCAAAGCAGTCCACCGCCGCTTTTGCAAACTCCTGCAGGTTTCCCTTGAAAAAGCTGTCCAGCGCCCTTCCCGCCGTCCTGCCTATTAACGGGATATCCATTGCCACCACATACCTCACAAAAGTCGTATGGCGGCTCTTCTCAATGGATTCCTGCATCTTTTCATAAGACCGCTCCCCGAAACCCTCCATGCGAATGATCTCCCCGCGGTAATGGTCCAGATGGTAAAAGTCCTGACAGGTATGGAGGAATCCTTTTTCAATAAACCTATCGATGACCGCTTCTGAGATGCCGGAAATGTCCATTGCTTTTTTCCCCGCAAAATGCACCAGTTTCCGCAGGAGCTGGTTCCGGCAGTCCAGATTGTCACAATGAAGCGTCTCGATAATGCGCCCGCCGCTGCCCTTCCTCGCATAGATCCTTACCGGCTTTCCGCAGCAAGGGCATTTCCCCGGTATCATGCCCTTCTCATAATGCCCCCTGTCAAGGTTGTCCTCGATATGGGGGATGATCATGTTCCGCTTGGACACCAGTATCCGGCACCCCGGATGCAGCTCCAGATCCTTGATAAAGGAAATGTTGTGAAGGCTTGCCCTTGTTACACGGCAGCCGTCGATCTCCACCGCGTCAAACACAGCCACCGGCGCGATCTCCCCGGAACGTCCGGGTGTCCATTCCACAGACTTAAAGACCGTCTCCTGCACTTCATCCTCAAACTTATAGGCGATACCGTCCTTGTAATGATGCCCGGTCCTCCCACATCCCTTGGAATAGGAGAGGCTGTCGTAACGGAGTACCATGCCGTCTATCGGCAATCCTTTGTCTTCTGCAGTATTCTTCAGATCACGGATTCCCTTTTCCAGTTCTTCCATGGAAACCTTTGTTGTGTACGGCAGGAACGGACATACTTCAAATCCCAGCGGCCGCAGAGTTTCCAGTAACTTCCCGCGGCTGTCCGCGATCTTGCCGAATCCCTCCATCCCTTCGATCACGTTGAAGGCATAGAAATGGATATGCCGCTTTCTGCAGGCGGCAGGATATAAAAGCCTGATGGAGCCGGCGGCAAGGTTCCTCGCATTACATGCCTCTTTCCTGCCATCGGATACTTCCCATTTTATCTCCTCAAAGTCGTCCCGATGGATGATACCTTCCCCGGTCACCACCAGCCTGCCCTTATAAGGGATGGAGACCGGCACGTTATAAAACGCGGGGATGTTATGGGTGACCAGCTCCCCTGTCTCCCCGTCCCCTCTGGTGGATGCCTCCACTAACCGCCCGTTCTCGTAACAGATCTTCACGGTAAGCCCGTCCAGTTTTAACATCAGGAGGGACGCCGACCTACCCGCCATTTCCAGAAGCTCCTCCATCTGTTTCGTCTTGTCAAGACTCAACAGCGGGATTGGGTGCTCCACCTTTTTTAGCGAGCTGACAGGTGCAGCGCCTACCGTCTGTGTGGGAGAATTGCTCAGGATGATGCCTGTCTGCTTCTCCAGTTCCTGCAGTTCATCAAAGAGATGGTCGTATACCGCATCCGATACACTTGGCGCCGCAAGGTTGTAATATTCATGCCTGTAGCGGTTCAGCTTTGTGACCAGTGCCGTGACCTTTTCGGCATCTCCCGCCTGTGTTCCTTTCCGGATCTTTTTCATAAACTCACGCTCCTTTCTTTTTCAGATCCTTACAGAAAGAACCCCATGCCATGAACGGCACGGGGTTCTTTATTGTATCATGATAATAATATATATCTACAATAATATCTCATATGTTTTATCACTTTCAAAATTCAAACAATCCATATCTGCTGTTTGTTCAACACTATTTCTAT
>Ga0137308_102888_pt1 | contig 10015 bp, 9 predicted proteins | sample Inofrocosms_June_FD_97181 | JGI IMG/M metagenome (GOLD analysis project Ga0137308, IMG submission 97181) | Mouse cecal microbial communities from Vienna, Austria - N-Acetylneuraminic and N-Acetylglucosamine D2O microcosms_June | ecosystem: Host-associated > Mammals > Digestive system > Large...
GCTTCAAGTTCCCTTGTGACAATGCCCTTTCTTGCAGCTTCCATCTGAGTAGCATACTCTTTTATTATAGTATCCTGTTTTATTGTATTATCCCGTTTTATTGTATCATCCTTTTTCATTTTATATTAATCCTTTCCATTATTTACTTTACTGCTTTTGCCGCAGCTTATCACGCCATCATCTCTTTGCTGTCACAGAAAATCATTTCTTATTTCCTGTAACAAAATATTTTCAAATTTTGGATAATTGTTTTCTACAAAACAAAAAATCCCTGCAAATCATCTGCGATTCTGTTTTCTATTAACATCGCCTGTTCTCTGTTCTCTGCACTGACTGAGATATATGCCTTCAGTTTTGGCTCCGTACCAGACGGGCGAATTACCACAGAACAATTTTTTTCTAAAAGAAACTTCAATACATCCGATTTTGGCAGACCATCAAGTCCCTTTGAATAATCCAGACAGGTATGGACCTTCTTTCCTCCTATGCTTTCCAGTCCGCTGCGAAATTTCTGCATAATCTCCTGCATTTTTAAAAATCCCTGTGCGCCCTCAAACTCATAAGAATGAAGTGTATTCAGACAGAAACCATATTGGCGATACAGCTCGCTGAGCTTTTCTGTCAGGCTGATTCCCAAAGAAGCATACCATGCGAACATCTCACAAATCAGAAATGCTCCGTTTACCGCATCCTTGTCTCTGACATATGTACCAGACAGATAACCATAACTTTCCTCAAAGCCGAAGATATATGAATCCTCTTTTCCTTCGTTTTCCAGAAATCCAATCTGCTCCCCGATAAATTTAAAACCTGTCAGTACATTAACTGTCTGCACTCCATAATGTGCGGCAATGCGTTCTCCCATATCTGTTGTTACAATAGTTTTCACAAGCATCGGTGCTTCCGGCATGGTTTTCAGAGCCTGACGTCTGGAACAGATATAATCCAGCAGAAGAATTCCTGTTTCATTTCCTGACAAAAGCACATACTCTCCTGAAGAATCTTTTACCGCGATTCCCACACGGTCACAATCGGGGTCTGTGGCAAGCAATAAATCAGCATTATGCTCTCTGGCATATTTCATGCCAAGCTCCATTGCTTCACGAATCTCAGGATTTGGATAAGGGCAGGTTGGAAAAGTGCCGTCAGGCTGCTCCTGTTCCTTTACTACGGTAATATTTTGATAACCGGATTCCTTTAATGTGCGAAGAACAGGCAAAAGCCCTGTACCATTCAGAGGTGAATATATAATTGCCACATTTTTATCAATCTTTGCATCCCCAAGTACAGACTGCTTTTTTACAGCCTCGACAAAATCAGTATATACCTGCTCTGGAATATACTGAATGATACCTGTTTTTACGCCCTCGGAAAATGCCAAATTTTTCACATCGGAAAAAATATCCAGTTTCTCTATCTCTGCCAGAATTTCGGCCGCTGCCTCTGTGGTAATCTGGCAGCCGTCTGCGTTGTATACTTTATAACCATTATATTTTGAAGGATTATGGGAAGCCGTTACCATAATTCCCGCCGCGCAGTGAAGGCGTCTCACTGCAAAGGACAGGCAGGGTGTAGGCATAAGCTGTGAATATATATGTACTTTAATTCCGTTTGCAGCAAACACTCCGCTGGCAACTTCGGCAAACAGCTTGGATTTTATGCGTGAATCGTAGCTGACAGCGATTTTTTGATGCTCCTTCGGAAACTTTTTCACTATATAGTCGGCAAGGCCCTGTGAAGCCTTTGCGACAGTATGAATATTCATACGATTGGTGCCCGCGCCAATCACTCCTCTTAATCCCCCTGTTCCAAAAGCAAGGTTCCGGTAAAAGGCTTCCTCTATTTTTTCCTCATCTCCTGCCATTTTTTTCAGTTCTTTTATTACATCAGCATCAGAAAATGCATGTTCTGTCCATAGCTGATATTGTTCCAAAATTTTATTTTCCATTGTCTTTTCTCCTTAATTTGCCGCCAAGAATACTGGCAGACAAAGTTTTCACATACTAATCTTACCATAGAGAAAGAGATTTATCAATTTTTTTCTTTCATCAAATTTTATAATTGGACATGTAACAGCAAAAAGAAGTAAAACAATTTTTCCAGTTTATAAAAACAAGTGAAATAATACAAGAAAGAGAAGTTATGAAAATACAGAATTTGATTGTAATTGAAAATGGTTTTGATTTGGTGCATGGGATTCAAAGTAAATATTCTGATTTTCATAAATATTTAACAGAGTATAAAGAAATCCATGGAATATAATCCGAATTTTTTTATAAAGAAAAAAGAAAAATGTTAGAAGATTTTGTAAGAAAATATCTATATGTTCTTGGACATTTTCTGTCAAAGGTTGACTTTAACTATTTTTTAAAAATCAAAAGAAATTCCAAACCAGACTGTAATTCAAAATCTGATTTGGAGCATGCAGAGAAACTTGCGAAAAGTCTTGATATAGATAATTATTATATAATTTAGATTTAAGATTTTTTCTAGTACCTTTTTATAATAAAGTAAAAATAATGAGCTTGTCAGCAAAAAAATTCTTTAGTTTTTTTCTGATTTTTTTATAAATAGGTATATATGTATATTTTTTTAAAACTTTACTAAATGGCTTTGTATCCAGCTCCCTTAGAAAATCCAGACTTTTATCCGAAATTTTAACTGATTTATCAAAATAGGTATTTCCCTTAAATATCTCGTCAAAATTCCTCTCAAAAACCTTCATTTGAGGTTTTGCCTGCTCAAACAATTCTTCTCCTCTTCTATTATTTAGCAAAATCATAGAAGCTCCTTTGTCGTCATCCAGTTTCTTTTCCAGTCCCCAAAAATCTGCCAGTGTAATATCTGCTCTTCTTGGAATTCCTTTGAACTGGCACTCCCCGCAACAGGGTCTCATATACAGGTTATAGCTTAGATAACCCTCCATAAATAAATTATCCTTCTGTTCAAACACCAGAGATTCACCATTTTCAAAATCAATTCTGGTACATCTTGGCGATTTCTTCCATCCCTCTTTTTTATATTTAAACCAGACCTTTACCACTTTGCTTCCCATATTTTTTTCTATTTCTGAAAGCCATGCTTTATATGCTTTCGGCGAATTTACTCCTCTGCATATAAAATCAATTGTGACAAGATTTGAATATTCCTTTTCAAGATAGGTATACAATCCTGATACCTGACAGGGACAGCCACAAAAAACCACACTCTTTCCTGAATTTAGATAGTTCTTTATTTCACGAAATACATATCCCATACTGCTTTGTATATATTTCGACTGCCTTATTTTTTTCAATTCGTTTGTGTGTTTTATCACAATATGCCTTACCAAATTTTCTTTCTCATACTCTGCACCAATCACCACACCATCTTTTTGCAGAATCACTTTTGCTAACTCTGAAAATGCCCCTCCTGAAGTACTGTGAAATCGAATGTCTTCCTCCCTGCTCCACGCCGCATAGGTTTTGGGAATAGTATGGTTACCGTTTTCCTTTGACATACGTTTAAGACATGTTTGTTCACATGCTTTACAGTGTATGCATACATTTTTATCTATTACAGGATATTCAAAACCATTGCTGTCTGACTGCATTTCTATGGCATTCACTGGACAAATATTTGCGCATGAGGCACAGCCTGTACACTGATTTTTTTCAATCCACAAAACCATAATTACCTCCATGTATCATTTTGTCTTACAATTCTTGCCGGATTTCCCGCTACTGTTACATTGGGCGGTACATCTTTTGTCACTACTGAACCTGCGGCAATAATCGAATTTTCTCCAATTGTAACACCTTTTAAAATAATGACTTTGCTTCCAATCCATACATGATTGCCTATTTTTACAGGTTTTCCTAAGTCCTCAATCCCATTGACAGAATGTCCATCACAGTCCATAATCAACACATCATGTGCAATTGCAACGTCATATCCAATACTGATTTTATTCTTACATCTGATTTTTGTATCTGAATTACAAAAACCTGAACCCAGCTCCAGTCGCCCGCCATCAAATATTTGTATATCACATCCATAATAAAACCTAAAAATATCTTCTACACATAACTCTGATTTTCTTCCCATTCGAAGCAATGTGCTTCTTTTGTAACCTCTTTTATGCTTATCACCTAAAACCAGACGATTTTTTATATAAATAACAGATGAACTGCATTTATCGATTTTTGCATTTTTTAACCACAGTTTCGGAATTCGCTTTTTTAATATATTTCTCATATTTTTCCCTTTATTTTAATTTTTCCCTTACTTGATATGGTTTCCAAGATTGCAGGCAATAATTTCTCCATTAATACATCTTGCACAATCACTGATTAGAAATCCTGCAACTTCTGCAATTTCCTCTGCCCGAAGAATTCGTTTACCTGTGACAGGAGCATGATACAGATTTGATTCAGGGTCAACAAAATTAATGTCTGTTGCCGTTATTCCCGGCGCAACTGCATTAATACGGATTCCGTTTGCTGCATATTTCTTTGCAAGCCCCTTTACTAGACTGTTTAATCCCGCCTTTGTTATTCCATAAAGATGTGTATCTGACATAATTCCGCGCTCAGACGTAACAAACAATAATGTTCCAGCTTTTTTATTTTCCAAAAAATGTTTTATCACCTGCTGCGATAGAATATATGCTCCCTTCAGATTAACATTGAAAATATTCTCATAATCTTCTTCTGTATATTTAACAAAATCCTTTTCAAAAAAAATTCCTGCATTGCTGACCACAATATCTAATGAACTATGAAATAGTCCAAGTATTTCATAGAAATTCTTCTCTATATTTTCAATATCGCCAATATCAAATACTGCTGTTTTACATTTTTCTTTCCCCAGTTTTTTTCCTGCAGCAAGAAGCTTTTCTTCCTTTCTTCCTGTAATACAGACTGAACCTCCTCCTGACAGACATTTTTGCGCTACGGCATATCCGATTCCGCTGCTTCCTCCGGTAATCAGAATATTTTTTCCCGCATATAAATTGTTTTCTGTACAGCTTGTTATATTTACATATGTCTTATTTTCGGGAATACCCTTAAAAATATATTTTATACTGCGTTTTACAAAATCTTTTGTTCCCATTGCATACCTCCAGTAAATCAGTAATTATCACTAAAATATTGTTTATAAAGTATTTCAGGTATTTTCTCTTTATTATTAAAATTTAAAGTATATATTTTATCACCAAAGGTTGGAATCATATGTATATTTCCTTTCCTGTCTGTGAATCCTCCTGCACACTTTGCTTTCTGCCTATCATTAATAACAGCAACTTTTTTCAATTCACATTTCACTACATCATATTCCCAAAATATTTCTCCATCGCCCACAATTCCATAAATTTTTCCATTTATTCCAAGCTTTGTTCCATAACAGCCAAAATACGTCTCCATATAAAGCATCTCAACATAATTTTTCCTTACATCAATTTTTAAAATTCCATTATACAGCGAAAAACCATAAATATTGCCATCCACTGAAACCACAGCATGAAAAACCATACATTCAGAAAGAAATTTTCCAATAAAAACAAATTTTTCTGTTGGAGGATAAAACATTATCACTCTTTCATTTCTCTCCGGCAAAAAATAGACATATCCATTTGGATGCACCACAGAAGCGCAATAGCGCAGCTTATTATAAAAACCATGCAGCAGTTTTATTTTATGGACCTGCCATGAAACTGTATTTATTGCCAGAAGATGATTTGTATTTCTTGGGGGCTGGTATATTATCCCATTCTTACAAAGAACACCTCCATAATGATGTTCTCCTTTATAATTTATAGAAATATCTATTTCTTCTGCCTCTAATTTCTGACAGTCTATCCGAAGCACTTTATTACATGCTCTTGGAAATGCAAACACATATGGACCTTTTTGTCCTCCACCGCTCCATTTAAATTTCTCTTCTGACAGCAGCCCCCATTTTTTATATTCCAAAGTATCAGTATTAAACAGAATAATTTGACGGCTGGAATTAGGAATACAACAAGCAGTGGTTTCATTTATTAAAACTCCGCCTACATACTTTCCTTCTCTATAATCTTTGATTTCTGTATGCAAAATATCTTTTACCATTAAATTTTGAAATCTGTCTGTAAATTCTTGCAAAGCACTTAATGAATTTTCCCAATTCTTTTCAGGTACACATTTTATCTTATAAAAAAAGTTATGCATAAATAAAAACATTATCATTTTTCTTTTTATGCCCTTTATATGTCCTATGATTCTTCTTAACATAATAATACTTTCTATCTTCTTATTGTTTTGATTTTAAAATATATTATTCTCATTACAGTCCTGATTTCTTTTCTTTCCAGCTCAAGAGCTGATGTAATAAGGAAACTTCCTGCTCCAAATAAAAAGCCATATTTTACAAAATTCATCCATGAGTTCACTACAAGATTCACAGATATAAAATAAAATAATCCTGTCACAACAAAACAAACTGATATATGCCGAAATATAATCTTTAAAAAAATACTCATTTTTATTTTGAGATATCTTCCAGCAAAATATGGCGCTGTCCAGAAGTGAACAATAAGATTTAATACAGTAGTAGTTCCTACTACTGCATATCCACCCAATTTAGTATTTGCAATTAATAAAAACATAGAAATAACATTTAATACACCACTGCATATGGTAATCCAGCATACAGCCTTCAGATTATCTGTTAAGGTATATACATAAAACAATGGTCTTACCACAGTGACCAGAATATCTCCAATAATCACAATTACTGTCAAGGTGAATATTCTTGAATTATCCTGACCTGGAATCCACAGCTCCAGAAAATTCTTTCCAAGAACAACAAAACAGACAAAAAAAACATTTCCTGCAATTGCTACACTTTTCATGGCAACCTTTAAATAATCCACCAGCCTTTCTGTTTCTCCTTTTGCATAAGCCTCCAGTTGCTTTGGCTGAAATGCACTGACCATAACATTCGTAAATAACGTCATTAATCTTCCTATCATCTTTGATATGGAAACCTGTCCCATCACAACGCCTGACAATAGTTTATTACAGACAAGCAGGTCCAGTCCTGAATTCAGCATATTTCCAATATTATTAATCGAATTCCATATTCCCGATGAAAGAAGTTTTTTCACTTTTTCAAAAGAAAAATCTTTTTTATGAATCTGCAGCTCTGGTGTCAGATATTTTGTACAATGTAAATTCATCCATAAATTTACTATCGCAGCAACAAGACTTCCAGCTGCCATATAATAAACATGAATTTTTGTGAAATAAATCAGTCCTGCCAGTGTGAAAGCGTTAATAAGGGCTGATATACCACTGTTTCTGTAAGTAATACTTGTTTTATTTTTTATAAAGGCACTGACTGAAAAAACGGTCCCTGTCACATTGATACACCATTTCAAAAGAACCAGAAAAAATAACAATTTTACATCTGAAACCAGATTGTCTGAAATATTTAAAATAAACTGTAATTTCCATACCATTGCCGAACATGGTACAAACAAAAGAACTGCCAGTATCAAATCTGCCACTGCTACGGAACTGTAAAATTTATTTGCCTCTTTATAATTCCCGTTATGATATTCGATTGCAATATATCTGGCAGCAAAAGCATTGAGTGCTACTGTAATAATATCTATATAGGTAACACATGTATTCGCCAAATCTACAAAGCCATTCGCCTCAATACCAATATTTCGGGTAATTACTGGTGTTAAAATAATATTTATAAGTGCAGTAATTAAAATAGAAATGCCATTCCAAATAATATTTTTTATAATCTGTTTCCCAGAATCAGTATTCATATAATGCTCTTTCTAAAAACTTTATGGAATCTGCGCGCAGAATATCCAGCTTTTTATCAATAGTTTCAAAATCAATTTGTTTATCTGCTGTTTCGGACTGGCTTTTTTTATTGTTTTGATTTATCATTCTATCCTCTAGCGACAAACTGCTTAAAAAATCCTTCATTCGTCCATTCATACTTCCATTCTCATTTTCACTTTCCCTTAAATATACTAGAAATTTTTTATGAAAAAGAACAGAAAACACTGTTCCATGAAAAGAATCTGTCAGTACGATTGCTGCATTTTGAATCAACCATAAAAATTCTTCCGGTCCTACCCCTCCGCATACGAAATTTTGTTTATGCCTGTAATCACGTTTATTATACTGCATTTTGTTATAAGGAATGTTCAAAATTTTCAGTCCCGTGGTTTTTGCATAAGAATATGCTCTGTTCCATTCATTATCAGATTCACCCAGAAAATATAAAAGAACATATGATTCTGCCGTTATGCCGTTTACAGGAAAAGCTAAATTGGTCCAACTTTCCTGATACAGCAATGTCGGGTCAAGGACTACTTTACAAATATCTTTTCCCATAAGATTGTCTATGATAGTTTTTGCACCTTTTTCTCTGACAGAAACAACGTCAAACCTTTTTAAAAATGATTTCATAAAACGGCTGTATTCATCTGTGATAGAATCTGCACCTATACTTGCCGCATAAGAAATTTTTCCTTTTTCATCAGGAACAAAAGATAAAAAGGTCTCTGCTCTTCCTGATACCGGACTGAATACCTGGTCGGAGCCTGTGATAAATAAATCATATTTGTCGATAAGCTGTGAAATGGTATCTGAAGTATATACAATATCTGTTTTCCTGATATTTTTCTCAATAAAAGAATCAAACTTTTTGATTTTTTTCTGCAATTCATTTATGCATAACAGGGAATTCAGTTTATTTTTGATACGATTTTTTAAAGAAGTAAGAAATGTTATAAAGTTATTTTTATAAGAATTATTTTTATTCTTTGCTTCTGGTACAAACATCTTCATCGTCTGTCTATTCATAGATATCACATCACAGTTATAACCTAGCTTTTCAATTTCCTTTTGAAGTGCATATGCCTGTAATACTCCTCCATAGTTATAATTATGGTAAAACAGAGTAATAATTGCGATTTTTTTCATAAAATGAATCCTTCTTATTTTAGATATTGTATATTTTATTACTTTATATTCTTATATGCTTCGACTATCTTTTTACCTATCAGATTCCAGTTTAACTCTGTATCTGCAAATTCCTTTGCCAAAATCCCCAGACTTTTCAATTCATCTTTTCTGTTTACTGCATTATTTATCTGTATCATTAATTCTCTTTTTTCACTTTCCGGACTGTTGTAATCATATGAAAAAACAAAATCTTTCTCTTTTATGTCCAGAACATAGCCAAATTCAGGTATAATAACTGGTTTTCCATTAGAAAATGCCTGAATCATGGCACCTGAATTTTGCATGCTTATTTTATCATAGGGCAATATTACGATATCACATAAGGAAAAAATGGTGGAAATTTCTTCTTCGGGAATAAATCTTTCATCTAAAACCACATTTGATAATTGATTACATTGTAAACGGATTTTATTTTGTATATGTGTCTCCATGTTTTTATCCATTTTACCTGCCAAAATTAACTTTACATCAGGGTTTTGTATCTGATTAAATGTTTTCAGTAATAGAGGAATATTTTTATATTCAGATATAATACCAAAATATAAAAATACCAAACTATCAGAATTAATTTCATATTTATGCAAAAATTTGTCTTTTAAATGTTTGTTTATATTATCAGTTTCATATGCCCCATGGGGAACACATAAAATTTTATTTTCATTATAGTCATATTTATTCACAAGTAAATTCATAGAATTTTTACAATGAACTACTACCATATCCACTCTTGAAAGCCAACGATTTATAAAATGTTCTGCAAATACAATATCCTTGCAATTATGAGGAATAGAATTATGCATTGTCCAGCAAATCTTTACTCCTAATATATGTAAAATATTAGCTTTGATTAATGAAACTGCCACTTTAAATCTGCTCTTTAAAGTTTTACTTCGGGCAATATTCTCAATCCAATTACAATGAACGATTTTTTTATTTCTACTAAATATAAATCTAATCAATATAAATATTTTTTTTATTGTCTTTTCTTCTGTATTCTT
>Ga0137308_102889_pt1 | contig 10012 bp, 7 predicted proteins | sample Inofrocosms_June_FD_97181 | JGI IMG/M metagenome (GOLD analysis project Ga0137308, IMG submission 97181) | Mouse cecal microbial communities from Vienna, Austria - N-Acetylneuraminic and N-Acetylglucosamine D2O microcosms_June | ecosystem: Host-associated > Mammals > Digestive system > Large...
AATGGTTAGCTTCAAGGAAAAAACGCAGTCAAACTGTCGTTTGACGAGACTTTTTGACGCAGAAGATGATAGTTTGGGGGCAAAAGGCGTCTTTTCCGATTTTTCACACAAGTCTTAGTATCAGTATAACGATAAGCTTTTCCGAATATCGACAAGGGAAACGGGTTCAAGCTCGCCGTGCCTGTTCCAAATCTCGGAAAATTCCTCATAGCTCATTTCCTGCCCCTCTTCTCCCAAAACGATCTTTCGGAAGAAGGGTTCCCAATTCACTCCGCCGTCTTTGCTTTCAATTCCGTAAATCAGATAGTGATCCACATAATATCCGCCTTTTTCGGTATTGTATTTCAGTGCGGCCATATTGCGGCTTTTTTCTTCAAAAACATTATCAAGGGTAAAGTAATAATAGCAGTATTTTTCTTCCTCGCCTTCGTATGTCGAAATTGCCGAAAAATTCTCTTTATTCAGGTAAGAGCGCACTTTGTCCCGGCCTATAATCGAGTCGAAAACGTACCCTTCCTTCGTATGTCCAAATACGAAAATGGGGCTGTGTTCCCACGAAACCACGGCTATTTCCGGATTTCCGTCCAGATTCAGATCCTTTACGTAAAACGACAGCTCTTCCTCCGTAATCCCCGAAAAATATCCGCGTTTATCGGGGGGAAAAATCTCGTCGTAATTGTCCGCCATATATTTTTTGCAGTATTCTATGTTTTTGCCGAGAACAATTGCGGGCAGCTCTTCATGCTTGTACCAAAGCTTTTCAAAATCTCCTTCCGATATCATCCAGGGAGCGGAGGCAGCGCTGAAATGGTTTTCCCATTCCTCGCCAATCTTTTGTGCCGCATAGAACATCATAAATTCACAACGGTAGGTGTTTGTTTCTTTATCGTATTTTATTGCCGCTGCCGAAGCGGATATTTCACTTTCCTCGCCGCCTTCGTCGCTGTCATAAAAATAATAATAGCATTCGCCATCGGGATAATCAATATTTGTGTTATCATCTCCGTAATACGGCGAAAGCCGACAAAAGCTTTCCTCGTCTACGGTAAATTCCGAGTTTTTCTTATTTATAACACAGTTCAGAGCGGCTTTTCCGTCTTTAATCTCAAATATGAAAATTTCGCTGTGCTCCCATGACACCATAACTATTTCCTCGATATTGTCAAAGTTAAGGTCAATTGTGTAGCAGTAAAGGTCTTTGGCTGTAAGAACGGTACCGTCCGTGTTGGAATAGATTCCGTTTTCCATCGTTTCACGATAGTGCTGATCCGTCAATACACAGCCCGCCGCTTCCCTGATTTGTTCCAATGTGGGGGTGATTACCTGTACGTCGGGGGAAACCGTTCTGTTCAGATCGGTTATAACAGCTAAACTTTCCTCAAAATATGTTATGGACGCAGTGGTTTCCGAAGAGAGTTCTGAAGTTTTTTCGGAACCGGTGCCTATACCGCCGTCGAGCGTAAGCGTTCCTTTATTATACAAGAGTGCGGCTGCGGCGGTTATTCCGATTATCAGCGCAAAAACAGCGGCAACTTTACCAAAGCCGTGCCTTCTCTTTTTGACGATAACGGGAATGGCTTCCAAAGGCTCCTCGCACATTGCCTCCAAATAAAATCTATCCTCGATATCCCCAAGCAGGTCAAACAAATCATCGGTTCTCATATCTCGAAGCCCTCCTTTTTCAAACGCTCCTTAAGCTTCTTACGTATTCTGCACAGGCTCACCGATACGCCGCTTTCCGTCATTCCGAAACGCAAAGCCAACTCCTTTACGGTCTCACAGCAGCAGTATCTCGAAACAAAAAGCTGCCGATTCCGTTTTGGCTGACTGCTTAAAAAATCATTAACCGCCTTTAATATCTCCCGGTTTTCTACCGTTCTTTCCGGAGTTTCATTATCGGAAACACAGCCGGACAGTTCCTCGAAAATAAGGGACAGATCTGCGCTGCGGCGTTTGTTTTTTCGATAGATATCTATGGCGGTGTTTCGTGTTATCCTCGCCAAAAAAGCGTAAAACACATTCGGTTTTTCGGGAGGAATTTTTTTCCAGACTTTTAAATATGTACTGTTGACGCACTCCTCCGCGTCCTGTTCGTCGCACAGTATATTGCGCGCTATTTTTTTACAGTAGTTTCCGTATTTTTCCGCCGTCAGACTTATTGCGCTTTCATCGCGGTTCCAATACAAATCTATAATGCCGCTGTCGTTCATTTTTTATCTCCCCTTTCGGAAATATTCGGCCAATTTTTTGTAATCTTATAAATACAGACGTAAAATATTTAAAAACGCTACATAATATTTCAGATTTTTGCTTGTTTTTTTCATGGTTTTATAGCAATCCCTTTTTTAAATGACGTATCGCTCACAATTTAAAACTAATTGCAAATATATGATTGTGCAATTTGTTTAAATTTTTTTAGTTTTCAACTTGTAATTTTTTAAAATTTGTGCTATAATAAAAAAGTAAAAATTTGCCGTGCTTTTATGCAAATACACGTACTTGTCGGCAGCTTTTGGCGAATAATATAGAATGCAATACCGCGCAATAAACGGCTCACACCTTTAACGTCCGCTTGTTATCCACATTTTTCGATATATTCACAAACTTTCCTTGACGGGCTTATCTTATCGGCTGTCATCCTGCGTCATGTTTATGCAATCCGACGAAAAATCCGGCATTGCTGTCTAACGGTAATAATTGTGCGGCGTTGTCATAAAATTCCCTGTAATTTTTTCACGAAAGGAAATACAGTCATGAAAATTCTTTATGCAACCAGCGAAGCTCAACCCTTTGCCGCGTCGGGCGGACTTGCGGACGTAGCGGGTTCTCTTCCCAAGGCTCTTGTGGCGGAGGGACAGGAATGTATTGTGGTATTGCCTTATTACATTAATACCATAAAGGATTCCCATAAGGAAAATATAAGGTACGTGGATCACTTTTATGTGTCGGTAGGCTGGAGAGCGCAGTATTGCGGAGTGTTCCAAACCGAGCTTAACGGAGTTACCTATTATTTTCTGGACAACGAATACTATTTTAAGCGTGATTTCGGTCTTTACGGTTATTACGACGACGGTGAAAGATACGCTTTCTTTTCACGTGCGGTGATGGAGCTTATTCAAAAATTCGATCTGCGTCCCGACGTTATCAACGCCAATGACTGGCAGTGCGCTCTTATCCCGGTTTATTACAACCTTTATTACCGTAACCAGTATAATATGCAGAATATTCATACGGTATTCACCATTCATAATATCCAGTATCAGGGTCGTTACGGCCTTGAGCTTATGGAAGAGGTGCTCGGTATACCCAAGCACTATAAGAATATTATGGAGTACGACGGAGACGTTAACTTTATGAAAGCGGCCATCGAAGTTTCCGAGAAGGTCACCACCGTTTCTCCCACCTACGCCACCGAAATACTTGATCCGTGGTTTTCGCACGGCCTTGACAGAATACTCAAGAACAAAACTTATAAAACCTGCGGTTTCCTGAATGGTATTGATACGGATATGTACAATCCCGAAAAGGATCCCGCAATTCCCGCCACATTCAGTGCAAAGAGCAAGAGCGGCAAGAGAGTATGCAAGAAAAAGCTGCTTGAGGAGGTGGGACTTCCCACCGATGATGACGCGCCCGTTATCGGACTTGTGTCCCGTCTTGTTGAGCACAAGGGTCTTGACCTTATAAAATGCGCCTTTGACGAAATGATTACATTGGGCTGTAAGATAGTGATTTTAGGATCCGGTGAAGCGCAGTATGAAAATTTCTTTAACGAAATGCATTATCGTTATCCCGATAAGGTAAGCTTCACCTGCGGTTACATACCCGCTCTTGCAAAGAAAATATATGCGGGCGCCGATATGTTCCTCATGCCCAGTAAGAGTGAACCCTGCGGCCTTGCTCAGATGATTTCACTTAGGTATGGGACAATTCCCGTTGTAAGAGCTACGGGCGGTTTGAAGGATTCGATTCCCGACTACGGAGAACCGGACGGAAAGGGGCTCGGCTTCACCTTCCTGTCATACAACGCTCTCGATATGTTAGGCGCGGTTCGCAGATGCACCGAGCTTTACTATAACGACAGCAAGGCATGGGGTGCTTTGGTGACCAAGGCGATGAAGGCCGACTTTAGCTGGGCGCAGTCGGCTAAGCTGTATATAGGACTTTATAAAGAGATTTGCGGAATGTAATAAAGTTGTCCGATAAATAATAATTTGCTTAAAAACATTTTCTGAGTCCGAACCACACTGTAAAAGGTGAGGTTCGGACTTTATTTTTTTACAATTCATAAAATTCTTTACGATATGTTTAACATTACTTAATACTAATTCCCCATCAAAGTATAGACAAATTTTGTGGTCGATCGGGAATTATGGCTTATGGTGTATTCTCAATCATCTTGTAGCCCCTGTGAAATTTTGTCTATAACATGATTGAGAATTATGACATTGCTTAAAGGGATGGCGCATCTGCTGCGATAAACATTTGTAAAATAACGAAAAACAAGCTGCCATTTACCAACAATGACAGCTTGCAAAAATAAGGGATAAGGTCTAATATTTTCCCGCGAGCTTTTACGACAGTTACGCTTTGAGTGCGCAATCGTTTCAACTCGCGGGAAAATATCATTTTAATTTATGAAAAATAAATCCTTGACATTGCCGGGAGATGCCCCGGTTTTATCCGAATATGGAGAGCAGTACGCCCGCCGCAACCGCCGAACCGATAACACCCGACACGTTAGGTCCCATGGCGTGCATCAGCAGGAAGTTTGAGGGATCTGTTTCCGCACCCACCTTCTGGCTTACTCTCGCCGCCATAGGCACCGCAGATACGCCCGCCGAACCTATAAGCGGATTTATCGTTCCGCCGCTGAGCTTATTCATAAGCTTGGCGAAAAGAACGCCCGAAGCAGTACCGATACTAAACGCGATCAAGCCTAAAAGTATAATAGCCAGCGTTTCTATGCTGAGGAAGTTGGCGGCGGTGGCGGTTGCGCCGACCGTAACGCCCAGCATAATGGTGACAATGTTCATAAGCTCGTTCTGAGCTGTCTTGACAAGTCTGTCAACAACTCCGCTCTCCCTGAACAGGTTACCCAACATAAGCATACCCACAAGAGCCGTAGCATCGGGTACTATAAATGATACGAGAAGGGTTACCGCAATAGGGAAAATGATTCTTTCACGCTTGGAAACGGTGCGAAGCTGCTTCATTCTGATGGAGCGCTCCTTTTTAGTGGTCAGCGCCAACATAATGGGGCGCTGTATAAAGGGTACCAACGCCATATAGGAGTATGCCGCCACGGCGATTGAACCCAACATTTCGGGAGCCAGCCTGGACGTAACAAATATCGCAGTTGGTCCGTCCGCGCCGCCTATGATACCTATGGACGCCGCCTGCTCCATTGTAAATGAGGTTATTCCCGTCATACTGAGGAGACACGCGCCGATAAATGTAAAGAAGATACCCGCCTGAGCTGCCGCTCCCAAAAGGAAACTCTTCGGATTTGCGATAAGCGGGCCGAAATCGGTCATAGTCCCTATTCCCAAAAAGATAAGCGGCGGGAAAAGCTGCAGCTTTACGCCTAAGTAAAGTATGTCCAGAAGTCCGCCGTCGTGGAGCACCTGACCGTAATCAATATTGCCCGTCATAAAAAATTCGGGATGATAAAGCTCCGCTCCCGGAATATTGGTAAGAGCCATACCGAAAGCGATTGGCAAAAGAAGTAAAGGCTCGAATTTCTTGACAATGGCAAGATACATCAGCAGGAAGGAAAGTAAGATCATTACGCCCTGCTGCCATGAAATATTAGCAAAAGCGGATTCAGCCGCCAATGTTTTTATGGTTTCCCAAAAAGTTTCTAACATTTGCTTTTTTCCTTTCTCGGTTTGTTTTATCCCCTTTTTGGAGGAGCGCTTTCATAAGACGGAGTCCCAAGGGGATTTGTTGAAAAAATCCGCTTTTTTCAGAAGGGTCTTGTGTTTTCATGTATGCCTGCAGCACTCCAATTACCGCGAAGCGCTTTTTCTTTTCTTTTCACGGAAGCGATTTTGTACTGCTTTCCGTCAGCTTCTCCGTATGCGGCAATAGCCGCGGCAATAACCGCGATTATTTCGCTGTCGTCCTCGTCGTATTCGCTTTCCGCTTCCGCGGGTGCGGTTACGGTTACGGGGGCGGCCTGCGCCGGAGCGGTCTTGGGCTTTTCGGGAGCGGCGGTCTTGGATTTAAAATTCATATTAAGAACCTTTCCCAGAAGCCACAGTATAAATACCAAAAGCACCAATATCAGGAAAACTACCACAATACCCGTTACAAGAGTCGCCCACATCATATCAACGTGTTCGGACGGAACCGTGGTGCCCTTTGTTACGGAGGCCAGAAGCTTAGCGATTTCTACCATAACCTAATCTCCTTATATTCCAGTATATTAAGCTAATTCAGGATTGATTTAACCCGTAAATTAACTTTTCATCAAATCAAAACTAATTATACAATATTTTCCGAAAAATTTCAATAACTATTGTCAAATAAAATAAGAAAATTTCAGAAAAATTTTTGTATGATTTTTCTACCTTTAATTTTATTGTTGATTTTAGCGGAAAGATATGGTAAAATCATTATAGATAATTTTTTCTGCGATATCTTGTTGACTTTGTAATCATATGAAAGGAAAATACGATATGAAATGCAGTAATTGCGGCCATGAAAATAACGAGGGAAAATTCTGTGAAGACTGCGGCTTACCACTGGCAACCGCGTCCGAATCACCGCCCGAAAACATTGTTGATCAAAACAACAGCGAGAACTTTGACGGATCGCTTTTTGACGGCATGGAGGATTTTGACATTGCCCCCAAAGTGACAAAAGAAAGTGAACATTTTAATGAAAATGACGAAAACGAATCGAAGAAAAAGGATCCCGATGCCGACGCAGCTCTCGAAAATCTCAAGAAATTCGAGGAGGGGACGATAACGCACCCGGACGATAAGCCTAAACAAAAACGCAAATTTTACTGTCCGCGCAACCCCATGCTATGGTCGTTTTTATGGCTTCTGCTGTTCGGGGCGGTTCTGGGAGTACTGTCGATATTTTTCTTTAACGTGGATCTTGACGGAACCCAGATTGTTTTTGGCATAGTTTTCACCGTCTTTACCGCCGCCGTTCTGGTCATTGACTTTGCATACTATTTCCCCGCCGCCCTTACTCTTGACAAGCTGCTTAAGGGCAAAGGGGCAAAGCTTGAGTACCGTTTGAAAAAACACGAGCTTATAGATCTGGCGGAGAAGGCGAAAAAGCGTAACCGCGGTTTTTATATCGCAATATCGCTTTTTGGTCTGGCTTTTTCCGTATATTATATTTATATTTTGGCAAATGCTATGGTTAAAACCAATCTTATGTGGATAAGCCTGTTTTTCAGCATAGGAGTGTTTGCGATCTTTGCTCTCCTGTTCTTTGTAATGCCGAAATTCAACTATGAAAGAATGATGCAGAACGGCGAAAGAGTGATAGTGGGGAGCAAATCGGTGTATTACGGCGGCACATATTATCATTGGGGCAAGATAATGCCCGAAGCCACCTACGGAACCTTAAACACAAAGAAACACAAGCTTGAGATCATTTTTACACAGGAGCTGAAAAACGGAGATACAAAGCGGCGAAAGGTAGAAATGTACGCTCCCGACTCCGCAATAAGAGAGATAACGGCACTCCTGAAGGAATATGAGAAAAGCGCCGTAAAATACAGGGAAACTCACGCGAAAAGCTCCGTTCTGGCTGATGACGGCGAAAAAGCGAAAAAAAGAAAGGGCAAGTAAAATGGAAATAAAAGAATATTTAAAGGAAAATTTTCCGGAAATGAAAAAAGCGCTGGCAAGACTGATAAGAATACCGTCGGTAAGCGGAAAAGAAGATGGTAAGTATCCTTTCGGCGCGGAGTGCGGCAAGGCGCTTGAAGAATTTTTAAAGCTTTGCGAGGAAAACGGATTTAAAGGAAAAAATTACGATTACTACGCGGGCAGCGCCGACTTTTCGGAGGAGGGAGAACCCGCTTTGGGAATATTGGCGCATCTTGACGTGGTTCCGGTTACGGAAAAGGACTGGAGCTATCCCCCCTTCGACGTGACGGAAAAAGACGGACGATTGTACGGGAGGGGCTGTATGGACGACAAAGGGGCGGTGATAGCGTCGCTTTTCGCCATGAAAGCAGTAAGGGAATGCGGATATACTCTTAAGAAAAACGTCAGGCTGATAGCGGGCTGTTCGGAGGAAACCGGTTCTGAGCTTGATATACGGGAATATATGAAAAGAGCCGTAATGCCCGGCGCGGTATTCACGCCGGACGCGGAATATCCGATTATCACCACCGAAAAAGGAATGCTGAGGTTTGAATTCGGCGGAAGCTTCGACTGCTCCCATATTGAAAGCTTAAGCGGCGGAACTGTGGTAAACGCGGTGCCGTCGGAAGCGGCAGCGGTTCTCAAAGGAAAATTCACACTTGCCGCTTCTGAGGATATCGAATGCCGTTATGAAAACGGAAAATCATATATTGTCTGCAAGGGAAAATCTGCTCACGCTTCGACTCCGGAGCATGGAGTAAACGCTCTTACAAAACTGTTGGGATATTTGCTTGAGACGGATATCGGGGATAATGACAAAGCCATGCTGAAATCCCTTACGGGTCTTTTCCCACATGGAGAGACCAACGCCCAATCTCTGGGACTTAACGTAACGGACGAATCGGGCAGTACAACCTGTGTATTCAGTATTATGGATTACAAAGAGGGGAAGCTTTGCTGCAAAGCCGATATGAGATTCCCGGTGTCGCTGACCAAAGCCGAGGCGGAAAAAAGAATCGGTGAAGCGGCGGCAAGAAACGGGCTTGAATTTATCTCGGCAGTAGGCTCGGAACCGCACTGTGCCGATAAAAACAGCGATTTCGTACGTACTTTGCTAAAGGTGTACAGCGAGACCACAGGAAAAGAGGGCTGCTGCAAGTCTATCGGCGGCGGGACCTATGTGCACGGCATAGACGGAGGAGTCGCGTTCGGTATGGAAATAGAGGGCGAGGACAACAATATTCACGGTGCGGACGAGTGGATAGGCACGGATAATATGCTGACGTCCGCAGAGATATTTGCAAAAGCGATAATAGAGTATTGCGGCAAATAATATAAGACATCCCGACAAAAACCTCGAAAGGAAGGAATTATCAGAATGAAAATCGGTCTCGTACTTGAGGGCGGAGCCAGCCGCACTTATTTTTCCTGCGGGGTAATGGACAGGCTGCTGGAGCTGAAAATTTACGCGGATTACGTAATAGGCGTATCTGCGGGAATTTCCTTTGGAGTAAGCTATTCCTCAAGGCAAACGGGAAGAAACCGCCGTATTATGACCGATTATCAGCACAATAAGCAGTATGCGGGAATAAGACATCTTCTTAACGGAAAAAACAAAAGCTACTACAACCTGAAATACGTTTTCGACGATATTCCAAACGGTCTACTCCCTTTTGACTACGAAACCTTTGATAACAGGAAGGAAAATTGTATAGCGGTGGTTACCGAAATGAAAAGCGGCAAAGCCGAATATCTTGAACTGCCTGCGGACAAAGAATTTACGGCGCTAAGAGCCAGTTGTGCGCTGCCGCTTTTGTTTAAACCGATTGAAATAAACGGTAAACTGTATATGGACGGAGGGGTTTCCGATTCGCTGCCATTTGAAAAAGCATTTTCCGACGGCTGCGACAAGGCGATAGTGCTTCTTACGCGTCCAAGGGGCTATATAAAAGGTTATGAAAAAGCCACTCCGCTGGTAAAGCTGGCTTATAAAAAATATCCGGAATTTCTCAAAAGCTTCCTGAACCGTCCCGAAAATTACAACAACAGCATGAAAAGGCTGTATAAGCTTGAAACAGAGGGGAAAGCGTTTATTATAGCCCCAAAAGACGTTTTCGGAGTGGGAAGGACGGAACGGGATCCGAAAAAATTGGGGAAGCTATACGACGAAGGGT
>Ga0137308_102893_pt1 | contig 10004 bp, 10 predicted proteins | sample Inofrocosms_June_FD_97181 | JGI IMG/M metagenome (GOLD analysis project Ga0137308, IMG submission 97181) | Mouse cecal microbial communities from Vienna, Austria - N-Acetylneuraminic and N-Acetylglucosamine D2O microcosms_June | ecosystem: Host-associated > Mammals > Digestive system > Large...
GCTGCGCCAATACCAATCCATACCTTATTCTTAATCCATTTTCCGGCAGCCTCCAGACTCTCCTTATGATCTTGATAGAGTACAACCGCAAAATCAATCAATACAAAGGAAATGATATACACAAACCGCAGCGGCCAGCTGGCACGGCTTCCCCCATGCCACAGTGATTCCACCCCGGCAACAGCCACAGAGAGGAATAAAAGACCGGTCATGCACATATGGCACTTATATTTTCTGATTTTCTCAGAAACCAATCCTTTTCCGTGCACCAGAAAAAACAATATGCAGGCGCAGGGCAGAGCGGTATTTACCAGCATAGTCTCTACTGTTTTCCATTCACCAAGGCTCCATCGGTTCTCAAGCGCCACCCTGTATACATTTAAAAAGCCTCCCTCTCCACTCCTCGGCGTATCCGCCACACAGAGCAGCGCTGGAATACTTACAAAGGCGCTGATCAAAATAGCAGCAACGACGGACCCACCAAGCCACAGGGCACACCTTCTTTTCTCCGCCTTTTCCTCCGTATCCCAAAACGTTCTCAGAGCACTTGACAGGAATAGAAAAACCAATGTAATACAGCCTGTATAGACATTCACCATCAAACACAGCGCAAAGACGAAGATAAAAAATTTGCACCCTTTCTTTTCAAAAATACGGTCCAGCCCAATCATAAGCAGAGGAAGCAAAAATGCGATGTCCATCACAAGCATAATCTGAAAATGAATCAGAGAGGCCGCGCCAAAAGCATACAAGACGCCGCCGGCCATGTGCACGATGTTTTTCACCTCATACTTTCGCAAATAAAAATACATGGAGAAAGCGATGGCAATCATTTTGAGTATCATAAGGATATTGGCAAAATTCGCCAGATTTTCCCTTGTAGAAAAATATAAAAACAGATTCAGCGGACTCAGCAGCGCCCCCAGAGAGGAAGCTCCTGATATATTCATTCCAAAAGCAGAATTCCATGTAAAAAACGGACTTGCCTGTCCATGCAGGATATCCCAAACATAGTACATCCCTGCGGGAATCGTCTGCTGAACCATATCACCCCGGGCGATAGTCCCGTCGCCAAAAGGATAAATATCATTCAACACATACACAATAAGCACCACAAAACTGATCACGGCTGCCATAATAGACAAGTCTCTGGCAATTGCTTTCTTTTTCTCTGTCACTGTAAACCAGCTGCGAATATTTTTTTCTATCATTGGTCTCTTTCCTTTCTTCTTTCTGCAAATTCAAAATAGCCCATTTTATTTAATTCTCATACGAATTTGGGACAAAAAATAATTAAAACTTGGTGAAATATTGTTATCAATATTCATATACTTTCCAATTTCATCTGCCCATTTTGACTTATATTTTCCAATTTCACCATATGAAGGGCAATCTTTCTTAAATTTTTTTAGCCCACCTTTATATACAACATTTGCCAGCACCTCCCATGTTCCACAAATGCTGTCCTGCTCATACTCCCTGAAAGCGCTCTCCCTTGCATTTGGATATGCTTCAAACAGTGCAGTCCTGTCTCCAAGCAGCCATGCCTCCATCTCCTCTACAGCTATACAGAAGACATGATCAATGGAAATCATCGCCCATAAAGCTCGTCTATGCAGCTCATCCCTGAACTCATCTATGTTTCTTTGATCATTATCCAATACAATTACAATTGATGCCTCAATATTCTGAAGACTTTTTTCAAATCCTTTTAAATAAATCCCCAGATCATTAAGCAATTTATTCGTTTTCACGTTTGTTGCAACAATATTCTTTTTAAATCCACCAATCCCTTTAAATGCTTTGCAATCATACGTAACTGATCCATTACCTATAAGTAATTTTCCCATAACATGCCTTATCAGCACTTCTCCAGACATATCTTCTATCAAAAACTGTATATGCATATAGACTCCTATCCAAAATATTTATCGTACCATAAATCTCCAACTTCCACTCCCTCTTCCGTCAGTTCCTTTACAAATTCATATTCTGAAGTTCTTCTGGCAGTAGAAAAACCACTTTCATCTTTTTTCAACACCCATACATCATCTGGTTTTAAAGAGTTTACAAAAAATGGACTATGAGTGGTAACAAACAGCTGTTTACTGAAACCTGTGCCAGCACTCTTGCGCATCTCCACAGCCAAATCTGATAAATAATGATGATAAAGACCATTTTCCGGTTCTTCAATAAATACTAGCTGTCTGGCATTTTTCTCATGAAGCAATAGATAATATGCAAACAGCTTCAACGTTCCATCTGACATTTTATGTGAGAAAAAAGGTTCTAAAAATCCTTTTTCCCAAAATTGTAAGACCACTTGTCCATTTGGCATTTTAAGGGGCTCAATCTTATCTATTCCAGGAAGCTTAGTTTGTATATCAGACAACGTCCTGACAAAATCTGCTTTATTCTCCCTGTACATATACTGCGCTACATTATTTAGATTGCTCCCTATTCTGTCCAAATATGGCTGTGGTGCTGAAGTTTGAATTCTTCGTGCCGCATCTGGAGTAAAATAACAAAGATACCAGCTCTTTAAAAATTTCAAAAACTTCTCTATCCGTGAGTATTGTTTCATAGCCCCAAGAGTCACAACACCAAGTTTTCGGCTATCCGATAACGAAACAGGTATTTTTACTCCATCTGATACGCCTGTCTCATCATCCTGTCCTCCCGTATTTCCCTCAAAAGCATAGCCGGTTCCATTCTGAAGGTGCAAGAATGACCTTAGACGTCCCAGGCTCTCAACTCTCTGCCGCAATCTCTCTTCTGCTACATAAGGACGCCCGGATCGATCCAGATCCATTGCCAATTCATAAGTGATAGGACGTGTATTACTTGATTCCCTATAATATAATTCAAAACGTATCGCATCCTCAATCCCCTGGGAACGTATTTGTTCAAATCCCCCTCGGTTTCCTGCATCGCATGCAGCCTCTATGCCCATTTCCAGACAATCCGCAATAAATCCAAAGACATCTGCTATCGTGCTTTTTCCATTTCCACTGGGGCCTATGATCGTAGTCATATTGCTTAATGGTTTCTCTTTTTGATGTGAAAGCGTTTTCCCCAGGGTTATATCTTTCAAAGACCCGTAATTACGAATCGAAATCCCCTCAATTTTTCCCATCACAACCTCCTAACCTTTCAACTCATATACGTTTTCTCCCATTATAAGTGTTCTAAAGAAAAAAATCAATGCCAACTGTCCAAAGAACCCCAGGGACGTCTTGACCGCCTTTTCTTATTTTGATACAATATTAGCCAAATGGAGGTATACATAAATGAAAGAAAGATTAGTAATTACCGGCATGGGAGCAGTAACCCCCATCGGTATTGGAGTAGAAACTTATTGGAATAATCTGATCGCCGGCAAATGTGGTGTTGAACGGATTACCCGCTTTGATCCGAAAGAGTCACCGGTAAAGATCGCCGCCCAGGTAAAGAATTTTAATCCAGATGATTTTATGACGAAAAAGCAGAGCCGCGAGATGAATCTGTTTATGCAGTACGGTTATGCCGCCGGCGAAGAAGCACTGGCAGACGGAGGGATCAAGGAGGACACGATTCCCGCTGACCGCATGGGCGTCGTTGTGGGAACTGCCATGGCGGGCGTGTCCATCATCGCTGAAACCCAGGATGGATTGAGCACCGGGGAACACAAAAAAGTCAGTCCCCGTTTTGTACCAAAGTTTATCGGCAACATCGCCGCAGCACAGATCGCCATCGCCAAAGGTTACCGCGGACCAAGCCTCACGGTCAGCACCGCATGTTCCTCCGGCGCTGACGCCATTTCCACGGCTGCCATGCTGCTTCTTGCCGGAGAAGCCGACGCCATTCTTGTAGTGGGCGCCGAGGCAAGTCTTTGCCCGGTGGTGGTGGCAGGTCTTGCCTCCGCCCATGCTCTCAGCACGAACAACGACAATCCCCAGACTGCCAGCCGTCCATTTGATAAGACCAGAGACGGTTTTGTATTTGGCGAGGGCGGCGGAGCTCTTTTACTGGAGACAGAAGCCCATGCACTGGCAAGGGGAGCAAAGATCCACGCGGAACTGATGGGCTTTGCCAACTGCACCGACGGGTATCATGTGACGGCTCCCCACCCGGAAGGAATCGGAGCTATATCCTGCATGGACAATGCGATCAAAAAAGCTGGTCTGACCCCGGAGGATATCGGTTACATCAATACCCACGGCACCTCCACTCCGATGGGAGACACCATTGAGACCAACGCCATCAAATCCCTGTTTGGGGATCATGCCTATCAAATGGCTGTGACTTCCACAAAAGGAGCTACCGGACATATGATGGGAGCCGGCGGCGTCACAGAGACCATCGCCTGCATCAAAGCAGTTCAGGAGGGCGTGATCCCGCCTACGATGAATCTGAATACACCGGATGATGAGTGCGATCTGAATTATGTTCCAAATAAGGCGGAAAAACGGGATGTCCGCTATGCCATGACCAACGCTTTCGGATTCGGCGGACAGAATTCCAGCCTGATCATAGGCAGGTATGATGCCTCTGTATCATAAATAAGAAGACAGGGAATAATAACAAAACAGATCTTTCTACAGAATCGAGGCTTTTATGAAACACATCCGACAATTTTTGATCATACTATTATTTTGTTTTTTAGGCGAGCTTCTTAAATATTTGATCCCCCTTCCCATACCCACCAGTATCTATGGGCTGGTCCTAATGCTCACAGCGCTGCTCACGGGTATCCTGAAGGTGGATCAGGTGGATGAAACCGCTGTTTTTCTAATTGACATCATGCCGGTCATGTTTATTCCGGCTGGTGTTGGTCTTTTGACCAGCATCGAGGCGCTGCGTCCCAACCTGGCCGCCATCGCCGTAATTACGATCCTCACTACGGTCCTCGTCATGGGCATTACCGGAATCACTGCCCAATTTATTATGGAGCGCAAGAAGGACAGAGATGATAAAGAGGTGGCACAATGAATGATTTTTTTATAAGCTCACTTTTCTTTGGCGTCCTGGTAAGCCTGGGCGGCTACGAGCTGGGAATCTTTTTAAAAAGAAAGACCGGTCTCGCCATCATGAATCCTCTTCTGGTGTCCATTCTTTTCGTGATCGGTATCCTGCTTTTGTTCCCTGTGGACTACAACACCTATGAAGCTGGAGGAAAATATCTCAGCTATCTTCTCACGCCAGCCACAGTCTGTCTTGCCGTTCCACTTTACAAACAGATCCATCTGTTAAAACAATATCGTACCGCCATCTCCTTGTCTGTGCTGGCGGGTACGCTGACCAGTCTGGCAGGTGTCCTGCTACTGTCCATCCTGTTCCACCTCCCCCACTCCATGTACGTCACCCTTCTTCCTAAGTCCATCACCACCGCAATTGGAATGGGCGTGAGCGAAGAACTGGAGGGAATTGTAAATATTACGGTGGCGGTCATCGTGGTCACCGGAGTTCTCGGAAGTGTTCTGGGAGAATGGATCCTAAAACTTTTCCGCATTGAAAATAAGATTGCCAAAGGACTGGCGCTGGGCACTGCTGCCCACGCCATCGGCACCAGCAAGGCGATGGAACTCGGTGAGATCGAAGGCGCCATGAGCAGCCTCGCCATCGTGACGGCTGGACTCCTCACCGTCATTGGAGCCAGCATTTTCTCCATGATCTATTAGTGTTGACAGCATAATAATATGCGACGAATTGACTCCGCCAAAAGAAAGGAACAAATCCATGGATGCTCTGACAGAACCGATTATAAATTCCGATGCCTTGAGCGACGAAGCGCTGGCAAAAAAAATAGACCAATTTTTACACATACACACAGAGGAGGTTCAGACCGACGGCAGGGACACTTTTCACTGCCACCGCTACGAACCAACTTCCTACCGCGTGCTGCATACTCTGTTTGAAGCCATTCCCCTGACGGATCAGGATACCCTGCTGGATTACGGCAGCGGCCTGGGCCGTCTGAGTTTTTACACAAACCACCGTTTTCACAACGGTGCCATCGGCATCGAACTGTCCGAGACCTTTCACCGGAAGGCGCTTCATAATCTGAGCCAGTACCGGGGAATTCACAGGGAACGTTTGGCGTTTGTTCACGGTAGGGCAGAGGATTTTATCATTCCGGATGAGGTTACCACTGTCTACTGTTTTAACCCGTTTTCGACGGACATTTTCCGAAAGGTACTGACAAATATCGAAAAATCCTATGAAAACAAACCACGGAAGGTCACTCTCATCCTCTATTACCCAGAGGACAACACCATCTTTTACATTGAGCGGCATACCGGATTCCGGCTGGTAAACGAGATCGCCGTCCCGGAACTGTTTGAGGGAGACCGCAGAGAAAAGTTCTGCATTTATGAATTGAGTGAATAATACGGTTTTCAGAGCAAAATTATATTGCGGTTCTGACATTTTTCTAGTATAATAAATCTATAGAGTTGAGAAAGGAAGTGGAGAGATTGATTGATGAAGAGCTGTTTAAAAAAATGCTCATGACCTTCGACCGCAAATACGAGGCAGCTTCCGTATTTTATGACAATCTCCCATATGTGAGAGATTATGACCTCTGTAATTGGACCCCTCTTCGTATGGTAAGCGGCAATATCATAAAATATTATCAATATAAACTTGACAAGCCTGTAATTCTTCAAACCGATCCTGACGGTTTTTAAAAAAACATCCTTTTGTCACAAGCCATACATGCGGCAATATAATAAAATATTATCAGTATAAACTTGACAAGCCTGTAATTCTTCAAACCGATCCTGACGGTTTTTAAAAAAACATCCTTTTATCCCGGTCTCAAAACCTTCGGAGTAAAAGGATGTTTTTTATTTCGCTCGACGCGCCGCTGGAGGAAATCAAGTTTAAATCAGCAGCGTCAACCCATTTCGCCGGATCTGCTATACCAGCTTCATAAATGCTGCAGATTCTCCCAGCTGTTCTTCGATGCGCAGCAGCTGGTTGTACTTGCACACACGGTCGGTACGGGTCGGCGCCCCCGTCTTGATCTGGCCGGCATTGAGCCCCACTGCGATATCGGATATGGTGGTGTCTTCTGTCTCGCCGGAGCGGTGACTGACAATAGCGTTCCACTGATTGTTTTTCGTCATGCGGATCGCTTCCAGTGTCTCCGTCACACTGCCGATCTGATTTGGTTTGATCAGTACCGCATTGGATACCCTGAGATCCGCGCCTTTGGCGATACGCTCGGTATTGGTGACAAACAGGTCATCTCCCACCAGCTGTACCCGTTTTCCCAATCTGTCCGTTAGAAGTTTCCAGCCCTGCCAGTCTTCCTCTGCCAGGCCATCCTCAATCGAGAAGATCGGATACTTATTGCAAAGCTCCTCCCAATATGAAACCATGTCCTCCGCGGAACGCAACTCTCCATTTTTCCAGAACAAATATTGTCCTGTCTTTCCCTGTTTCACTGCTTCATCATACATCTCTGTGCAGGCCCCATCAATGGCGATGCGAAAATCTTCGCCAGGGCGGTATCCAGCCAGTTCGACAGCCTTCACGATATATTGCAGAGCCTCTTCGTCGTTGCGCAGTTTCGGAGCAAAGCCACCCTCATCTCCCACACTGGTTATATGGCCTTCTTTTTTGAGAAGATTCTTTAACTCCCGGTACACATTACAGCACCATTCTAGACAGCCGTGGAAAGATTTCGCCCCCACTGGCATGATCATAAATTCCTGAATATTTAAGCTGGAATCCGCATGTTTTCCTCCATTTATGATATTCATCATCGGCACCGGAAGAATTCTGCCATCCGGTCCTCCAAGATACTGATAGAGAGGCAGACCTACCTGCAAGGCCGCCGCTTTTGCCACAGCAATCGATACGCCAAGGATGGCATTGGCACCAAATCTCCCTTTATTCTTTGTTCCGTCCTCCCGGATCATCATCTGGTCGATCTCCACCTGGTTCAGGGCATTCCTCCCATCCAGCAGATAGGCGATGTTGTCATTCACATGATCTACTGCCTTCTTTACTCCCATACCGCCGTAACGGGGAAGTTCTTTGTCTCTCAATTCGACGGCTTCAAAAGCACCCGTAGACGCCCCGGAGGGAACCGCTCCTCTTCCCGTCGCCCCGCCGCAGAGCCCCACTTCTACTTCTACTGTTGGATTCCCGCGGGAATCCAGAATTTCTCTCGCCCGTACAGATTTGATTCTGAATTTATGTCCCATAAAAAAGCCTCCTGTTTTTTTCTTAGTATCAAACAGAAGGCTTTTTTCTATTCATTCTTTTTGTTCAATTCGCCAACAAATACATTCCGTATACTGTTCACTGTCCGAAAGGTGTATGTACTTCTCCCACAATGAGCACACACCTCGTCGTCATTACTAAAATCGTCCATCTCTTCGCGATAACCACAGATCGGGCATGTCACCAATACTTTTCTGCCGTTTTTTCTACTGTCCATCTAACACACCTCGTTATAATAAAGTTACTTTTTGTCTCTCTATTATACTATAAAACGTCTTAGATTGCAAGTCCGCGCTTCTTCATGATCCGTCGCTCTATAGCCGAAAATATGCCTTTTTCGATAACAACTCCCACCAAAACAATAATTACCATAACCAGCATAACCTGGTTGATATCTGCCAGATCCCTTCCCATGACCAGCGTCTGCCCCAGGCCAATGGAAGTAGTCATCACTTCACCCGCCATCAGTGCCCGCCAGGCGAAGGACCATCCCTGTTTTAATCCTCCGATAAACGCGGGCAGTGCGGCAGGGAAAATAACACTGCGGTATAAATCAAAAGAATCTACACCCATTGTCCGTGCCGCCTTAATATAAATCGGAGGCACATTTTTTATACAGCTTTCGATTGCAATGGCAATGCCAAATGCAGATCCCATTATCACAACAAAAATAATCGCGCTTTCCGAAAGCCCAAACCACAGTACCGCAAATGGTACCCAACAAATGCTGGGAAGCGTTTGAATGCCTAAGATGAGAGGTTTTAAATTCTGTTCCAGATATCTGGAATGTACGATTAATATGCCAAACAGGATTCCAATTACAATGGAAAGTGCAAACCCAACCAGTACCCGAAGCAGGCTGCTTCCTATTGCAGCGATCAGTGTTCCGTTTAAAAGCAGGCGCATGATGCAGCCAAGTACACCGACAGGATTTGGAATCGCGTAGGGTTTGGCCCAGTCAAACCAGTCGCAGGCGGCAGTGTACAAAAGCTGCCAGAGAAACAGAAGTCCAATAAAAAACAGCAGATTTGCAGAAAATTTCTTTCGGTTCATGTCTGGTCCTCCTCGCTTTGATCAAATTCTTCTGCGGCGCTTTTCCAGGCGGAAAGCTGCACTTTTGAGAGAATTCGTTTGCGCAGGGCAATAAAATTTTCGTCTTCAAGATTGCGGGGACGGCTTAGTGTGACAGGAACGATTTCTTTAATGCGTCCCGGATTTTCCGCCATGACAATGATGCGGTCGGCAAAATAGACGGCTTCTTCTACACTGTGTGTAACGTACAGGATGGTCTTCTTGTGCTTTTCCCAGATTTGCTCTAACTCTGCGCGCAGGATATGAATGGTTTGTTTGTCTAAGGCGGAAAATGGCTCGTCCATTAACAGCAGCTTGCTCTCTAAGGCCAGGGCGCGGGCAAGGGCGGTGCGCTGGCGCATGCCGCCGGAAATCTGGTGGATCGGATAATCCCTGTAATGCCAGAGCTGTACCAGCTTTAAATATTTTTCTGCAATTTCTTTCTGTCGTTCTTTTTGGTAACCGGCGGCTTTTAAACCGAACATAACATTTTGCATGACGTTTAGCCAGGGATAAAGCGCAGCCTCCTGAAACATGACAACACGGTCTGCACCGGGGCCTATCACACGTTTTCCATCCAATATGATTTCTCCGGAGGTCGGCACATCAAGGCCGGCGACCAGATTTAGCAGAGTGGATTTCCCACAGCCAGACGGACCGACGATACAGATGAATTCTCCTTTTTCGGCCGTAAAGGAAATATCCTGTAAAGTTTCTTT